>Ga0265338_10005087_pt1 | contig 17357 bp, 19 predicted proteins | sample 42126metaG_FD_193579 | JGI IMG/M metagenome (GOLD analysis project Ga0265338, IMG submission 193579) | Rhizosphere microbial communities from Carex aquatilis grown in University of Washington, Seatle, WA, United States - 4-21-26 metaG | ecosystem: Host-associated > Plants > Roots > Rhizosphere... | reverse complement strand
GCAACTCGACCTCATGAAGCCGGAATCGCTAGTAATCGCAGGTCAGCTATACTGCGGTGAATACGTTCTCAAGTCTTGTACTCACCGCCCGTCAACCCAAGGGAGTCGGAGGTGCCCGAAGTCTCGCCTCGCGCGGGCCTAAGGCAAATTCGATGACAGGGGGTAAGTCGTAACAAGGCACGGGTAGCGGAAGCTGCTCGTGGAATATTTCAAGAGAAACAACGTTGCAGTCTATGACTGTGACTTATAGTCGATATAGCAGCAATGCTATGATGATCGCCCTCCCATCGTTAAAAGGGGCGCTTAACCGGGGATGAACCCCGGTACCACATGGGAGGTCTCAATTGAACCTCTCATGGGCGAACGGAACAAAATAAAGAGCGCTAACACACAAAAGACCGCCGTAACTGGCGGTTTTTTGGTATTCCAGAAAAGGTATTGACTTTGATGTTTAAATATGATAGGATACAAACGAAAAGTCGCGGTCTGGCAAGCCGCAAAAACAGAAAAGGAAAACTTGATGAGCACGAAATCTGTATTCGTTACGGATGGAATCGTCAGCGACGCTGAAGACACCAGCTTATTGCTGAAGGGAATCGATGATCAGCTAAAGAGAGAGCGAAAGCCTTTGCGCACTGGAATGCTTGCCTCGTTTGGCAGGCTTCCTGATTGGGGACAAACGGTTGCTTGGCTGATTCCAGGGATTCCTCTTACCCTCTGGGTAGTCCATCTGATCAGCGTCCACCTGCTTCATTGATTCGTTCTGGTTTGTTTGGTTTGCTGTTGCGCCGCAAGGGTCATATCCCTGCGGCGCTGTTTTTTTGATATACTTTTTGCATGAGAGAAATCCACCGCGATATCGTCGGTGTCGCTATCGTCTCAGGAGACGGCAAGGTCTTTTTGGCTAAAAGCAACCCAGCATATAAAGGGTCATACGAAAGCTACTGGGTCATCCCTGGCGGCGGCATCGAAGAGGGGGAGACGGCTGAACAGGCAGGGGTGCGAGAAGTGATGGAGGAAACCGGCATCGACCTGTCTCCGTATAAGCTTGAAAAGATAGAAGATACTCGCAAAGGTCAGACAGAAAAGACCTTGAAAACAACAGGGGAGCGCGTGCTTGTTAATATGGATTTCATCGAATTCAGGGCCGTTATCCATGGTATAGAAGCTAAGGACATCAAAGTCGCTTTATCTGATGAACATTCTGAATACGGCTGGTTCGAGCCCGCTCTGCTTTCAGGCATGAAGATCAGCCCTCCATCGCTTGGCCTTTTCAAACAGCTGGGGTATATTGGTTGAGCGTCTTGTCGGGCACGTGGCGGAATTGGTATACGCGTACGTCTCAGAAGCGTATCCCGTAAGGGTTGGGAGTTCGAGTCTCCCCGTGCCCACCAGAACACGATCATTGATCGTATATACCACATGGACCTGCTCTCTGAGCTCAAACGTTTTTTTACTACAGGGTACGGTTTTTTCGTCGCGATAAGCGTGGCAATATACGCAGCTGCCGATCTGGTAGGCGAGATAGTCGGCAATTGGGGCGCGAATTATCAGTGCTTGAGATTTATCGGCTGTACTGATGGGTTCTTCGGCTTCGATGCGGTAGAGCATCTGCTTTCAGGCTTTGTTTTAACCCTCCTTCTCGCTCTTGTCTTCAGGAGATTCACGAAGATATCTCCGTTGGCCGGGCTTGATCCAAAATGGAAGCAGGCCTTCGTGCTCATCGCCGTCATGGCCGTTATTGCCGTGTGTTGGGAATTCGCGGAGTGCGCGCATGACGTATTCAGGCTCGCGGTCCTTCATGAGCCGCTCTATAGCGTGAAGCTCCATATCGATCTCCTGGATCAGCCGAGCAATCTAGATACCATGGGGGACTTGGCGTTCAATATGCTCGGGTCTGTGGTCGCCGTATTCTTTGCCAGGTATGCCACGAGGGGTGAAGAGGAGAAATCGCCCGAGGCCTAGATTTTCAGGCGGTTTTTTGATACTATCGCCGTTACGCATGCATATGCGCGCATAGCTCAGTTGGTAGAGCATTCGACTGATACTCGAAAGGTCCTAGGTTCGAATCCTAGTGCGCGCACAGAAATAAAATGGTCCAATCGATAAAGACAAAGAGCTTTGAGCTTGCGGTCTATTCATCAGAAGATAGAGGGCAAGAAAAATGTGCGCTTGTCCTTCCGGGCCGTCTCGATACCAAGGATTATGCGCATATGCGCAGTCATGTAGATTTTCTCGCAAGCAAAGGATATTTTGCGCTTTCGTTCGATCCCCCAGGCACATGGGAAAGTCCTGGTGAGATCAGCTTGTATTCTACGCAGAATTATCTAAAGGCCATCAATGAGATCATCGAATATTTTGGCAATAGGCCGACGGTCGCTATGGGGCATAGCCGCGGTGGAGCCATGGCTATGCTTGCAGGCATCACTAATGCCCACGTGACCCATATCATTTCTGCCATGTCGCATTATAGTCCGAGTCTGTCTGACAAAAAACCAGATGAGAACGGGATGTACGTCTCATATCGCGATCTGCCGCCTGGCACAGAGCGAACGAATGAGAAAAAACGCTTCGATCTTCCCGCAAGTTATTTTAATGACCCGACTGACTATAGCGGACTGGATGTATGTACCAAATCAAAGCTTTTCTTCTATGGTACTCGCGATGTTCTTGTCACACCGATAGAAGTGAAGAAAATGTACGACTCAGCCGGAAAACCAAAAAAACTGGTGCCCCTTGATTCTGAACATGATTATCGGATTCATCCTGACATCATTGAACAGGTGAATCGCACGGTCGGCGATTTCTTGAATCTGGTATAATTTCCCCATGACCTCCAAAACAACCCCGAAGGACTTCTTCCTTCACCTGGGCGCTATCCTTGCGCTCTACATCTCTGCGGGTGCGCTTATCAATCTCACCTTCAGTATTATCAACTACGCGTTTCCTGATGCATTGGCGGGCTACTTCACCGCCAATTCCATCGCCTGGCCGATCTCGATGCTCGTCATTCTGGTGCCTATCCTCTATCTTCTCGAATGGCTGATCGGCCGCGATATCTCAAAGATGCCGGAAAAGAAAGATGTCTGGGTCCGCAAGTGGCGCATCTATCTGACGATCTTCCTGACTATCGCCCTCATCGGCGGAGACTTGATCGTGCTCATCAATACGTACTTGAATGGGGAAGTCACCGCCCGCTTCATCTGGAAGGTCATCGCGATACTCCTTATCGCAGGCTCTATCGGCAAATATCATTTTTATAGCATGTATGAAAATTGGAAGTATGCCAAACTCATCCGCCGCGGCAATTCCTGGTTCGGTCTCATCCTGGTCGCAGGCGCCATCGTCGCGGGCTTCTGGGCAGTCGGATCTCCGTCCACCCAGCGCGCCTTGCGCTTCGACGCGCAGCGCGTGAGCGATCTGCAAAATGTCCAGTGGCAGATCCTGAGCTACTGGCAGCAAAAGGGGAACCTACCGGTGAACCTGGATGGCCTCAATGACTCCCTCTCTGGATTCAATGTCCCGATGGATCCTGAAACTGATTCAGCCTATGAGTACGGCATCATAGCTACCTCGAGCTCGAGCGGAGCAAAAGCGGTCAATACTTCATTCAAGCTCTGCACTACATTCGATCGCGCTTCGACCGATACGAAGGGGAAAGGCGCATCCTACTCGAATGGAGGCGTATATCCGACGCAGGCCATCTATCCAGGGTCTATTTCCGACTCCTGGTCTCACGTTGCCGGGCATGTCTGTTTCTCGCGCACCATCGATCCGTCGCGTTATCCAGTGAATCCTAAAGCTCAGGCGATATAGGCTCTATCCCTTGCCAAGGCTCGTCAGAAGCTCAAAAACCGGCTTATAATTGCCGGTTTTGTCGTTTTATAGTATGATGGTATCTCCGCAAATTTTTACTCAAATCCTAATATCCACCCCTGAAATGAACCTCGGAAAGAAAACCAAGATCGTCTGCACCATCGGCCCGGCCACGGAAACGGCCGAAAAGCTCACAGAGCTCGTCGACGCCGGAATGAACGTCATGCGCCTCAATTTCTCGCACGGCGACTTTGCCGAGCACCAGAAGCGCGTAGAGAATATCCGCGCGGTCATGAAGCAAACAGGCAAGATCGTGGCTATCCTCCAGGACCTCGGCGGCCCCAAGATACGCACGGGCGAGTTCAAGACTACTACGGTCACGCTCAAAGCTGGAGACAAGTTCACTTTCACGACAGAGCAGATCGTCGGCGACGAGACCAAAGTCTCGATCAACTACCCGCTTCTTCCTAAGGAGGTCAAAGTGGGCGGTTTCATCCTCGTTGATGACGGCAAGAAGAAATTCGAGATCACCGCTATCAAGGGCAAGGAAGTCATCACCACGTGCATCGTCGGAGGCGTCACGAAGGGGCGCCGCGCAGTCAATCTTCCCGGAGCCTATCTCTCGGTCAGCTCCATCACCGAGAAGGACAGGAAGGACCTTGAGTTCGGCATCAAGAACGAAGTGGATTTCGTAGCGCTCTCCTTCGTGCGCCGCGCCGCAGACATCGCCGAGCTCCGCGCTCTCCTGGATAAGGCCAAATCCAAGGCTCATATCATCGCCAAGATCGAGACTCCCGAAGCCCTCGAGAATATTGATGAGATCATCGATCTCTCCGACGGAGTCATGGTCGCCCGCGGAGACCTTGCAGTCGAGATCCCAGCCGAAGAAGTCCCTTTGGCTCAGAAGCTCCTCATCGCCAAGTGCAATGCTGTGGGCAAGCCGGTCATCACCGCCACGCAGATGCTCGAATCTATGATCAAGAGCCCGGTCCCGACGCGCGCAGAAGTCTCGGACGTGGCCAATGCCATCATCGATGGCACCGACGCTATCATGCTCTCTGAAGAGACGACTCTCGGAGAATATCCGGTCGAAGCCGTGAAGATGATGTCCAAGATCGCGGTCCGCATCGAATCCGAAGTCTACACCCACGACACGATCGCCGAATACAGCGAATCCCACGGCGTCACCGACATCGTGTCGCAGTCGGCTGTCCGCGCCACGCATAATATCGGCGCCAAGCTCATCGTCGCTCTTACGCGCTCCGGTTCGAGCGCCCGCATGATCGCCCGCTACCGCCCGGCCGAGAACGTCCTGGCGCTGAGCGACCGGGCCGAGAACGCGAATAAGCTCATGCTGGTCTTCGGCGTCTACCCGATGGTAGTCCCGACATTCAATAATATCGAGGAGATCATGGATCTGGTCAGAAAGACGGCTGTGGCTAGCAAGCTGGTCAAGAAAGGGGATAAGGCTGTTATCGTCGCTGGCATGCCGTTCGGCAAGGCTAAAGAGACCAATTTTATTTTGGTGGAGACGGTGTAGCTTAGAAACAGGCACACATAAGAATTTATTCGCCTGCGGAACTCGCTCCTGAAATCGCTTGATAAAAGGCTCGGGAATTGCCGCTGTTGCACAGCTCGCAATTCCCATCAACAACTCGCCTTGTATCAAGCGATTTCTAGTCGCTCAGACAGTCCTCGGCATCATAAATTCTTATGTGCGCCTGTTTCTTTTTACCGCATGCTATAATCTTCGCATGACAAAGACGTACAACATGACCCCCTCATATTTCCTCACTAAAGACGGCCAATTCAAGTATGAAGGGCGTGTCGTCTCTGATTATCCGTCATTCGTTCACGATCTGCCGATCGAGGAGCGCCCTCGCGAGAAGCTCCTTGCCAATGGCCCGGAGGCGCTTACGACGCGCGAGTTAGCCATCCTTCTTCTTGTGACGGGTACGACCAAGGAAAGCGTCGTAGAGATGGCGGACCGGCTGGTAAGCGATTATGGCGAGCGCAGCATCTTCGCAGAGCGCGATGCAGAGAAGCTGTCCAAAGACCTCGATATCCCGCTGGTCAAAGCCTGCCAGATCGTGGCGGTCGGCGAGCTCGGCCGGCGCATCTTCGATCGCAGCGCGGCTTCTCAGGTGACCATACGCAACGCCAAGGATGTGTACGAATATCTGGCTGACATGAGGAATCTGCCCAAAGAGCATTTCCGCGCTTTGTATCTCAATAGCCACGGCCGCATCATCAAAGACCAGGTTATCTCGATCGGCACTGTCGATTCGAGCCTGATTTTTCCGCGAGACGTCTTCAATCCTGCTATTGATCTTATGGCCAAGGCCGTCGTGCTCGCTCACAATCATCCCTCGGGAGAGCTTGCGCCCAGCTCAGAAGATGTTAGGATAACGGAACAGCTTGTCCAGGCGGGGAAGATCCTGGGCATCCATGTGCTTGATCATGTGATCATCGCCAAGAACGGGTTCGCAAGCATACAAGCCATCTACAATTAAATATATGATCCGAGATTATGAGATAAAGTCGCCTTCATTAGAGGGTGTTTTGACGCATGGCTCGATCGCGTACGAAGGGCTCAAACGCCCCGTTGAGATCCTGCGGGTGTTCGATGGCCCTGCTGCCAAAGGCCCCTATGGAGGCAAGAAGCCTCAAAAGACCGGGGATGAGCAGAAGATATTGGAGAGCTATTTCCATGACCTCTATGGAGTCTTCATGAAGAAGCTCTCGCACTTCGTGGTCGACCCGGAGCCGTCAGCCGAGAATGGAGTCAATCTGCTCGCGCTCCTGCAAGAGATGATAAAGATAAAGAAATTGATGGAGAAATAGGGGTGTGATGATTTTGCTAAATCAGGAGTGTGACTGTAAACTGTCCTTATGGCCGCCCGCAATCATTTCCTAGGAAAACGAATCGCCGTCATCGGCCTTGGCCCGCACGGGGAGATGGTCTCCGACATCAAATTCCTGATCAAGTCAGGCGCCCTGGTCGCTCTCTATGACCTGCGCAGCGAAGCCCGCCTCAAAGACCATGTCACTCTGCTGCGCGAAGCCGGGCTTGCGAATTATGTCTGCGGTACGGTCCCTCCTGATGATCTTGCCGATATGGATATCATCATCTTGTCGCACGAGTATCCTCGCGACTCTTCATTCCTGAAGAACATAGATACCAATAAGATCCCGGTAGAGTATCCTGAGAGCCTGTTCTTCCGGCTGGCTCCTCCGGTCACTGTCGTGGGCGTCATGGGGTCGTGCGGCAAATCCACGGTCGTATCAATGCTGGCGCCGATGCTTGAGGAGACGTGCGATGCTCTCGAGGGCCAGGGATTTTTCGTCATCGATCCGGATTCCACGGAAGGAGCCCTGGCGCACCTCAAAAAGATAAAAAGCGGAGACCTCCTGCTCATCCGGGTCACGGAGAATGTCGCCAGGGAACTGCATGCCCTCCGGATATCCCCGCATGTGGCTGTCTTTGCGAGCATGCCCGATCGAGGCTCGGCGTCCGGATCAGCCTTCGATATCCTGGCTTTCCAGACGTATAACAATTTCATCGTCGCCAGCGACGAAGTCATTGATGCTATCCGGGCGAGCGGCCCTCAGGCGCGGGCCAAGATGCTGCGCACCAAAGCCAGTCTCATTCCGGCCGACTGGGGGTTCCGTGGCAAAGGCATCCATGATCTGGAGATCGCGGCATACGCCTTGCAGGCAGGGCGCCTTTTCAAGGTCTCGGATGAGATCGCACAGGAAACCCTCTTATCCTGGAAGCCCCTCAAGGGACACCTCGAATTGGTCAAGAAGATCAAGAATGTAGAGTTCTACAACGACACTGCCGCGGTCACGACGTACGCGACCGAGGCCGGCATCCAGGCGCTCGCCATCGAAAGGAACATCGTGCTCGTCTACGGAGGGGCAGGGGGGAGCTCCGATAACCGCGCTCTGTACGCCTTCCTGCCCAAGCATGTGCATACCATCGTGCTGGTGCCCGGAAGCGGCACGATGAGGGAGCGCGGGGCTATCGAGCGCGTCGAGCATGTTCAAACGATCTCCGCTCCTTCGGTGGAAGAGGCGGCCCGTCTGGCGCTCGAACATGCAAAGAAAGGAGATCGAGTCCTATTCAGTCCTGGTTTTGAAGCGGGCGGGTTCGATCGCTCAAGAAAAGAAAGAGGGGAGAGATTCGTGAAGGCGGTAAGAGCCCTCTAATCTCCGCAGATCATACAGACGACCGCTCCCTCGATCTCATAGCCCATATATGCCGCCTGCATAGCTCCGACGACGGAGAGCGCGCTGTTGGTCGATATGTCCATTCCTGCATGCGTCTGCACGAGGCCGAGCGCTCGCTCGATCTCTTCATTGGTCGCGCACCAGCCTCGGCCGCCAGTCTTTTTTATCAAAGGTATGAGCTTGGATTTGCGCATGGCAGTCTGGTCGACGATGGCATCGGCGACCGAGCGCTCGTTAGGCGCGTCAATAGTTTCAAACTCGTCGACCATAGGGTGGCATGAAGATGTCTGGATGATGTGGATTTGGACCGGCAGCTTCTTCTTGGTGAAATACTGAGCTAGCGCTTGCGCCGTAGTGCCTGAAGATGTGCCAATGAATACGGCGCCTATATCCTTGATGGCCGTTAATTCTTCGGCAAGCGCTTGATAGCCGACCAGGGCTTCATCATCCGTAGATTGGCGAAGGCTGCGCATTCCTTCTTCCACAGCCTGAGTGAGGGCTTGAAGCGGGCGTTCCTTGGCAAATATCTTGATATGTTCATCGGCGAGGCCGCGCACTTTTTCAAGCTTGTGGGTCGCGATATGATTGCCGGTGTAGATCTCAAGTTCGATCTTTTGGTCAGATCCAGCGTTCAGTTCTTGTACATGAAGCGCCGCCGCCAAAGCCGCATTGCCAGAACCGGTGATCGCAAAGCGGCGGTCGCCTGCGGCAACATAGTGGTCGATCATACGCGGGATTGAACGGCCTTTATGGGAGCCATACGGATGAAGATCCTCGCGCTTAAAATACAAGGTTGAGAGCCCGATGGCAGAAGCGAGCTTCGGGCATGCTTCGTGAGGCGTTATCATAACGTTGTCATCCTATCGTATTTCTTGTACTATTGAAAGAACGGCGCAGGCCGTTTTAATTCACCATCATGATTTCTGAAAACTCAAAACCCGGCAACGAGCTTCTCGTCTGCCCGGAATGCAAGAATACCGTGGATCTGTCGCGCTATCCCACGATCACGCCTGGCATGGTCGTCGAATGCAATCATTGCGGCATGACCCTCCTTATCAAGCAGATACAAGAAGGAAAGATCGAGACAGAGATAGTGGACGAAGGCAAATAAATTAAGAGAGCTTCTTCACAGTTTCTTCGATCATCCCTCTAAATCCATGAGAACCCAAGAAGGCGATCACATCGCCTTTTTTGGCATTCTGGATAAGGTATTCAACGAGCTGATCATCGGCATCGATATAAATGACACTTGCATGTGCCTTCATGATGGCTTTGGCTAGGTCATCACCCTCGAGAGGTTTTTCCGATCCATCTTCGGATGTTTTCAATTTAGTCAGCCGGGGAATAATGACTACATCTGAATCCTTGAATGCGTTGTCATATTTAGCTATTGATTCGATGCGGCGTCCGCCGATATTCGGCTCGAAGATAGTGACTATTTTTCCAGTGTAGATCTCGCGAAGATTCGAAAGCACTGAGGATGCTTTCTCTGGAGAGTGTGCGATATCATCTATAACTGTAATGTCGCCATCGAGACGCTTCTCCATCCTTCGTTTCAATCCTTTGAATGATCTGATAGCGGCGATTATCTTCTTGGCTGGAATGCCAATCTCATGAGCCATAGCGAAGCACCCAGTGATATTCTCGGCCTGGAAGGCGCCGAGTATCGGCGAAGCGATGTCGAACAGGTCTCCATTGTGGCTGATCGTGAATGCCAGGCCATTTTCAGATTGCTTCACATTTGAGTAAGTGTAATCGCCGGAGCTTTTTCCATAATGGACGATCCTCTTAGTCGAGCTTTGCAATATCTGAGTCACTCCTGGCTGATCTGCATTGGCGACAATAAGGCCGGTTATGGGTATATCTGAAACGAGTTTTTTGAATGCATTGAAATAATCATTTTCAGTCGGGTAGAGGTCGGCGTGATCCCATGAGACCGCGCTTAGCAATAAGTGAGTGGGTTTGTAGTAAAAGAATTTTGGCGTGGGATCGGTCGGTCCGCTCTTGTATTCATCGCCTTCGAAGACGCTCCAATCGCCGTCAGAAAGCCGTGCGGCTGAATCGTGTGAAAGGGAGACGCCGCCGAACATATAGCTCGGATCGAATCCGGCAGTATCAAGAATGTGTGAAAGCAGAGCAGAAGAAGAAGTCTTTCCCCAGGTTCCGGTGCATACGATCGAGTTTTTTTTGATGAAATAATCTCTGAATACTTCGGTATACGAGGCCATGTTGAGGCCATGCTCCTTGGCATAGAGAGTCTCTGGGTTGTTGCTTCCGGATGCAGTTGGGATGACGATCAGATCAGGGTTTCCGTCTTTAACCATGAGTTCAGGGTGCCAGCCTGCATAAAAAGAGACACCAGCATCTTCAAGTGCAGTTGAAGCCGGGGGGAAGAAGCCTTTGTCGCTGCCGGTGACTTTCCAGCCCTTCTTGTGGAAGGCGATGGCGAGCGCGCTTGTAGCCACGCCGGAGATGCCGATGACGTGGATATGCTTGGGTGAATTTGAGCCTTCGGTCATTCTGACATCTTAGCAGAAGCCAAGATTTTCTTCACTGACTCGAGATCTGTCTGCCATTTTGTCCCATCGAACCATTCCAGCCCTTCGAATTGGAGCTTGTAGGTGTCAGAAGGGCGCTGAAGGGAACCGAGGTAGACATGATTTACATTATTTTTCTTGGCCCAATCGATGGCTTGTATCATCATGCCGAGACCTATATCTTTCGGAGAAGCATTCAGTTCATAGAATGGATATGAGTAGTGGATCATATCTGGGTTCTCGTAGCAGATCGCATATCCGAGCCCAGCTGCGTCCTTCGAGTACACGAGCAGTTCGTTGAAATTGCTCGCAGCAGTGTCTGTGAGCATCTCCTTAACTTTTTGGGCGCTCATGATCCCGGGACCGAATTTTTGCTCGTAAAAATCCTTTGCGAGCTTGCCTAATTTAAAATCGTATCCCTGAAAAGGCAGGTCTTTTGATGCGACAGTCATACCCTCGATCTTCTTGAGAATGCGCCTGTTCTCGCTGCTGAGATTGAACTTGCTCAGATCGATTCGCACGCTGCGCGTCTGCTGCATCACGCCTTTGCCTTTGCGCGTGAAAACGTAGCCCTTTTCATACATTTCACTGATATTTGAATCAGAGAAGTCTGTAATAGTTTTTTCATCCCAATGTAGGTAGTCCATATTCGTGGTATTCGTGCCGTTCGTGGATTCGTGTCAGGGATTAGTGCAGCGCCAACCAGAATCCGAAGACCACGAAGATGAAATGCACTACCCAGAACCGCATGACAGTCTTCTCCTCGCTCCAACCGATGAGTTCAAAATGATGATGAAGCGGAGCCATCTTGAAGACCTTGCGGCCGAAGATGTATTTCGAGAAGACCTGGATGAGCACTGAGAATGCCTCGATATAGAACATGAAGCCGATGAAGAAGAGCGAGCTGGTCTCGCCGATGGCGAGGGCATTCACGGCGAGAAGCGCTCCGAGGCCGAGAGAGCCCACGTCTCCCATCATGAAGCGCGCAGGCTTGATATTGAAATAGGTATAGGCTGCGAGGGCGCCCACAGTGATCGCATTCAGGATAGCGATCTCGCCGAAGCCGTTGATCCAGCTCATGAGCGTGAGCGCGCTGAAGGTGGTGATGAGCATGCCGCCGGCCAGGCCGTCCATGCCATCAGCGATATTTACGGCGTTGGCAGTGAACACTACGATGAAGATGACGATCGGGACGATGAGCCAGCCTGCGTCGAAGTTGAAGCCGAACGGGAAATAGATATAGTGCCATGCCGGTCCGAGCTTGGCATAGACCCACCAGGCGGTCAAGGCACCGGCGATGAATTGCAGGATGAGCTTCTCGTGGACGAAGACGCCCTTGCTCGTCCGCGAACCGAACCAGACGGACATGCGTTTGAAGGCAGTCCAGGGCAGGGTCAGCGCGTACCAGACGCGCATCTTGAATTCGTTATGCACCTTGATGAGGTTCCAGACGTGGCCTATCTTGCGCGAGCGCCGTTCGGCTCCGTACACGTTCATAAGATCGTCGATGGCGCCGAGGGCGGCAGATATGATCATGACGCCGACTGGCACCCAGGTGAATGAGCGCGACCAGTCGAAGAAATAAGCGACGAGGGCGACGGTGATGACGACTAGAAGGCCGCCCATGACCGGAGTCGTGGCTTTATGTGCATGCGAACCGAGTCCTGTGAGCTCGGTTTTGACCCCTTTGACTACGTCGAAGCGATAGAGAGTGCGGATCAGGAGAGGCGCCAAAATGAAGGCGACCACTGCTCCGACGAGCGTAAAGCCGAAGATATAGGCCAGATCGGCAGTCCCTTGGAGGATAGAGATCATGGCTTACACGATACCATAAAATACGGCTCTAGAACCAGTTCAATCTGCGGATTTCCGTCCTGGATCTCTGAGCGCGAATGAAGATCGGGTTGAAGCTGTTTTCCTTGCCATTCTCTATCCAGCGGGCTTCGAGAATGGTTTTGTTCGGATCCAGGACCTCGATCTCGCCTTGCTTGATGCCACTGCCATAAAGGCCGTCTTCCGGGTAAGCGACAGCATGCGAGTAGTGGATCTTAGTAGGGATGAAATTCTGGTATTCGACTTGGTGGATGACGAGAATGTGATCACGTTCGAATCCTTCGGGTCCGCCGGTAAGTGAGATAAAGTCTCCGGGATTAATTTCTTTTACAGGCATGGCGCGGCTATTCTTATCATGAGCGAGCGTCGCAACGTCGCAGTTCTCGATCGGCCGTAGCGCGCAACGGAGCTTGCCTACAACGCCGGTACAGTTCACAAAAGAGACATGTTTGTCGAGAGATCCTTTGCCGAGCTCCTGATTCTCAGAATTGAGGACGTAATAAGCGAAAGCTGAGCAGTCTACGCCGAGGTTGGCATCTACAAGCAGTTTTTTTAAGGACTCGTCGGCAAGCGAAGCGCCTTGCATGCGTTCTTTAACCAAAACAGCCTGGACTTCCTCGTGGATCTCCTCAGGACTTCCTTTACCGATGAGCGGACGCAAGGCGGCGCGTGCTTTTACGGTCTTGTTATTAAAATAGGGGACCGAGCACACCGCTGATCCGAATTTGAAATGTAGATACTGGTCGATGACTGACAAAGCGCGGTTGGAGAGAGTCTTGGTATTCATGTTAATTATTCAAAGAAAGAGTTTCTTCTATCTCCTTGCCCCTCTTGTTGAATTTGGCATGCCTCTCCATGATGCCTTTGTCGCTCTGGATGCGCATAAGGTCAGCGTTCGGTTCGGTATTCTCGTATGAGACGACGGTATAACCCTGCGCGATAAGCGCCATTGAGACGGCTGCAGAAGCGCGCTTGGTGAAAAGGGTAACGCGTTGGACGATCTGAGCGCCGTCGTTGATCGGGATCAAGGGCTGATCCGCCGGTTCTCCCTTGAGCGCTTTCAAATGCGCCTCGAATATGGTCAGTCCCGCGACGCCGAGGTCGCGATTCTTCTGCTGGAAGACGGACTCGAGGGTCACAGAAGCCGGTTGGCGGGCGTTTATCTCGATGAGGAAGATCCTGCCGCGCGTCGTGTCGTAGATGAGATCAATGCCGAAGAGCCCTTTCCATCCGGAAGCATTGAGCTTCCTTCCTATCTCTCCGGCCATAGCCTCAGCTTCGCCGAGCTCTGCATGCGAGAGCAGGTCAAAGGAAACGCTCCAGTCGTTGCCGATAGTCGTGAGCGGATTGTCGGTGAAAGGAGGAATGCCGGTGATCTGATAGCTCGGATTACCGACGAAGACTTTTCCATCAGCTACTACAGCGCTGACCGTGAATGAAGGTCCAAGAATATATTCGGTCGAGCGTGCCATGCGATTGGGGAATTTCTCCTGGATAGCCTTAAGATCGCCTTCTGAATTGATGAGCATGGTGCCCCCGCCAGTGTGGCCGTGTGCCCACTGCACGATGCGCGTCTGGCCATTCCATTTCAAGTCCTTGCAGAGCTTGATCTCATTCGCGGGAAGATATTTCTTGCCAAGCTCGCCGAGCCAGGCGACTTGCGTCATCTTGTTCTCGACTTCTTCCGAGAGGGCAGCTTTCGGATTAAGAAGCGTCCAGCCATTGGCTAGTGCTGCTGTTTCCACGCGCGATGTATTCTTGAAGACCAGGATCTGCGGCGTCGGAGAAATATTCGCGATCAAGTCTTTTGTTGCCTGATGATTCAGCAGGTCAGTGGTGCCGAGCAATTTTCCCGCGGGCATTCCGTCTGGAAGATCGATGAGCGTCACAAAGTCAGGATATTGTTCCTTGACGCTCTCGCCGTATGAGGTGCGATTGGTCACGATGCGGTAATCGGCAGCCGGGGCTTTACCCAGCGTGCGCTCGATCTCGCGCGATACATATACGATAGTCGGGCCCTTTGGCATGAATCCCAGTGTAGTACAATTCAGGGGCAATCTCAAACTACCATACGGCGCGCCATATTTGTTTTTGTAAGCGAAGAAGCGTAGAGTGCATCCATGGCAAAACTCTCAGTAGTTGGCACGCCGATAGGGAATCTCGAAGACATCACGCTTCGGGCTTTGAAGACGCTCTCTGAGGCAGATCTTGTGCTCTGCGAAGACACTCGAATGACGAAGAAATTGCTCGATCGTCACGGGATCAACGCGCCCGTAAAGTCGTATCATGTTCATAGCAAGATCTCGCGTACGGAAGAAGTCATCGCGCTTCTCAAAGAAGGGAAGAATATTGCATTAGTTTCAGATGCGGGCACGCCAGGTATTTCTGATCCAGGTGCGGAATTAGTGGCACGGGTCCGCGAAGCCTTCAATATGAATATCGGCCAAAATCACGGAAGCGACGAAAATTCTCGTCACTTTGCTGAAACAGTGGATTTGAAGATAGAAGCCATTCCCGGTCCTTCAGCTCTGACAGCAGCTCTCTCGATCGCCGGCGTCCCGTGCGCCGATTTCACGTTCCTGGGATTCCTGCCTCACAAGAAAGGCCGCGAGACTCTTTTCAAAGAGATAGCTGCTTCGGAACGCACCATGGTTTTTTATGAATCCCCGCATCGCATCATGAAGACGCTGGAATCTCTCCAAATGCACCTGAATGAATCCAAGCGTGTCACGATCTGCCGTGAGCTCACTAAGATTTTCGAGGAAGTCGTAAGCGGGACTGCCCAGGAAGTAAAAGCATATTTCGAGACAAATAAGGATAAAGAGAGAGGGGAGTTCGTGGTGATAGTTTCGGAATAAAAAAAGCGCTTCGAATGACTATCGAAGCGCTCGTATCAGTAGCAGCTCAAGATCCCCTGAGCTTCTTTGATCCGATCAGGCCCTGTGTAGAGGTTCAGCTTGTCCCTTCCGTCTTGCAACTCGATCTGATCGTCGTGAGCCGCCTTCAATTTGACTCCGGTGAATGCCATGAGGTTTCTGGACTTCTTGCTGTGGGCGATCGGCCTCCATTCAGGCTCGTCGGGCTCATGAGCGTTCTTTATATGCTCAACCCGGATCAGCCACTCGAAGCGTATCTTAAGGTCTTCGAAGGCAAGATGCGTCTCCTCTGCGAAACCGACATAGTGCTCATCTCCGCTCGCCTGATGGAACCAGACGACCACGGGTCGTGACGGCGCAGGTTTGAAATCCTGGATCGCCGCCCATAGCAGATTGTTTGGCATGCGATTCCTTTCTAAAGCCATTGGGTTTGGAACGGCTTCTGGCACAATCGTATCATTCTGTTGTACAATGACAACATGTCAAAAAGACAAACACTCATGGCTCTCGGGGTATGCGTCATTATCCTGCCATTTCTCGGGTTTCCTGGATTCTGGGAAAGGGTCCTTATTCTTGCGGCAGGCGTCATCATCGTCGGCATAGCTTACTCGATGGGTTCAGAGAAAAGGCCTGCTATCGCCTCGAATATCCCCTATGTAGAGCATAAAAACGATCCAGTTGCTTCTAAGACGGTTCCTGTCGCAGAAGTCCCTCCTCTACCCGCTGTTCACAACTGACTTGCCAAGTCCTGTTTCGAGTAGTAGGATTGATTTCCGGGTATAGGTATAAGGGAGTTAAACGTGCACTGGTCGCTCGGAGGGGCGATTACCTCACTGTTGCACTTAACAAAAAAACGTCGGACATTTAGATAATTATGGGTAGAAGATGCGTTAGTATTCCAGTGGTTTCAACCGATAAGGTTGGAAACGAAATACCTGGTTTAAAAAAAATCACAAACTGGGACGATACAAACAAGGCCTTGATGGCTCTCAGAGAAGCGCCCGAAGGTTTCAGATTCCCAATTGACAAATTAACAGATTTTTTCCTGGGAAGATGGAGTCCACCGCGCCGATCACAGGAGGAGAAGAAGGAATCACCGCCTCCACCTCCTCTGCAGTCATCTGTCATCGTTAATAACGTCCAGTTCGCTTAGTTGCAACTCGCTAGAACCACCCTCGCCGCCTTACCGCTGCGAGGGTTTCTGCTTATATGGATGGCTTTAATTTCATGGTATAATATTCCAAAATGCCCATCGCTCCATATGACGATAATCGCATAACCTACTTCGGCGAAACCGATGCGCGCAACAAGCGCGTCAAATTCGGCATCAAAGCCAAAGACCGCACTCGCCACGTCTATGCCATCGGAAAGACGGGCATGGGCAAATCGACCCTGCTTGAGAACATGGCTGTCCAGGATATCCAGAACGGGGAAGGCATGTGTTTCATCGACCCGCACGGCAAGTCTGCCGATCTCCTTCTCGAATATGTTCCCAAGGAACGCATCCGCGATGTCATCTATATCGCGCCGTTCGACACCGACTACCCGATCTCTTTCAACGTGCTCGAGAGCGTCGACCCTGAGAAGCGCCATCTTGTCGTCTCAGGCTTGATGAGCACCTTCAAGAAGATCTGGGTGGATGCCTGGTCGGCGCGCATGGAATACATTCTGACCAACACGCTTCTCGCTCTGCTTGAAGCTCCCGGGACTACGCTCCTTGGTGTGAATCGCATGCTCTCTGATAAGGAGTACCGCAAAGAGATCGTTTCTCATATTAAAGACCCATCAGTGAAGGCTTTCTGGGTCAAAGAGTTCGCCAACTATACCGAACGCCAAGCAGCCGAAGCTGTCCCGGCCATCCAGAACAAGGTCGGTCAGTTCACGGCCAACCCGCTCATCAGGAACATGATCGGCCAGGCCAACTCGTCATTCGATTTTCGCGAGGCCATGGATGACCGGAAGATCATGATCATCAACCTCTCGAAGGGAAAGATCGGCGATGAGAACATGAAGCTCCTCGGCGGCCTTCTGGTGACCAAGATCTATCTCGCTGCCATGTCGC
>Ga0265338_10005086_pt1 | contig 17359 bp, 11 predicted proteins | sample 42126metaG_FD_193579 | JGI IMG/M metagenome (GOLD analysis project Ga0265338, IMG submission 193579) | Rhizosphere microbial communities from Carex aquatilis grown in University of Washington, Seatle, WA, United States - 4-21-26 metaG | ecosystem: Host-associated > Plants > Roots > Rhizosphere... | reverse complement strand
GAGGCCGCCGTTGGAGCCGCCCTGGATGCCGAGCCGGCGCGGCGTGGTGATGTTGCGGGCGATCAGGTCCTTCGCCACCGCGGCGAAGTCGTCATAGATGATCTGCCGCTTGGTTTTCAGGCCGGCTTCGTGCCACGCCGGCCCGAACTCGCCGCCGCCGCGGATGTTGGCCAACACGAACACGCCGCCGCGCTCCAGCAAGAGCTTGCCGAGGATCGGGCTGTAGCCGGGGGTGTTGGACACCTGGAAGCCGCCGTAGGCGGTCAGCAGGGTGGGATTGGAGCCGTCCAGCTTCATGCCGTCGGGATGCACCACGAAGTAGGGGATCTTGGTCCCGTCGGTGGAGGTGGCCCAGAACTGTTCCACCTGGTCCTTGGAGGCGTCGAACTTGGGCGGCTGCGCCTTCTGGGCCAGGGTCTGACCCGTGCCGGTGTCGATCAACGAGAGCGTGGTCGGCGACAGGAAGCCCGCCGCGCTGAGGAAGGCGCGGTTGGTGTGCTGGTCGGTGTCTATGATGCCGAGCGTGGCGTTGTCCGGCGTCGCCAGCGGCGCCGCGGTCCAGCCGCCGCCGGGCGTCGGTGTGAAAACCAGCGCGCGGCCGTTCACGTCGTTGAGGATGGTGACCAGCAGGTGGTCCTTGGTGGGCGAGACGCCGTCCAGCGCCTGGTGGGCGTTGGGGGCGTAGATCAGGGTCGGCGCCAGGTGGGCCGGATCGGCCTTCAGCGCAGCGAGGTCCAGAGACACCAGTGAGCCCTGGCTGAAGCTGACGCCCGGCGTCGGCGACCAGTCCTGATCGAGGCTCACCACCAGTCGCCCGGCTACCAGCCCGACGGGGCTGCCTTTCAGCGGGATGGCCAGCTGCTTTACCCCGCCCGGCAGCACCACGAACCATTCGCGCTCGAAGGTGGAGAGCGGGCGGCTGATCAGGGTCAGCCGATTGCCGTCACCGTCGATCAGGCTGGCCGGGGCGACGCCGTAGCCGCCGTCGGCGGCCGAGCCGCGGAAGATCTCCTGTGCCGCATCCAACGACTCGCCGCGCTTCACCCGCTTGACGATGAACGGATAGCCGGACGCCGTGAGTTCGCCCGGCTTCCATTCGCGCGACACCAGGATCGCGTCCGGCCCGTCCCAGGCTTCGCGCTGCTTGCCGCGCGGCAGCACGAAGCCGCCATCGACGAACTTGCCGGCGGTCACGTCGAACTCGCGGATGGTCACCTTGTCCTCGCCGCCGTCGGAGAGGCTGATCATGCAGCGGGTTTCGTCCGGCTCCTCGCAATCGACGCCCTTGGAGTACCAGTTGGCGTTCTCGGCCTTGGAGAGCGCATCGAGGTCGAGCACCGTGGTCCAGGGCGTATCGGCGCCCGCGTAGCCGGCGGCGGTGGTCTTGCGCCAGATGCCGTGCACGTGGTCGGCGTCCTGCCAGAAATTGTAGATGTCGCTGTGCAGGAAGTTCGGGACCACCAGCCGGTCCTTGGCCTGGGCGATGGCCAGCGCGTCCTTATAGAGGCCGGCGAAGCGCGAGTCGTTCTGCAGCACGCCGAGGGTTTTGGCGTTCTCGGCTTTCACCCAGGTCATCGACCGGTCGCCGTTCACGTCCTCCAGCCAGATGTAGGGATCCGGCGGCGGGGTCCAGGCCGGGGCGGCGGGCGCGGCCGGCGGTGGGGTCGGATCGGCGCCGGCGCTGGCGAGCGGAAAGAACAGCGCGGCCGCAGCCAGGGTCGCGGACAGTACGAAACGCATGGACAATCCCCTCAGCGAGGCAGGCACAATAGTCCGGCCACGACGCGTGGGAAGGGGATCAGTCGCCGGTTTTGGTGGCGACGAGGGCGAAATTTCCCCGGAACGGGCGAGAGTATCGACTATCGCTCGACGGCAGGGTCGGCGATCAGTATCTCGAAGATGGCGGTAACGCGGTCGATGAAGACCGCGCGCTCCCGGCCGGCCAGGGCCTCGCCGCGGATCAGGCGCTCCACCAGGAACCCGATGTAGGCGCCGGCCAGCACCCGCGCGCGGGCGTCGGCGTCAGTCCCGCCGATCCAGTCGCGGATCGGGGCCATGAAGCGATCCTGGACGATGACGTTGAGCAGCGGCGCGGTGGTGGGTGAGGTGGCGGCGCGAAGCAGGAACTGGAAGCGGTGAGTGCGCGCCTCGTCGACGTGGGGGCTGTCGGCCAGGCTGGTCGCCACGTCCTGGGGAAAGTGGGCGCGGTCCCAATCGCGCACGCTATCCGGCCCGAACGAGGTGCGCAGCGCCTCCAGGAACAGCGCTTCCTTGCCGCCGAAGTAGCGCTTGACCAGGGCGACATCGACACCGGCCTCGCGGGCGATGTCGCGGAGCACCGCGCAGTCGTAGCCCAGCGCCGCGAATTGCGCCTTGGCCGCCTCGAGGATGGCGGCGCGGGTTGCCTCCGCGTCGCGTTTGCGCGGGATCGTGGGGGCTCGGACCAGTTCGGCCGTGTCGGTCATATGCCTAGGCTGGAGCCGCGGGCGCGACAAGTCAATGTGCGTTGACATGTAGGTTACGCACGATCAGATTGCCCGGGCGCAGAGGGAAGGAAGCCGATGAACATCGCCGTGAAGCCCGAGGTCGAGACGGCCGCCGACATCGCCGCCATGCCCCTGGAGAGGCTGAACCCGGCTCGGGTCGACCGCTTCTACAACGACACCATCTGGCCGGTGTTCGAGCGCCTGCGCCGCGAGGACCCGGTGCACTTCACGCCGGAGAGCGAGTACGGGCCGTACTGGTCGGTGACCAAGTGGAACGACATCATGGCGGTGGACACCAACCACGAGGCCTTCTCGTCGGCCGAGGGCATCGGCCTGGCCAACCTCGAGCAGGTCGCAGCGCAGGAAGAGGCGTTGCTGGCGATGGGACAGGAGCGGCGTCGCCGCGGCGGCGCCGGCTTCATCACCATGGACGAGCCCGACCATGCCCCGGCCCGCAAGGCGGTGAGCCCGACGCTGGCGCCGGCCAATATGCACAACATGGCGCCGCTGGTGCGCGAACGTGCGGGCCAAATCCTCGACTCGCTCCCGATCGGTCAGGAATTCGACTGGGTCGATCTGGTGTCGAAGGAACTCACGGCCATGACTCTGGCCACCCTGTTCGACTTCCCGTTCGAAAAGCGCCGCAAGCTGCCCTATTGGTCGGACATGGTGATGAACCAGCCGGGCCACGGGCCGGTGGAGAGCTGGCAGCAAAAAGCTGGCGCGATGATGGAGTGCTTCGGCGCCTTCAACGAGCTGTGGAACCAGCGGGTCAACGCCCCGCCCGGCAACGATCTGATCTCGATGTTGGCGCACAACCCGGCAACGCGCGACATGCCGCCGGAAACCTACCAGGGCAATGTCATCCTGCTGATCGTCGGCGGCAACGACACCACCCGCAACACCATCTCCGGCAGCGTTCGCCTGCTGAATCAGAACCCAGACCAGTACGCCAAGCTGCGCGCCAATCCGGAGCTGGTGCTGCCGATGGTCTCCGAAACCATCCGCTACCAGACCCCGCTGGCCCACATGAGCCGGGTCGCCACGCGCGACATCGAGGTGGGCGGCAAGGCTATCAAAGCCGGCGACCGGGTGGTGATGTGGTACATCTCCGGCAACCGCGACGAGGAGATGGTGGACCGGCCCAACGAGTTCATCATCGACCGCGAGCGGCCGCGCCAGCACATGTCGTTCGGCTTCGGCGTCCACCGCTGCGTGGGCAACCGCGTCGCCGAGATGCAGCTGACCATCATCTGGGAAGAAATCCTCAAGCGCTTCCCGGAGATCAAGGTGGTGGGCGAGCCCGTGCTAAACTGGTCGGCGTTCGTGCACGGCTACGAGAGCCTGCCGGTGGTCATTCCGACCCGCAACTAGACGCGGCGGTCATGGCCACCGATCCCGTCCACGCCGAAGCCATCGAGCTCAGCTTGGAGGTCGCCGCCGAGCGCGCCGGCGACCTGACGGCGCGAGTCTACGAGGTGCTGTTCCAGCGCCAGCCGGAGATGAAGCTGCTGTTCTGGCGCGACACCAGCGGCGCCATCAAGGGCGAGATGCTGATGCGGGTGTTCGAGGCCATCCTCGATTTCGTCCGCGCCCGGCAGTACGCCGACCACCTGATCCAGTGCGAGGTGGTGACCCACGCCGGCTACGACGTGCCGCCCAAGGTGTTCGCCACCTTCTTCGGCCTGGTGGCCGAGGTGGTGCAGGAAGCCTGCGGTGACGCCTGGACCCCGGTCATGACCCAGGCCTGGAAAGTCACCCTCGCCGACCTCGACTACTATGTGACCCACCCGGAGCAGGTGCCGGCTTAGGGGTCGGGCTCGTTTAGGCGGACCGCTCCGTTGCGACGGCTGCTCAGTGGTACGATGATCGCGCCATGCGAGCGCTCCTGCCCATCGCGATCTTGGCTCTTGGCGCCGCGGCGCCGGTGGACAATCCACGCACATACCTCGTCTCGTTGTCGAACTTCGGCCTAGAGCCGGCCGAGCGCGTCGAGAGCTTCTCGATCACGACGTGGGGGGTGGAGTTCAAGGCGGTCTGTCACATTCCCGGTGGTTGGCGGATCAAAGCCGGAAATAGCGCCTCCCCTGACGGCGAACTGGAAGGCGAAGGAAGCGAAGGGGTGACGTGGCTGGGCCAGGGCCACCTCAACGAGCTGCACAATTTCGTGCTCATCACCCTCTACGGCCCCGTCCAACGCCATGACCTGCCGCTCAAAGACGGACTGGTGCCCGCGACTTTCAAAGGCCACGCAACTGTCACCTTCGAGCGGGATCGTAGAGTTCGGTTGACGTTTGCGAATGTGGTCTTAACGCCGGCAACTGGTTGTCCGGCGCCGACTTCATAGCGGGATGATGGCGCGACACCTGACAAGAGGCGACGCATGACCGATGCACCCGAGACCGTCATCCACGCCGGCTGGCTGCTGGCGGATCCGGGCGCGGCGCCGAAGCGCCAGCAGAGCGTTCGGATCGCGGGCGACAGGATCGTCGCGGTGGCGGACGGGTTCGTGGAGCCGCCGGCCGGCGCGCGGGTGATCGACCTCAAGGACCGGTTCGTGCTGCCGGGGCTGATCGACTGCCATGTGCACCTGACCAGCCAGCTCGGACCCGGCCAGCGCCTGCGGATGGTCGAGGACTCCGACCCCAAGGTCGGGCTCGACGGAGCCCAGCGGGCGCGGGTGACGCTGGAGGCGGGGTTCACCACGGTGCGCGACCTGGGCGCCCGCAAGCCGGAGATCATCTACGCGCTGCGTGATGCGGTCGCTGAGGGCAAGGTGCCCGGGCCGCGCATCGTCTGCGTCGGCGCCATCCTCTCGCCCACCGGTGGCCACGGCCAGACCTACGGCTTCCGCCACGACGTCTGCATGTGCCTGCAGTCCAACGTCGGCGTCTGCGATGGCGTCGATTCCTGCCGGCGCGCTGTGCGGCTGCAGGTGGCGCAGGGCGCGGATGCCATCAAGTTCGTCGCCACTGGCGGGGTGCTGTCGAACCTGCGCGCCGGCGTCGACCAGCAATTCACCACCGACGAGATCCGCACCATCATCGAGACGGCTCATACGCTGGGCCGCCGGGTCTCGGCCCACGCCCACGGCCTGGCCGGCATCAACGCGGCGCTGAGCAACGGCGTCGATTCCATCGAGCACGGCAGCTTCCTGGATGACAGTTCGATCAAGCTGTTCCTGCAGCGAGGCGCCTTCCACGTGCCGACCATCATCGCCGGCGTCACCGTGCTCGGCATGGCGCAGGCGGGCAACGGGGTGCTGACCCCGGCGCAGGCGGAAAAGGCGATAGTGGTCGGCGAGCGGATCAAGCAGGCCCTCGGCAAGACCTACGCCGCCGGCGTCAAGATCGCCTTCGGCACCGACATGGGCGTCGGCGCCCACGGCCAGAACGCCCGCGAGTTCGCCCTGATGGTGGAAGCCGGCGTGTCGCCCGCCGATGCGATCAAGGCGGCGACGATCGGCTCGGCCGAGCTGCTCGATATCCCCGACCTAGTCGGGACGATCGCGGCGGGGAAGTCGGCGGACATCATCGCCGTGGCGGCCGATCCCCTGGCGGATGTGACGGAGTTGGAGCGCGTGCGCTTCGTGATGGCGCGGGGGGAAGTGGCGAAGGCCTGATTCCTTCTCCCTCGGAGGGGAGAAGGAAACTACTCCAGCACTTCGTAGGCCGGCAGCGTCAGAAACTCGGCGAAGTCGGCGCTGAGGCTCATGTCGGAGAAGATCTTGATGGCCTCGGCGAAGCGGCCGGTTTCGAACGGGGCGCCGAGCGTGGTCTTCAACGCGGCCATTTCCTCGTCCAGCACCTGGCGGAACAGCGCCGGGGTCACCACCCGGCCGTCGTCCAGCACAGCGCCGGCCTGGATCCATTGCCAGATCTGGCCGCGGCTGATCTCGGCGGTCGCGGCGTCTTCCATCAGGTTGTAGAGCGGCACCGCGCCGCGACCACGCAGCCAGGCCTCGATGTACTGGACGCCGACGCGGATGTTCTCGCGCAGGCCATGCTCGGTGCGCACGCCGTCGTGCACCTTCAGCAGCTCGGCGCGGGTGACGGTGACGTCCTCGCGCAGCTTGCCCAGTTGGTTCGGCGTCGGCATCACCCGGTCGAACACTTCCATGGCGATCGACACCAGGTCGGGGTGGGCGACCCAGGTGCCGTCGTGGCCGTTGTTGGCCTCGCGCTCCTTGTCGGCGCGCACCTTGGCGAAGGCGGCCTCGTTGGCGGCCGGATCGCCCTTCACCGGGATCTGCGCGGCCATGCCGCCCATGGCGAAGGCGCCGCGGCGGTGGCAGGTCTGGATCAGCTTCAGCGAGTAGGCGGCCAGGAACGCCGAGCCCATGCCCATCACGGCCCGGTCCGGCGTCAGGGCCTCGGGGTGGCGCCGCAGGCGCTTGATGTAGCTGAAGATGTAGTCCCAGCGGCCGCAGTTCAGGCCGGCCATGTGCTCGCGCAGTTCGTAGAGGATCTCGTCCATCTCGAAGGCGGCGGGCAGAGTCTCTATCAGCACCGTGACCTTGATCGTGCCCTGCGGCAGGCCGAGGGCTTCCTGCGCATAGACGAAGACGTCGTTCCAGAGCCGCGCCTCGAGGTGGCTCTCCATCTTCGGCAGGTAGAAGTAGGGGCCGCTGCCGGCCGCCAGGCTCGCCTTGGCGCTGTGGAAGAAATAGAGCCCGAAATCCACCAGCGAGCCGGACATGATCTCGCCATCGACGGTGACGTGCTTCTCCGGCAGGTGCCAGCCTCGCGGACGCACCATCAGCACCGCGGGATTGGCCGAGAGCGCGTAGGACTTGCCGGTCTGCGCATCGACGTGGGCCAGCTTGCCGGCCCACCGATCCTTCAGGTTCACTTGGCCTTCGACCAGGTTGGCCCAGGTCGGTGAGTTGGCGTCCTCGAAGTCGGCCATGAACACCTTCGCCCCGGAATTGAGGGCGTTGATCACCATCTTGCGGTCGGTGGGGCCGGTGATCTCGACGCGGCGGTCCTGCAGGTCGGCGGGGATCGGCGCCACGCGCCAATCGCCGTCTCGCACACTTTGCGTCTCGGCCAGGAAGTCGGGGCTCTCGCCGGCGTCGAAGCGCTGCTGGCGGGTCTGACGGGCGGCCAGCAACTCCAGCCGGCGCGCGCCGAAGCGGCGGTGAAGCTCGGCCAGGAACGCGAGGGCTTCGGGGGTGAGCACCTCGGCAGCGCGGCCTTGCGGGGCGGGCGCGAGAGCTGCGCGGGCGAGGGTGGTAGCGTCGTCGGCCATGGTGGGCCTCGTCGTTGGAACCAGAAAGAAAAAAGGCGGGGGCGTGTGCCCCCACCAGTCAACGTGTGAGCCTGTCGGCGCGGCCAGTCCAGCCGCGCCGGGCAAGCGAAACTAGGCCGGAACGGCTTCCTTCTTGAACTGAGCCGCTTCGGTGGAGTCGGCCAGAGCCGTGGTTGAGGACTGGCCGCCGGAGATGGTCATGGCCACTTCGTCGAAGTAGCCGGTGCCCACCTCGCGCTGGTGGCGCGTGGCCGAGTAGCCGTGCGCCTCGGCGGCGAACTCGCCCTGCTGCAGCTCGGAATAGGCCGCCATGCCGCGGTCCTTGTAGCCGCGGGCCAGCTCGAACATGCCGTGGTTGAGGCTGTGGAAGCCGGCCAGGGTGACGAACTGGAACTTGTAGCCCATGGCCCCCAGCTCGCGCTGGAACTTGGCGATGGTGCCGGCGTCGATATTGGCTTCCCAGTTGAACGACGGCGAGCAGTTGTAGGCCATCAGCTTGCCGGGGTGCGACTTCTGGATCGCCTCGGCGAACTCCTTGGCTTCGTCCAGATTGGGGTGCGAGGTTTCCCACCACAGCATGTCGGCGTAGTCGGCGAAGGCCTTGCCGCGGGCGATGCAGTGCGCCAAGCCGGTGCCGTCCTTCAGGCGGTAGAAGCCCTCGGCGGTGCGGCTGTCCTCGATGATGAACTGGCGATCACGCTCGTCGACGTCGGAGGTGATCAGCTTGGCGCTTTCGGCGTCGGTGCGGGCCACGACCAAGGTCGGCACGCCCATCACGTCGGCGGCCAGGCGCGCGGCGATCAGGTTGCGCTCGTGCGCGGCGGTGGGGATCAGCACCTTGCCGCCCATGTGGCCGCACTTCTTCTCAGAGGCCAGCTGGTCCTCGAAGTGGACGCCCGAGGCGCCGGCTTCGATGAAGGCCTTCATGATCTCGAACGAGTTCAGCGGGCCGCCGAACCCGGCTTCCGCGTCGGCCACGATCGGGGCGAACCAGTCGCGCTTGGCGCCGCCCTCGGCGTGCTCGATCTGGTCGGCGCGCTGCAGGGTGCGGTTGATGCGGCGGCAGAGCTCCGGCGCGGCGTTGGCCGGGTAGAGGCTCTGGTCGGGGTACATGGCGCTGGCGGTGTTGCTGTCGGCCGCGACCTGCCAGCCGGAAAGGTAAATGGCCTTCAGGCCGGCGCGCACTTGCTGCATGGCCTGGTTGCCGGTCATGGCGCCCAGGGTGTTCACGAACGGCTCTTCGTGCAGCAGCTTCCACAGCTTGTTGGCGCCGCGCTCGGCCAGGGTGTAGGCGATCGGGAAGGACCCGCGCAGCTTTTCAACTTGGGCAGCGCTATAAGGCCGCTTGATCCCGTCGTAGCGGCCCTTGGGGGCGTTGGGGATCAGGCTGTCGATGGACATGGCGGTACGTCTCCGAACCCCGAGACTGCGGGGCGCTTGTGTGAGTTTGACCGATAAACGCGTGAAGGCCCTTGTGATAGAAGGGAAAAGCGTAAACGGCTCGGTTCAAAGGACGGCTTGTCACAGTATGACATTGTCATAGTTGTCGTGTTGTGACATATCGTGGCGATGCTGCGTTCCTCCACGCCGCTCCGTGCAAGCGCGGGGCCAACTTTCCCTCGCTCGGGCGCTGTCCTGCGGGATGAGCGCTGATGGCCCAGGCGCCCGAGCGGAAGCTGTTCCTGGGACCGCGGCTGCGGCGGCTGCGGCGAGAGTTGGGGCTCACCCAGACCCGCATGGCCGAGGATCTCGGCGTTTCGCCCAGCTACCTCAACCATCTGGAGCGCAACCAGCGGCCGGTGACCGCGCAGATCCTGTTGCGGCTGGCCGAGGTCTATGACGTCGACATCCGCAGCCTGTCGTCCGACCAGGAAGCCGCCGGCGCGCGGGATCTGGCCGAGGTGTTCGCCGATCCGCTGTTCCGCGATCTCGGGCTGGCGCGGCACGAGGTGGCTGAGGCCGCCGAGAACACGCCAGGCGTGGCCGATGCCATCGTGCGGCTCTACCGCGCCTACGGAGATCGCCGGCGCCTGACCGAGCTCGGCGCGTTGCCGCGGGCCGAGGACGGGGTCGAAGGGCTGTCGCTGACCCCGTCGGATTGGGTGCGCGACTTCATCCAGGGGCAGCGCAACTTCTTCCCGGAGCTGGACGAGGCCGGCGAGGCGCTGGCGAGGGAGTTGCGGCCGGACACTCAGGCCTTCGCCGCCGCGGGCCGCGAGCGGCTGGCCGAGCGGCACGGGGTGCAGGTGCGGGTGGTGCCCCTGGACGTGCTGCCGGACTCTGTGCGCCGCTACGACCACCATCGCCGGCGGCTGATGCTGTCGGAGCTGCTGGGCGAGGCGGGACGCAGCTTCTCCATCGCCTACCAGCTTGCCTTGGCCGAGCACGACGCGGCGCTGAACGCCATGGCCGAGCGCGCCGGCGCGCCGGACGTGCCGACCCGACGCCTGTTGAAAGTGTCTCTGGCCAACTATCTCGCCGCGGCGATGATGATGCCCTACGAGGCGTTCCGCGACACCTGCGAGCGCACCAGCCACGACATCGAGTTGATCGGCGCTCGGTTCGGGGCCAGTTTCGAGCAGGTCTGCCACCGGCTGACCACGCTGTCGCGGCCGGCTTCGCGCGGCGTGCCGTTCTTCATGCTGCGGGTGGATTCGGCCGGCAACATCTCCAAGCGCTTCGCTGGCGCGTCGTTCCCGTTCTCCAGGTTTGGCGGTTCCTGCCCGCGCTGGCGGGTGCACGAGGCGTTCCGCGCGCCGGGGCGGGTGATGACCCAGATCGTCGAGACGCCGGACGGCGCGCGCTACTTTACCCTGGCTCGCACCGCGCCTCGCGTCACCGGTCCGTATGCGGAAGAAGACGCGGGCCTGGCCATCGGCCTTGGCTGCGAGCTGAAGTACGCGCCGCGACTGGTCTATTCGCGCGGGCTGGATCTGGCCAATCCCGTGGCCACCGAGATCGGACCGGCCTGCCGGGTGTGCGAGCGGCCGGCTTGCCCTCAGCGCGCCGCCGAGCCGTTGGGCCGCACGCTGATGGTGGACGATTTCACCAAGTCGATCTCGCCCTATCCCTTCGCGCCGGTCTAGAAGCGACGCATGTCCGAGACCCAGGCCGAGGGCCTGTTTGTCCGCCAAGGCTTCCTCGCGCCCGACGCGATGCTGAAGCTGTTGGCCGCGTTCGAGCGGCTGGCGCCCAGCTGGGCGCCGTCGCAGGCGATGCGGCTGCTGGGCCGCGGCCACACCAGCCAGGTGCGGCCCACCGATCTGATCGCGCAGGGCCCGCTGGACGAGATCCGCCAGGCGCTCGCGCCGGCGGTGCTGCTCTGGGCCAGGTCGTGCGGCTTTCTCATCCCGGCCGCGCCGACGCTGCAGCTATTCCCCGTGCGCATGGTCGGAGACGCCAAAACGCCGGCCTATCAAGAACCGCACACCGACTCGTACGGCGCCAGTCCAGCCCCGCCGATCTGCAGCAATGTGTTCTACGCCAAGGCCCAGGGCATCAAGGGCGGCGACCTCGCGGTGGCGCGACGCGGCGGCGAGGATCTGACCGGCGCTCAGATCGTGCGGCCCGCGGCCAACACGATCGTCTCATTCCCTGGCGAGCGGGTGCACGAGGTCCAGCCGCTCTACGCGGGCGAGCGCCTGAGCGTGGTGATCAACTTCTACTAACAGAAGTCGGACTTGCGCCGGTCGCCCCGCGCGTTCTGCATAAAATTCAGCCATCGCAGCCAGTCCACAGTGTATTCTTGGACAGATTGATCCAGTTTTGCGGTGGTATGTAAGCAAGCTTTGATGCTTGTCGCCCGTATGCCGGCTATTCTTGCCAATAGCGGATGCGGTCCAGAATCAACCGCCCGGATACATTCCGTGGGGGCAGGTGTCTTCCTTGCGCCACAGTAGGGACCCGCACATTACGAAAACGTAGGCTTCTCGTTGACGCGGGGCGGCTTGTGCCGCAGGTTCCGCCGCTGAGGCGCAGCCCCACGCAGGGCGCGACCCGCATATTAGGTTTCAGGACGCCGGCTAGCTAGACCGGCCCGGGGAGGCGAGATGACGAAGAATTTGCTGTGGCTGACGTGCGCGAGCAGTGCGCTACTGCTGACTGCAGGTGCGGCGCAGGCCGCGACGGCCACCGCGACAGCGGCGGCGACGGACACCGACCAAAGCGCCTCGAGCGTGGCGGAACTGGTGGTGGTCGCCCAGCACCACGAGACGGCGCTGCAAAAGATCCCGGTCGCCGTGTCGGTGTTCACCGGAGCCCAGCGCGACGTTGTCGGCATCAGCTCGGTGCAGGACGTCACCAACTTCGCGCCGGGTTTCACCTACGACCCGGGCAACGTCCACGCCTACATCCGCGGCGTCGGCCGCCAGTCGATCAACGTGACCAACGACTCGCGCGTCGCCACCTACGAGGACGAGTTCTACGTCTACTCCGCCTACGAACTCGACAAGTCCTCGCTGTTCCTGTCCCAGGAGCAGATCGAGCGCGGCCCGCAAAGCGTGGGCGGCAAGGAAGCCGCCGGCGGCTCCATCGACTTGATCTCGGTTCGGCCGACCGACCACCCCTATGGCGAACTCCGCGCTTCGGTGGCCAACTTCGGCACCTACAACCTTGAAGGCGCGTTCTCAGACCAGGTCGCGCCGGGCCTCGATGTCCGCATCGACGGCTACTACCACAACCAGGATCAGGGCTTTTACAACAACGTCGCCAACGGCATTTCCGAAGGCAACCAGATCCACGAGTGGTACATCGAAGGCTCGGCGGACTGGAAGCCGAACGACAAGACCGAGCTCTATGTGCGCGGCTTCTGGTCGGGCTGGAACAACCGCGGCGACGCGGGCGCCCGCAGCGGCTTCTCCAACGGCAGCTGGGACGAAACCAACCTGACGGATGGCAACGACTACCCAGGCGCGGCGCTGTTCGTGAACCCGAACTACGGTTACGCGGCCCTGTCGCCTGCCGCCGCCGCGGGACGCAACCCAGCCGACCCGATGCCCTTCGGCACGACGCTGCTGACGCCGGGCATCCTCAACAATCCGTCGGCGCTCAATCCCAATAATTTCGCCGCCGTGCTGCCCCGCGACGTGTCGCTGAACGACTACAGCGGCATCCAGGCCAACTTCAGCTACGACGTCACGGACGGCATCCAGTTCAAGTACATCGGCGGCTATCAGCAGTACGACTACACGCTGAACTACTCCGAGCCTGACACCGACGTGACGCAGTTCTCACTGCCGGGCAGCAGCCCGACCGCGGTCGGGGGCCTCAACGACTTCAACCAATTGCTGGGCAACCCGGCGCCGGGTCCGTTCGCGGGCTGCACCACCTGCAGCCTTACCGGCGGGCCGCTCGCGGCTGGCCAGGTTCTCCCGGCCGCCGGTCCGCTCGTGATCAACCCGCTCGTCGACCTCAACTACCGCGAGGACGACGGCTGGTGGAGCCACGAAGTCTCGCTGCAATCGACCGACAAGAGCCCCTTCCAGTGGACCGTCGGCCTCTATTACTACCAGCAGCACTACATCAACCCGATCTCGGCTGAAGCGCCGCAGCAGGCGAACTTCCAGAATCCGGACTACGTGCTGCCGGGGGCCTTGCTCTCCGGTTCGTGCGCGGTGGCCGTGCCAGCGTTCGGCGGCCTGTGCGGCTTCAGCCCCGGGGTCGCCGCGCCGGCGAACCCGAACCACTACCTCTTCTACCAGGACTACGAGTTCACCTACCAAGACGAGGCGGCCTACGGTCAGGTCGCCTATGCCTTCAACGACCAGTTCAAGATCACAGCCAACCTGCGCTACACCAACGACCACAAGTGGGGCACGGAAGAAGCCCGCGACGTGGCCTTCAGCAGCGCGGTGATCGACGGGCTCAGCCCGTTCTTCGGCTCGCAGACCCCGTCTCTGGACGTCACGCCCGCGGCCGACGCCGTGACCTGTCCGTCGGGCACCGGGCCGGCCGGGTCGGCGAGTTGTAGCGACCCGACCAAGCTGGCCAAGGGCGTCGTGTCGATCGGCACGATCAACCCCACCACCGGCATTATGTCCCGTCCGTTGAACGGCGACACCGACGCGATCACCGGCGGCGCGGGTCTCGAGTACACGCCGACCAACGACATCTTCATGTACGCGCGTTACAGCCGCGGCTACGAAGCCATGAGCTTCAACGCCGGCTTCATCAGCGCCAACCCCGAAACCCAGCCGGAATTCCTCAACTCCTATGAGGTCGGCTACAAGCAAACCTTCGGGCGCAGGCTGACCATCGATCTGGCCGCGTTCTACTACGACTACGATCAGTTCCAGGTGCCGCTTTCGGTCAACGTCGGCGGCGTGACCTCCAGCCAGTTCATCAACGTCCCGAAGGCCGAGTCGACCGGCATCGAACTGGAAGCCGACTGGACCCCGACCAAGGACCTGATGGTCTCGGGTTCCTACTCCTACGACTACACCGCGATCCTGACCGGATGCACAGGCTCGTTCAGCGGCACTGCGTTTATCGCCGCCCCGGGCGCGCTCTGCGTCGAGGACACCAACGATCCGGACGCCGTGTCATCGCAGGCGCGTCCGTTCCCCGGTCAGGCGGCCGGCGTGCGGGTTCAGAGCGTGAAGGGCGATCCGCTGCCTGACGCGCCGCGCAACAAGATCGCCGTCGACGTCGCCTACACCTGGCACTTCGAGCCGGGCGCCCTGACCCTGTCGGGCTCGTTCGTCTGGCGCGACGTGCAGGACGGCACGGTGTTCAACCGCACCTACGACAACGCTCCATCCTGGGACGGCGTGAACCTGCGCGCCACCTGGAAGGGTCCCGACGACCGCTACGAAGTCATCGGCTACGTCGATAACCTGTTCAATTCCTTGCAGTACGAAGTCGGCGACGGCGGCGGCGGCCTGCTCGGCAACGCCACCAGCCACACCACCGCGGCCCAAGGTCTCGACGAAGTCAACGTGTTCACGCTGGCCCCGCCGCGCACCTACGGCATGGAAGTGTGTTACAAGTTCTTCTAGTCCGCCCGCCAGGGTGGCCAGCTAAACAAGGGCGCGCCTTCACCGGCGCGCCCTTTTTCTTTGATCCAGCGCTCAGGGCCAGATTCCGCTGGCGCGGCCAGCGCCTTTCGTTCCAGACTTTCGCCAACAAGAAAGAAGCGCCATTTGGGAGTGCGCCCGACATGAGAGCTTGCCTTGGGGCCCGCCTGTTGGCGGATCGCCGCGACAGCGGCTGTGAGCCCGTCCGGAGCCGCCCGTGAGCGAGGCGCTAGTGACGGAACGGCCGAAGCTGGGCTGGCCGACCAAGGCGCTCTACGGGCTTGGCGCCCTCGGCACGGCGACGCGGGCCACGCTCGCCGGCATGGTGCTGTTCTACTACAACCGCGTGCCCGGCGGTCCGGAGATCGACGCCCAGCTGGTCGGCCTGGCGATCCTGATCGCCCTGCTGATCGACGCATTCTGGGATCCCATCGTCGGGCAGATCAGCGATCAGACCCGCACACGCTTCGGGCGGCGGCATCCCTTCATCTATGCCGCCGTGCTGCCTGCGTCGGTGGCCTTTGCTCTGGTTTTCATGCCGCCGCTCGACTGGTCGGAAGGCGGACTATTCCTCTACCTGCTCATCACGCTGGTCGCCGCCAGGCTGTTGGAGAGCCTGATCGAGATCCCGGCCGCCGCGCTGCTTCCAGAGCTGTCCCGGGACTACGACGAGCGCACCAGCCTGGGCAGTTGGCGTTACGTCTTTCTCGCGGTGGTCGGCCGGGCGGCGGCGACTTTGCTGGCCTTCAACGTCTTCCTGAAGGGCACCGCCGCCAATCACGGCTACGGCCAGATGAACCTGGCGGGCTACGCCCCCTTTGCGATTACGGTGGCGGCGATCTCGGTTGTGGTCACGGTGATCTCGGCCCTCGCCACCCAGCGGTTCGTGCCGTTCATGCACAAGCCGCCAGTGGAGCGGCCGGGGTTCGGCGAGATGGCGCGCGGCTTCATCGCCGCCGCCGGCAACCGCAACTTTCTGGCGCTGGCGATGTCGGGCTTCATCTTCGGCATCGCGGTCGGCGTCACCGGCGGCCTGCAGCTCTACTTCACCACCGACTTCTGGCAGCTGGGGTCGGATGCCCTGCGTTCGCTCGGCCTCTGGGGCCTGCCCGGCGGCCTGCTGGGCGTGCTGGTGGCGCCCTTTTGGGCCAAGCGAATGGGCAAGAAGCTGGGCTGCCTGATCGTGTTCTTCGCCGCCATCCTCTGCACCACCGTGCCGATCGGGCTGCGGCTGATCGGTCTCATGCCGCCCAATTCCTCACCCTGGGTGCTGCGCATTCTGATCCTGGACTCGATCGCCACCGGCTTCCTCAGCATTCTGGGTTTCGTGATCGTCACGGCGATGCTGGCGGATGTGGTGGAGGAGGTGCAGGTCGCCACCGGTCAGCGCTCCGAGGGCGTGCTGTTCGCCGCCGACTCGCTCCTACGCAAGATCACCACCAGCTTCGCCAGCGCGATCCCGGGATTCCTGCTCGTGTTCGTGCACTATCCCAAGCATGTGGCCGCCGGGCAGGTGCCGCAGGCGATCCTTAACCACCTGGCGGTGATCTACCTGCCGCTGGTCACGGTGCTCTATCTCTGCTCGACCAGCGTTCTGATGCTCTATCGCATCGACCGCCAGCAGCATGAAGACAACCTGGCGCAGATCGCCCGCTCAGCCGAACTGGCCGGCGAGGTGGATCCGGACACCAACCCGCATCTGGCCCCCGACGTGGCGCCCATAGGGTGATGCCGCCGTTGACGCGCCGCCGCGCCGTTCATACCGTCTTTTCCAAATTGTCCTGGACCAACCAGGATCGCGCCCTCGGTTCGGCCAGCCCGACGCGAGGCGATGCAAGGATGGGGACGCCAAGATCTTGACCGACACCACCGCCGCGCCGCGCCTCTCGTTCGGGGTCAAGACGTCCTACGGCGTGGGCGCCGTCGCCCAGGGCATCGGCAACGTGGCGCTGTCGGCGGCCACCATCAACTTCTACCTGGTCAGCGTCGTCCACATGCGCCCCGGCCTCGCAGGCCTGGTGATGTTCGTTTCGCTGGTGATCGATGCGGTGGTGGACCCGGCCATCGGCCGCGCGTCGGATCTGCTCCGCTCCAAATGGGGCCGTCGGCACCCGTTCATGTACCTGTCGGCCCTGCCGATCGGCCTGGCCACGGTGCTGCTCTGGTGGCGTCCGCCGGGGCTGCAGGGCGACGCCATGGCGGCCTATATCCTGATCACCCTGGTGGTGCTGCGCCTCTCCGGCGGGCTCTACACCATCCCCAGCGACGCCCTGACGCCGGAGCTGGCGCCGGACTATCACGAGCGCACCACGCTGATCAGCTATCGCTGGTTCTTCGGGCTGGTGAGCTTCGCGGTGATGGGGTTCCTGCTGGGCTTCGTGTTCCTGCGCCAGGACAAATCGCACCCGCTCGGCCAGTACGACCCCGCCGCCTACACCGCCTTCGGCATCACCGCGGCCATCGTAGCGGTGAGCTCGATCCTGATCTCCGCCATCTCGACCCACCGCTACATACCGCGCCTCAGCATTCCGCCGGTCAGGCGCCAGACCTTCGGCCAGGCGATGCGCGAAATCCTCCAGATCCTCTCCAACCGCTCGCTGCTGGCGGTGG
>Ga0265338_10005085_pt1 | contig 17359 bp, 17 predicted proteins | sample 42126metaG_FD_193579 | JGI IMG/M metagenome (GOLD analysis project Ga0265338, IMG submission 193579) | Rhizosphere microbial communities from Carex aquatilis grown in University of Washington, Seatle, WA, United States - 4-21-26 metaG | ecosystem: Host-associated > Plants > Roots > Rhizosphere... | reverse complement strand
CGAATGGCAAAGAAGCGGATGTACTACTCCAGTGCCAAGGCCGCTGCCGAACTCGGCTACCAGTGGCGCGCGCCGGCCATCGCTTTCGAAGACGCGATCGGCTGGTTCCGCGACCAGGGCTACCTGCGCTGATCCGGCGCGCGCTCGTAGGCGCGGCTCTTCCAGCGCGATCCGCGGCCGAACCAGTAGCTGCGCGCCGAGTCGATGGTCGCGGCCATGTAGAACAGCGCGATCAATGGCAGGGCCAGTGCCCACAGCGGGCTGCGCCGGTAGCGGCGCAGGGTCGGCTGGTACGACATCGCGGCGAGCCCGAACGCGAGCAGCCCGCACTCGCGACTGAGCTCCCGTCCGTCCAGCATGCAGGCGACGGGCACCAGCCATACCAGCGTGAGCGCGGCAACGGTGCCGGCCAATAGCAGCGCCGAATAGCGCAGCTGCGTGAAAGCCGTGCGTGCAATCATCTGCCACAGGTCCCGGAAATGCGGGTACGGCCGGATCGAGGCCGCCAATGCGCTGTGCCCGAGGAAGATCGGGGCGGCCGGCTTCACCAGGGCCGCCAGCGCTACATCATCGATCAGCGCGCCGCGGATCGCGGCGATGCCGCCGCTGCGCGCCAGGATCGCGCGCTCGATCAGGACCGTGCCGCCGGCCGCGGCCGCGACTCCCGAGCGCGGGTCGTTCACGCGCGCAAAGGGATAAAGCATCTGGAAGAAATAGACGAACGCGGGCACCAGTGCCCGCTCGGCCAGGCTCGAGCAGTTGAGCCGCACCATCTCGCTGAGCAGCCCGACACCGTGCCGCTGCGCCCCGGCCATCAGCGCGCCCAGATGGCGCGAGTCGTGCACGATGTCGGCATCGGTGAACAGCAGCCATGGTGCGCTGCTGGCCGCCACGCCCTGTTGCAGCGCCCAGAGCTTGCCGGACCAGCCGGCCGGTTTGGGCTGCCCGCGCAGGATCCGCAAACGCGCCGCCGTTCCGGCCCGCTGCGCGGTCCCATCAGTGGATTCGTCGTCGACCAGCAGCACCTGGAATGCGCCCGCATAGTCCTGCGCGAGTAGCGAGCCGATCACCGGTGCGATTGTCGCCGCCTCGTCACGCGCCGGCACGATGATGTCGACCGGCGGAGTTTGCGTCGGAGTGTCGGCCGGCAGCTCCGGGGCCGAGACCCAGAACCGGCCGTGCGCGAAATACAGATACAGCCAGACCGTCAGCGCGAGCAGGGCGAGCATGCGGTCCGGAACCGGGCTCAGCCCCGACCCACGTAGGGCATCCTGGTCGCCATGACCGTCAGCGAGAGCACGTTGGCATCGAGCGGCAGGCTCGCCATGTAGGTCACCGCGCGCACGACGCTGTCCATGTCCATGCTCGGCTCGATGCGACGCGACCCGTCCGGCTGCGGGGTGCCGCCCGCCGGTTGTGGTCGAAAGCCCGTCTCGACGTTGCCGATGTCGATCTGGCCGCAGGCGATATCGAAGTCGCGACCGTCGAGCGCGATCGACTTCGTGAGCCCGCTGATCGCGTGCTTGCTGGCCGCGTACGGGGCCCCATGCGGTCGCGGGACGTGTGCTGCGACCGAACCGTTGTTGATGATGCGTCCGCCGCGCGGCAGCTGGCGCTTCATGATCAGGATGGCCTGCTGTGCGCACAGGAACGCTGCGGTCAGATTCACGTCGATCACCGCGCGCCACTCCGCGGTGCTGAGCTCCTCCATGGGTACGGCACGCGCCCTGGCACCGGCGTTGTTGAACAGCAGATCCAGCCGCCCGAACTCCCGCACCGCGGTTTCGAACAGACTGTGCACTGCCGCCTCATCGGTCAGGTCCGTCGGCACCGCGAGTGCGCGGCCGCCGCGCTGCGCGATCGCCGCGGCGACGGCCTCGAGCGGCGGGACGCGCCTCCCCGCCAGCACCACATGGTACCGCAGGTCGGCGAGCGCGAGACTCACCGCCCGCCCGATGCCGCTGCCGGCACCGGTCACCAGCGCGACCTTCGCGTCGGGCGCCGACATCAATAGCGGTTGGTCTGGATCGGGCAGCCCGGAAAGTAGTTGCCCTTCGCCAGTTCCGACGCGCAGCGCTCGCGGGCGCGCTGTACGCCACCCCGGATCATCTCGATCAGCTGCGCATGCGACATGATGTTCAGGTGCACTGGCGAGATCGTCTCGACATCGAGCTTGTAGTACTCGACGTTGTCCATGAAGCTGTCCGCCCAGAACTGGTAGTCGACCGCTGCCGTACCGACATCTCCTTCCACCATGATCTTCTGCGCCGGCACGTAAGCGAACACGGCATCCGCCATGTGGGTGTTGCCCCGCACGCGGTACAGGTCGACGGTCATGGACGAGTCGGACAGCCGCAGGTGCTCATCCATCGGCAGGAACTGCAGTGGCCGGTGGTTCTTCTCGAGCGCATCCGGGAAATCCGGGGCCGGATGCGTTGCCATTTCGCGGAAGATGCCTTCGTTGCCGCGCCGCGAGATGATCGTGAGACCCTCGGCGACGCCGACGCGCAGGCCCGCCGTGTGATCGAAGTGACTGTGCGAAGGAATGTACTGCGTCAGCGGCTTGCCCGGCACGAGCTTGCGCGCCGCGTCGATGTCCGCCTGCGCCGTCGCCTGGTCCCCGCCGAGTTCGAAGATCGCGAGGTGATCCTTGAACTCGAACACGGTGCCCCCGTAGGGCACCAGGCGCCAGACTCCGGGGCCGACCTGGGTAACCTTGACGTCTACCGGCGGTCGCGGCGGCTCGGGAGCGGCCCGCACCGCGGCCGGAGCGGCCAGATCCGGAATAGTTGAGTCGACCAGGTAGGTGTCGACGTACAGCTTCAGATAGTCGATGTTGCGCCAGTCGAGCGTGGTGCGAAGTCCAAGCGGAAGCTCCAGTCCGCCAAACGGCTCATAGCCGGTGAAGTGCGTCGTCAGTGTGACCTGCCCCAGGTTCGACTGCGGGTTGGCCCAGCGCACCCAGGCGGGCAGCCTGGTCGCCCGGTCGATGCCGAGGGTCAGCCGGTCCCCCTCCTTGAGGACCAGGTCGATTGCGATCGCGTCGTCCTGCTGGCGCATCGCGCCGATCCGGGTCCCCGGATCGAGTGCGGCGCGGATCAGGGCGACCGGGTTGTTCAGCATCCAGATGCGCCGCATGTGCAGGCCATCGACGTGGTGCACGCTCTCGTTCCATCGCGGTATGCGGCTGGCCGTGCCATTCGGGGCGATGTCGTACGCGATGTCCCCGTCCAGCACCTGGTTGACCGGAGCGTAGTCATGGCCGGCGGCGATCGCGAACGGAAACAGGTAATTGCGGCGCTCGAATTCCTGGAAGCGGCCATGTTCCAGGTCGTAGACGCGTTTGAGGTCGTTCGCGGCCTGGTACTTCTGCGGCGCGTAGATCGAGCCGACGATATTTCCGCCGCCGAACATGTAGGCGTACTGGCCATAGCCGACCAGCGTGATGTTCCGGACCGAGCGGACGCGTTCGAGGCCGCCGAGTGCAGCCGCGGCCGCCTCGATGGTCTGGCGCGGCGCGCCGCCGGCTGTGGTGGCTGCAGCCTCGCTGCTTCCCTGGGCATTACCCGGCACGCTGATGACGGCACTGGCCATCAGCGTCACGACGATCAATACGCTCTTTGTTCGCATGTCCCCTCCCGCCCGCTATCATTAGAATACCGGTCACTGACAGAACGATTAAACAGCGCCGGTGGCGACATTGTGCGCCTTTTCGGGCGGCAGCGGCTCCGCAGCAGAATGGATGATCCAGCACATGCAGACCAGTAATCAGCGATTCCCGCGGTTCGCGCTCGCCGCGATGCTGCTGACGTCCGGCGCCGTTCCGGCGCGCTTGCAGGCCGCACCGCCGGCAGGCGATGCCGCCCACGCGGCGCTGTCAGCCGCGGCCACCGCTTTGGGTGGCATCGATCGGATACGCAGCGTCAGGAACATCACGCTGGTCGGCTATGGCAACTACGCCTACCAGTTCGGTGGCGGCAACGTCACGGCCTCGGTGCACGCGGCCCAGCGCTACGAGGCGGCCAACGACCTGCGACGGGTGTTCGATTTCGAGCATGGCCGATACCAGCAGTCCGAACGCCGGAAAATGTCTTTCACCTTCGCGCTGGCGAGTCTGACGAGCAATGCGCCGGTGAACCAGATCCTGGACGGGGACATCGCGTACGACATCGGACCCGATGGCAAGGCCGCCCGCATCCCGCGCTTCCTGCCGAGCCCCTGGCAGCTCGATGGGCTGCACATGCGCAGGATGTGGATGCTGAACGATCCGGTCGCGCTGGTGCGCGCCGCGCTGGACCCCAAGGCGACGCTCGGCAACCTGCGCACCGAGGCCGCGGCGGACGGACCGGTGCAGGTCATGGATCTGCAGCTGCGGGAAGGTGACCGGCTCTCCTTCGCGCTGTCCAGCCGCACGCACCTGCCCTACTGGGTGCGCTGGACGGCTCCGCACAACAATTTCGGCCAGCTCAGCTTCACGACCTACCTGCAGGGCTACGTGCCGGTGGCCGGACTGATGCTGCCGCTGAGCTACCAGACCGTCACGGACTGGAGGAACATCGACTACTTCGACGTGCACGTGGACGGCTACGAAGTCGACGCGACCATCCCCGACCTGGCGGCCCCGGAGGCGATCCGGGCGGCGCCGGAGCCGACCCCCGCGCTGCAGCCGCTGAAGGCCACGCCGATCGCGAAGGGGGTGTGGTACATCAGCGCCGCAGACGAGGGCGTTCCGGTCTTCGAGTTCGACGATCACCTCGCGCTGTTCGACCTGAACCGAAAGCCCTATGCGAAGGCGATCATCGATCTCGCCAGAACGCTGGTGCCGGGCAAGGCTCCGACGCAGCTGATCACGTCGCATCAGCATTCGGATCATCTCGATGGTATCCGCGTCGCGGTGGCTGAAGGGCTCACGATCATTTCGCGGCGGGACAACGAGCGCATCATCCGCGACATGGTGACCCATCCCGCGCCCGACTACCCGGATGAGCTGGCGACGCACCCGCGCGCGCTGAAGTTCATTCCGGTGGATGAGCATCTGCGCCTTGCCGACCACAGCATGACGCTCGACCTGTACTGGGCACGGGACAATTCACACATGGCCGATGGGCTGTTCGCGTACGACCCTGACGCCAAGGTGATGGCGGAGGCCGATATCGCCACTGCCGCGCATGACTACCAGTGGTGGCCGGACAACTACATGGACAATCTGGAGTACTACCACCTGCAGGTCGACACGCTGCTGCCCGTGCACTTTCCGCCGATGAAGCAGGCCGAGGTAATCGACTTCATCCGCTATGGAGTGCAGGCGGCGCGCGCGCGCTGCGCTGCCGAGCTCGCGAATGGGAACTACCATATCGGCTGTCCGGTGCTGTCGCACCGCTACTGAACCTGCGCCTGAACCCCTGCGCTGTCCTAGCGTGGTGGGGGCCGGATCCGGCATGGCTGCGGGTGCCACTTCGACGCATCCGGCTCGAGCTTGAACTCGTAGCTGGTCACGTAGCTTTCCGTCAGATACGTCGGATCGATCACGACCGAGGTCAGGATGAGGTAGGTCTGCCCCTCGTCCTCGATCCGGTCGAAATACTCGATCAGCTGTGCATCGCCGCTGTAGGGCACTCCATTCGTGCGCAGGTACCCCGGCGTCATGTGGGTCGTGACGATCTTGAGGCTGCCGCCCTTGCCGGGCTCGGCACCGCCGTACGGCTTGCCGAAGCCGCTCTGCTGTACCTGCTTGTACCACGATGCGATCGAAAACCCCTGCAGCGACGGGCTGCCTTCCGGCTGGCCCTGGAAATGCAGCACGCGCCGCTGCATCCCGGCGTCGGTATCGATCGCGAGGGACTGATCGTCCGCCCAGTGGATATGCAGGCGCAGCGGCAGGCGCATCAATCCGGCCGCGCCATATGCCTTGCAGGCCGCACCGCTTGCCTGGTCTCTGGCCGGATCCCACGACTTCGCGACCCGGAGGCCCTCGTCATTGACCGGGATGCTGGCCACGTCGCCGATCGGCGCAGTCAGCATGCGCCAGCGCCAGTCCTCGTTGACGATCGACACCCAATATCCGGTGACATCGATCACCGCCGCCTGCCGGGCCGTCAGCGGCCGCGCCGTCGCGGCCGCAGCAGCCTGTTGTGCGAGGGCAGGCCCTGGCACCCAAAGCGCGCCGAGCGCCGCCAGCGCTGCCAGCGCCGCCAGTTCGCGCGCCGTCACCAGCGCGCCACCCCCGTTGCGGCAGGTGCGTAGGCCGTTCATGCGTATCGCCAGAGGCTCAATGATGACTCTCCCGCCATTCGTCGGGCACGCCGTGGGTCTTCGCATCGCTGGCCACCTCCCGGTAGACCGCCTCGAGGAACATCCGGGTGGTCCAGGGCCCGGAATCGGAGCCGTAGATGCCGTCGTAGTCGAAACTGGGCCCCGACGCCAGCGTCTGTTCGAGCGTCATTCCCTTGGCGACGTCATAGCGGATGCGCGCGCGGATGATGGTGAGCGCGTCGCGATAGTTCACGATCGCTGTACGGTCGCAAACCGCCCCGTGGGCCGGAACGATGTAGGTGCCTCCCTCCTCGTTTTGGCGCGGAACCATGATGCCGATGATGTCGGTGAGCGCGCTCAATATGCCCTCGAGACTGCCGCCCCGGTCCTGTTCGATGACCGGATAGCTCTCGGGATTGAACAGCTCGCCCGTGCTGATCACGTCCGAGCTGCGGAAAAATATGTAGCTGTCACCGTCGGAGTGGGCTGCCGGTGCGTGCGTGAGCAGGACCGCCTCGTCGTTGTAGAGCGCCCACTGCGCGTCGTAGGTATCGGTGGGCGCCGATCCGCGGGGCGACTTCGCGTCGTCCATGCGCTGGAGCACGTTGAGTTGGGCCACGATCCCCGCGGTGGTGGGCTCGTTGCGCTGCCCGGAATTGGCAAAGCCTGCCTTGGCAAGCGCGAGATTCCCCCCGACGTGATCCGGATCACCGCTCGTATCGATGACGTACTGGACCGGCCGGTCCGAGAGCTGCCGGATCGCTGCGAGCACCGCGTCCGAGTACTCGGCTCGCCCGGCATCGACGACGAACAGGGCTTCATCGCCCACCTGCACCGTGATATTGGGACCGGCACCGACCAGCATGTAGACGCGACCCTGCACGTGCCAGGTGTGCACGCTGCCGGCTGCGGCTGCGGCTGCGGCTGCGGCTGCGGAGTCGGCCGGCCTGCCCGACGGCATTGCCGCCGGCGGGACCGGCGCAGTCGAGCGCTGCGCGAGTGCCGGCGCAGCGCCGATGCAGGCCCACGCGGCCCACGCGATCCTCCAGCCGGCCGCACGGACGCGGCCGGGCCTCGGCGCACGCATCACTTGCCTCCCGTCGGGCCGCCCGCGGCCTGCTGCGCTGGCGGCGCCGGCAAGCGCTCCATCTTCAGCTGGTATTCCGGGTACATCGTCTCGGCGCCGCCGCGCACCGCTTCGATCGGTATCCCGTAGTGGGCCGCGTATTCGGTGAGATTCTGGTTCTGCCCAGGCAGCTGATACGCGACCCAGCCTTTCGGATGCTCGACCTCGACGGTCGGCACGCAGGTCGAAGGCGTCGGCTTGTAGCCCGGATCCAGGACCCAGTTCGAGGTGCGGACGTAGGGCTCCGTCAGGTATACCGGATCGTGCACGATGGTCGCGAGTGTCAGATATTCGTCGTGGCGCAGGAAGAATTCGGTCAGGTGCGACTTTTCGCTGCGCGCGAGGCCGTTGCGCCGGATCCAGCCTTCCTTCAGATGATCGGTGCGCACCTTGAGCATGTCTACCACCCATTCACCGGACGACCAGCCCTGCCAGGTGCTGGCTGCATACGGCGGCGGCCGCGGTCGGCCGTCCATGTAGATCGTGCGCTCCGGCTGCATCCACATGATCTCGGTGTGCCAGGCGGTGATCTGCATCGTGTGCGGGTTCATGTCGGCCCAGATGCGGATGCTGCCGGGGCCGCGCGGACCATAGTCCGCCGGGTGTGGTTCGCACGTGTGCTCGATCTGTCCCCACTTCTCGGAATCCCAGCTGTCGCCGCGCAGGCGGTCCGCGTCATTGATGGGAATTCCGGTGTAATCGCCGATGTCCGGGCCATCGCCGCGCTCGGGGGCGTCCTGATGGACCTTCTGATGCCATTCGCCCGAAAGGTCCATCTGCGCGTGTGCAACGCCAACGACGAACACCGCCGACACCGCGAGCCAGGCGCAGCGAAGGGCAGGACGGAACCGTCCGGTCGTGGCCTTGTGCTTCACAGTCTGCTCTCCCGGTCCGGCGGTGCGCGCCGGCACGGTCGCACCACGGCGGAACTCCAGCCACTGCGCTGCCCTGATCCGGCAATCCCAGGCATTACTACGCAGAACCTGCGCAATTCCACATGTGTGAAGGCAGCTCGACATGGGTTTTTCTTCCCGTCAAAAGTGCAACAATAGCGCGATCAGAATCATTGACAAGACGGTCGAACGCGGCGTTCGCGGCACCAGATGTCGACGACCCGCGCCGTGGTCCGTTTATACGCCGGAACGCTGTACCAGCGCTGATGCGGATGCAGCCGAAGGAGCCTTCAAGTCCCTATGTACGACCTGCTGCCCCGCCCTGCGCTGCGCTCGCGTCGCGCGGTACTGCGCGGCATGGCCGGCACGTGCCTGTCCGCCGGACTGCCGTGGTCGAGCCTGCGCGCGCAGCCCGCACGTCGAGCGCTCGTGGATGTGCACCACCACTGGTACAGCGCCGAGCTGCAACACTGGTGGGGCCGCGACAGGTTTGACCCGAACTGGACCACCGCAGCGTCGCTAGCCGCGATGGACGAGGCCGGCGTCACGACGGCGATGCTGTCGGTCACCATGCCGGGCATCTGGAAAGGCAGCGACGTCGCCGGCTCGGTCAGGCTTGCGCGCAGCTGCAACGAGCAGATGGCGCAGACGGCGCACGATCACGCGGGCCGCTACGGCGTGATCGCCGCGCTGCCATTGCCGCAGGTCGACGCCAGCCTCGAGGAAATTCGCTACGCGTTCGACGTGCTGCATGCCGACGCGATCGGCGTGCTCTCGAACTACGACAGCCAGTACCTCGGTGATCCGCGCTTCGCACCGGTGCTCGAGGAACTCGACCGGCGCCGCGCGATCGTGTACGTGCATCCGATGGCGCCTGCGTGCTGCACGATGCTGGTGCCGGGCGTGGGTCCCGGCACGCTCGAGGCCCCGACCGATACCGCACGCACGGTCGAGAGCCTGCTGGTCACCGGCACGCTCTCGCGCCTGTCCGGCATGCGGCTCGTGATCGCGGCCGGTGGCGGCACGCTGCCATTCGTCGGGGAGCGCATGCTGAATGCCGCGATTCAGGCGGGGCGCGCCGCACCGGAGCCGCAACAGGCCTATTTTGCGCCCGAGGCGCTGCAGGCCGCGCTCGGCAGGCTCGCCATCGACACCGCCGGCGTCACCAATCCTGCGGACTGGGCGGCGTTGATGAACTTCACTACGCCCGCGCGGCTGCTGTTCGGCAGCGACTTTCCGAACGCGACGGAAAGCAGCTGCCTGCAGCAGCTGCGCGCGATGCAGCAGCGTTTCGGCCTGAAGGCGGCCGAGGCGGACGCGATCGAGTCCGGCAACGCGCAGCGGCTGTTCCCACGGCTCGCGTCGCACGCCTGACCCATCGCTGCGGTACCAGCGGGTCTACAACCGAGGAGTTGCGACGGTGATCAACAAGCGGGTGGCGAGCCTCGATGATGCGCTCGCAGGAGTGCGCGATGGCTCGACTGTGCTGGTGGCGGGATTCGGCGACGTGGGCATCGCCAACACGTTGATCGAGGCCCTGCAGGATCGCGGCGTACGTGACCTGACGGTCGTCGCGAACAACACGGGCAACGGCAACTGGGGCCTGGGCCGGCTGGTCATCTCCGGTCAGGTGCGCAAGCTCATCTGCTCGTTTCCCCGCTCGGGCGAATATGCTGAGTTCGTGAAGGCCTATAACGCGGGCCGTATCGAACTCGAGGTCGTGCCGCAGGGAACGATTAGCGAGCGTGCACGCTGCGGCGCCGCCGGCCTGGGCGGCTTCTTCTCCCCGGTCTCGGCCGGCACGAAGCTGGGCGAGGGCAAGGAAACGCGTGAAATCGACGGCCGGCTTCATGTATTTGAGCAGCCGATCAAAGGTGATCTCGCGCTGATAAAGGCACATCAGGCCGACCGCTGGGGCAACCTCACGTACCGCAAGTCAGCCCGCAATTTCAATCCTGTGTTCGCGATGGCGGCGGAGCTCACGGTGGCGGAGGTCACACAGTTCGTGGAACTGGGTGCACTCGATCCGGAGGCGGTCGTGACGCCGGGCATCTTCGTGGATCGCGTGTTCGTTCCAGGGGGTGCGACATGAGTGCGCTCACGCGTGAGCAGATGGCCTGGCGGGCTGCGCAGGACCTGCCGGACGGAAGTTATGTCAACCTCGGCGTCGGCATTCCGACGCTGATACCGCGCCACATTCCCGTCGGACGGGAAGTGATCATCCACAGCGAAAACGGAGTGCTCGGACTGGGGCCTAAACCGCAGGCCGGCGAGGAGGACCCGGATCTGATCGATGCGGGGCGAGGGCTTGCGACACTGGTCGTCGGCGGTGTCTACATGCACCACTCGGATTCGTTCATCATGGTCCGCGGTGGACATCTGGACGTGAGTCTCATGGGTGCCTTCGAAGTCTCCGAGCAGGGCGATCTGGCGAACTGGACGACCGAAGATCCTGGATTTCCACCGGCGGTCGGCGGGGCCATGGATCTTGCGATCGGTGCGCGCCAGATCCGGATCGTGATGGAACATACCAGCAAGAGCGGCGAGCCGCGGATCCGCAGGCGCTGCACGCTGCCGCTCACGGCAGCGCGGGTCGTGCGTCGCATCTACACCAACCTCGCGGTCATCGACGTCACGCCGCAGGGACTCGTGGTGCGCGAATTGGTGCCGGACCTGGACCTGGCGGCACTTCAGGCCCGTACCGAGGCACCATTGAGCCTGGCGCCGGACTGCCGCAGCCTCTCGGCGCCGTGAACGGACCGGTTAAGTGTTCAGCGCGTGGTTACGGCGGCCAGCGGGCCGGCTGTCTTGTGGCGCGTCTGGTCGAGGTAGGCCTGCTTGGCCGGCTGGATGTGCCTGCCGAGCAGTTCGACGAACTCGTCGCGCTCGATGCCTTGGAGCAGGTCGATCATGCGCTGGTGCTGGGCACAGACTGTCGCGAGCAGCTCGGGGTTGCCGATGCTGTAGGAGCGTATCGCGTGGGTCTTGAACTGCAGCTGCTCGATCACCTCGGTGAGCGTGCTGTTGCCACAGGCGGCGAACAGGGTCTTGTGGAACTGCAGGTTTTCACGGAACACACGCCGCAGGTCGCCCCGGGCCACCGCCGCACAGTGGCGCTCATTGATGAGCAGCAGCGCCTCGATCAGCGATCGGGGGGCGGGCAGCGGAATCAGCTTGCCGGCGCAGGTCTCGAGCAGCGTGCGAACCAGATAGAGCTGTTCCACTTCGATCGCAGAAAAATCCTTGACCGCGGCACCACGGTTGGGCTGGCGCACGACGATGCCCATTGAATCGAGCTCCAGCAGTACCTGCCTGATCACGTGGCGCTTCACCTGGAAGCGTTCGGCGAGATCTTCCTCGAGCAGGCGCTCGCGCGGCGCCAAGTGGCCCAGGGCAATGTCTTCCTCCAGGCTGGCTGCGATGCCCGCGGCTCCCAGCGGCCGTTCCTCAAGTGCTGTCGATTCCTGCGCCATCTGCCCTCCGCAATGGGCGCAGAGTGCATTGGAGCGGGCGCCCTTGGCAAGTTCTTTACCAATATTGTCAACAAGAAAATTGATAATATCCACAGCGGCAGTAAGGACCTCCCCTGGGAGGCGCCCCGCGAATCCTTGGATGCCTCGTGTGTTGCAGCGCGTCACTCCCAAGGTCTATCAGAAGGCTCAATCAACATGCCCATGATCTCTGCGATACGAGCGCGGGATATCAGCATTCCGCTCGATTCCGCGACATCGTTTTCCAGCCGCGTCGTGAACCGGCGCCATTACGGTATCGTGGAGGTCGAAGCCAGCGACGGCTTCAAGGGGATTGGCTTCTGCTACGTCGGCAGCGCCGGCGGCAGCCTGTTCTCCGAGGCTGTCACGAGCCTGCTGTCCCCGCTGCTGCTGGGACAGGATCCGTACCGGGTAGAGGGTCTCTGGAGCGACATGTACCAGGAGGCGTTGCTGCAGGGCCGTACCGGGACGGTCATGCGCGCGATCAGCGCGCTGGATACGGCACTGTGGGATCACAACGCGCGCGCCGTCGGACTGCCGCTTTACAAGCTGCTCGGCGCCGTGCAGTGCGACAGCGTTGCCGCCTACGCGAGCGGAGGCTATTACCTGCCCGGCAAGACACCGGAATTGCTGGCTGACGAGATCGAAGGCTATGTGCGCGAGGGCTTCGGCGCCGTCAAGATCAAGGTCGGCAAGCTGGACCTGAAGTCCGAGGAGGCGCGCATCGCTGCGGTGCGCGAGCGCATCGGCCCGGATCCGCTCCTGATGCTGGACGCCAATAATGCCTGGGCCGACCTGCCCACGGCGCTGCCGTTCGTGCGCATGTACGAGCGCTATGACCCGCACTTCATCGAAGAGCCCTTCAGCCCGGATGACATCGAGAATCATCAGCGCCTGTCGGCGCAGACGCCCGTGCTGGTCGCGACCGGCGAGATCGAGGCCGGCCGGTGGCGCTTCAAGGAACTGCTGCAATCCGGTGCCGCGGCGATCCTGCAGCCGGACGCCGCCGTATGCGGCGGCGTCAGCGAATTCCGCCGGATCGCGGCCACTGCGGCCAGCTTCGGCATCACGCTGTGCCCGCATTGGTTCCACGATCTGCACGCTCACCTCGTCGCGGCCACGCCCAACGCGCGCTTCGTCGAGTATTTTCCCGACGATCAGGTTCTGAATTTCCGCCGCCTCGTGAGCCGCCAGCTCGAAGTACGGGAGGGCAGGATCCAGCTGCCGCAGGGCCCCGGCCTCGGCTTCGACTTCAACGACGCCGCGGTGCAGCGTTATGCGCTCGCGCCCTGGAGAGGCTGATGTCCGCCGGACCGTCCGCCACGGCCAACCACTTCAAGCAGAACCTCGCCACCGGCAAACCGCAGATCGGCCTGTGGCTCGCACTCGGCAGTCCGACGTCGACGGAGATCATCGCCGGGTCGGGCTACGACTGGCTGCTTCTCGACCTCGAGCACACGACGATCGATGTCGGCACCGTGCTCGATCATCTGCGCGCGGCCAAGGGCGGCACGGCCGAAATGGTCGTGCGCGTGCCGTGGAATGAACCGGTCATCTTCAAGCGGCTGCTGGACGCAGGCGTGCGCTCGTTCATGGTGCCGATGGTGCAATCCGCGCAGGAGGCGCGCGCTGCGGTGGCGGCGACGCGCTATCCACCAGACGGGATCCGGGGCGCCGCCGGCAATACGCGCGCCAGCAATTTCGCACGCAATCCGACCTACATGCTGCACGCGCATGAGGAGATGTGCGTGATCGCGCAGATCGAGACACTGCGCGCTGTCGACGCGATCGGGGAGATCGGCGCGGTCAACGGGATCGACGGCCTGTTCATTGGCCCGAACGACCTGGCCGCCAGCTTAGGGCTGGTTGGCAGAACCACGCACGCGGAAGTCCAGCAGCTGATTGCCAGGGCACTCGAGCGCATGAAGGCCACGGGCAAGGGCAGCGGGATCCTGAATTTCGTCCCCGCCGAGGCGCGCGGATTCCTGAAGGACGGATTCACGTTCATCGCCGTCGGTTCGGACAGCGCGATCGTCGCGCGGCGCAGCGAAGCGCTGCTGCAGGAAATCAAGGCGCCCTGAAGGAGACCTGAGCGATGGCGGAATCTAAACGCGCACTGCCCGAACCGACGCCAGAGACCCGGGATTTCTGGGACGGCACGGCCGCTGGAGAACTGCGTCTGCAGCGCTGTGAGGCTTGCTCCCATGTGTATTTCCCGCCGCGACCATTCTGTCCGGCCTGCGCTTCGCGCCAGGTCAGCAGCTTCGCGGCCAGTGGACTGGGAACGCTGTACAGCTATCTGATCCATCACCGAGCGGTGCCCGGCTTCACGCCGCCGTACGCGATCGCGGTGGTGCAACTCGCCGAGGGCCCGCGCCTGATGAGCAATATCGTGGACTGTCCGCAGACCCCGGAAGCGCTGGAGCTGGACATTCCGCTCGAGGTCACGTTCCAGAAGCTCGACGAGCGCATCACGCTGCCGGTGTTCCGGCCTGTCCGGAGGACTTGAGCCATGCGCCGGAACGCGGTCGCGGTGGTGGGGGCGTCGGAGACCACGAAGCTCGGTGTGATTCCGGACATGTCACAGCTGCAGTTGCACGCCGATGCGGCGCTCAATGCATTGGCGGACGCGGGGCTCAAGCCCGCGGATATCGACGGCATCGCCTGTGCCGCGGAGACGCCGACCGCAGTCGCCTATCAGCTCGGGATCTCACCGCAGTGGGTCGATGGCACGCACGTGGGTGGCTGTTCGTTCATGATTCACGTCCGGCATGCCGCGGCCGCGATCGAGGCGGGACTGTGCCGCACGGTGCTCATCGTGCACGGCGAGAGCGGGCGTTCGCTGATTGGCAAGCAGCCACGTGCGGTGCGCCCCGACACGCTCGAGGGACAGTTCGAGGCGCCGTTCGGTACCGCCGGCAGACCGAGCCAATTCCCACTGCCACTACTGCGATTCATGAAGACCTATGGGATCACGCAGGAACAGCTGGCGATGGTGTCCGTGGTCCAGCGGGAGTGGGCGTCGCTCAATCCACGGGCGAGCTATCGCGATCCGCTCACGGTCGAGGCGGTACTCAATTCGCGCATGATCGCCTATCCGCTGCGCATCCTGCAGTGCTGCCTGGTCACGGACGGCGGCGGTGCGCTGATCCTGACCAGCGCCGCGCGGGCGTCCGATTTTCCGCAGCGGCCTGTCTACGTACTCGGCACCGGAGAGAGCGTCGAGACACCGATCGTGAGTCAGATGGAGACCTTCAACTCCTCACGCGCCTGGCGCGTGTCGGGCGCGCGTGCCTTCCAGGAGGCCGGCATCACGCATGATGATGTCGATCACCTGATGGTCTATGACGCGTTCGCGCACCTGCCGCTCTATGGCCTCTGCGACCTGGGGTTCATGCCACCGGAGGAGACCGGCCCATTCATTGCGGAGCGCCACACCGCGCCCGGCGGCAGCCTTCCGCTCAACACCAATGGCGGGGGCTTGAGCTACATGCACTCCGGAATGTACGGCATGTACGCGCTGCAGGAGAGCGTGCGCCAGCTGCGCGGCACCGCCAGCGCGCAGGTTCCCGGAGCGCGTATTTCCGTGTGCCACGGCAATGGCGACATGTTCGGTGCCGCCGGAACGGTCATCTTCACCAATGAGCGCACGCTCTGAGCGCGGGCGCGGGCGCGGGCGCGGGCGCGGGCGCGGGCCCGGTTCCGGCCCACGTCACGTCATCGACTCACGCCACGCCGTGGACTCACGCCACGCCGTCGATCAGGATGAATGCCATCGTGCACGGTGCGCTGGAGCGATTGGCCCAGGCGTGATTGGTGCCGCGTTGTATCACGACATCGCCGGCGCGCAGCAGGGTCTCCTCCCGGTCCAGCACCAGGTAGACCTCGCCGGACAGCACGAGCCCATAGTCTACGGTGCGCGTGCGGTGCATCAGCGGATGCGGGGATTCCGGATCTTCATGGGTCGAGGCGTGTTCGGAGCCGAAGGCCGCGAAGGCAGCTCGCGCTGCCGAGCGGTCCAGGGTGTGGATGTAGCTGGCCTCGGGCGGATGCACCACGATGCGAAAGCGCGTGCCATGTGGCGGCGGCTCGAGCCGGCGCGGGCCGAGCGTCGGTTCCCCTTCCTGGTTGATGCGTGCAGGCGTCGAATCGGTCACCCACAGCTCGCTGGCCGAATAACCCGGCCGCTGCGGAATCGCGAACACCACGGGCGGCGTACCATCGGAGACGATGATCGCCTTGCCATCCTTGTCGTGGCCGGTCACGACGCGACGTACACCCACGCCCATCTGGATTCTCCGCTGCAATATTTCTGAGGTAGTCTGTCCGTGTGGAGTTTAATTATCAATATTGTTGACAGGAAAGTTGATAGCCGGCATCGTGCCCGCTCGCAATCTCTACGGGCAGCCACCATGAGGCAGATCCTCGCCTTCGTGATCTGGGCGGGCTAGTTCGCCCTCGCCAGCGATCCGGCACAGGCCGCTGCTCCCGTGCAGCTGCAGGTCGGATACACGAACACGACCAGCTGCACCGGCCTGTTCATCGCCGTGGAGCAGGGCATGTTCGCGAAGCGCGGACTGGACGTGCGGCTGACCCTGCTGGCGCTGAACTCCAACATTCCCTCAGCATTGGTTGGCGGCAGCATCCAGATCGGCACCGCGACGCCTTCGGTGCTGGTGCAGGCCGTCACCGGCGGACTCGATCTGGTCGTGATCGGCGGCGGTGCCGTCAACGATGTGCACAAGGCCTATGGTGGCGCGCTGGCACGGCCAGGCAGCACGATCAGGAGTGCACGGGATTTCGAGGGCAAGCGCGTCGGCGTGCCAGGCTTCGGGGCGTTCATGGACGTGCTGTTCCGGCGCTGGCTGGTCGAGCATGGCGCCGATGTGCACAAGGTCAACTTCGTCGAGGTCCCGCTGGCGCAGGAGCGTGATCTGCTGCGCTCGGGCAATGTGGACGTCGTGATATCCGGTGAACCGTTCTACAGTCGCATCATCTCCTCCGGCAGCGGCGTCCTGGTGGCGCCGTTCTTCAACCAGATGCCCGATGGGCTGTTCATGCTGTATTTCAGCACGATGCGCAGCTGGGCCCGGGCCAACCCCGCGGTCATCAGCGCATTTCGTTCGGCGATGGAAGAATCGGCCGCTTTCCTTGCGGCCAATCCGGCCAAGGCGCGCGAGATCATCGGCAAGTACACGCATCTGCCGCCGGAAGTGGTTGCCTCCATCGCGATGCCCACCGTGCGCCTGAAGGTTACCGCCAGTGACGTGAAGTACTGGTCCGACACCCTGCTGGCGCAGGGCATGATCAAGGCGCCGCCGGATGTCGCGAGCCTGGTCGTGGACTGAAGCGGTCCGGCGATGAATCGGCAGACCGCGGGGGGAGACGTGCAGCCCGCCGGGGCGGGCGAAGCGCTGGTGTCGTTCAGGGACGTCTCGCTGACGCTGTCCGGACGACGCATTCTCGAGGACATCAGCTTCGAGCTTAAGGAGCGCGAATTCGTCTGCGTGGTGGGCCCTTCGGGGTGCGGGAAGACCACGCTGCTGCGCCTGATCGCGGGTTTGATGTTTCCCACCTCCGGCGCGGTGCATTACCGC
>Ga0265338_10005084_pt1 | contig 17360 bp, 14 predicted proteins | sample 42126metaG_FD_193579 | JGI IMG/M metagenome (GOLD analysis project Ga0265338, IMG submission 193579) | Rhizosphere microbial communities from Carex aquatilis grown in University of Washington, Seatle, WA, United States - 4-21-26 metaG | ecosystem: Host-associated > Plants > Roots > Rhizosphere... | reverse complement strand
GCCATTCGGCAGCGCTGCCGAATGGCGGTGCGGTTCAATCGAGGAATCGCAAAAAAAATTGGCCCGTCGCGTGGCCACGGCGTGTAGTGGACGGACGTCGAATGTCGTCGTCCGCGCTGTTGTATCGCCTGTTCAAGCGCAATGAAGGCGAAGCACCATCGGTCAAGCCGGCGGTGATCACGCTCGTCGCGATCGCGATCGCGGTCGCGGGTTTCGGGGTCGTGCGCGTCGCGCGCGAGCATGAAGTGCTGAGCGTCGGCTATCAGTTGACCCAAGCGTCCGAGCACGTGCGCGAGTTGCGCGAGGCGCACCGCCGGCTCGAGCTCGAGCTCGCGACGCTGACCGCTCCCGATCGAATTCGCAAGCTCGCGATCGAGCTGGGCATGACGACGGTCGCGCCAGATCATATCCAGACCCTCGATCGCCACAACAAGGTCGCGGCGACACCGTGAAGCCGAAGCTTCGGCCGATGACGCCTGGCGTGTCGCATGGCGCGCGCGTGCGGGCATATCTGAGCGGCGCGATCGTGACGATCGGTTTGCTCGGCGTCGTCGTGCGCGCATGGGCGCTGCAAGTCGGCGACGGCCAGAAGTTTCACGACCTCGCCGAACGCCAGCACGAGATGCAACTCGACATCGCCGCCCCGCGGGGCGAGATCGTCGACGCCGAAGGCCGCCAGCTCGCAGCGAGCGCCGATACCGACTCGGTCTGGGCGAGCCCGCACGACATCAAAGATCTGACCGCGACGAGTGAGACCCTCGGCAAGCTGCTCGGCCTCGACACCGCGGCGCTCGAGGCAAAGCTCGCCGGCGATCGCCACTTCGTCTGGCTCGCGCGTCACGTAACGCCCGAGGTCGCGCGCGCGGTGACCGCTGCGAAGCTCGCCGGCGTCGAGATCGCACACGAGCCGCGTCGCTGGTATCCCGGTCGCTCACTCGCGGGCACCGTGATCGGCCGCACCGACATCGATGGTAGCGGCAAGGATGGCCTCGAAAAGACGATGAACGCGTGGCTCGCCGGCAAGGGCGGCGAGATCGCGGCGCTGCGTGATGCACGCGGACGCGCGATGATGTCGTCGGGAGTCGCGCATGTCGAGGCCGGCGCGACCGTTCACCTGTCGCTCGACCGCAGCATCCAAGCGATCGCCGAGTCCGCGCTGTCCGAATCCGTGATCGCGAACAAGGCGAAGAGCGGCGTCGCGGTCGTGCTCGAGGTCGGCACGAGTCGCGTCGTCGCGCTCGCGAGCTATCCGACCTACGATCCGAACACCGCGGAGGTCGGCGAGGCGCGCGATCGCCCGGTCACCGATCTGTACGAGGCGGGCTCGGTGATGAAGATGTTCACCGTGTCGATCGCGCTCGACCAGGGCATCGTCACGCCGGACACCGGGTTCGATCTCAACGGCGGTCATTTCACCGTCGGCAAGACGCCGATCACCGACGTCGACGGCGACAACTATCTCGACGTCACCGGCATCATCAAGCGCTCGTCGAACGTCGGCGCCGCGAAGATCGCGCTGCGTATGGGCGCCGATAAGCTCTACGCGGGCCTGAAGACGTTCGGGTTCGGTGCGCGCACCGGCATCGAGCTGCCGGCCGAGCGCTACGGCACGGTGCACGATGGCGCGACCTGGCGCGACGTCGATCTCGCGCACATCGCGTTCGGTTACGGCATCACGGTCACGCCGCTGCAAGTCGCCGCCGGGCTTGCCGCGATCGGCGCCGGTGGCATGTACACCGAGCCACGCATCGTCGACGAGGTCGTCGCGGCGGATGGCAACGTGCTGTACAAGCCGACGCCGGCCGAGCGCCGCGTCGTGTCGGGCAAGACCGCGATGCAGATGATGGCGATGCTCGAGACCGTGTTCGAGCGCGGCAAGATGCACGGCACGGCCGAGACGATCTGGGTGCCCGGCTTCAAGTGCGGTGGCAAGACCGGGACGGCGCACAAGTACGATCCCGAGACGAAGCACTACTCGGAGACGCGCTACCTCGGATCGTTCGCGGGTCTCGCACCGATCTCGAATCCGAAGCTCGCGATCGTGGTGATGATCGACGAACCCAGCGGTTTCGATCACTTCGGCGCGAAGGTCGCGGGCCCGGTGTTCGCGAAGATCGCCAGCGAGTCCCTGCGCTACCTCGGCGTGCCGGGTGACGCGCCGATGGTCGAACCGCCGCCGCCCGGGACGATCGTCGCCGCGCCTGCCGCGATGAAAGGGCCGATCGCACCGCCTGCCCCGGCGCCCGAAGTCGCACAGGCCGCCCCGATCGACGCGATCGCGACCGTCCCGGACTTTCGCGGCCTCGGCGTCGGCAAGGCGCTCGAGCTCGCGCGCGATCAGCACATCGAGGTCGATATCCACGGGAGCGGACGGATGGTCGCGCAGGACCCGCCGCCCGGTCCGACGTCGGTCATCGGTCGCGTCAGCCTGACGTTTTCCGACGAGCTGCCGCGCGCTCACTGAACCTTGCCTAGCTGCACGAAATCGCTGAAGCTGCGCGTTCTAGAGACATGACCACGCTGCGCCAGCTGATCGACGGCCTCGCCGGCGCGCGAGTCGTCGGCACGGCCGAGATCGAGGTCGGCGCGGTCCAAGACGACTCGCGCAAGGTCGGCAAAGGCGAGGTGTTCGTCGCGGTACGCGGCCTGCGGTCCGATGGTCACGACTTCGTGTCGACCGCAATCGAGCGAGGTGCCGCCGCAGTCGTCGTCGAACGCGAGCTGCCAAACCTCGCCGTGCCGCAAGTCATCGTCGCCTCGGGCAGCGCCGCGCTCGGGCCCCTCGTCGCACGCTCGCTTGGAGATCCGGGCGCGGCGATGACGCTAGTCGGCGTGACCGGCACGAACGGCAAGACGACCACGACCTACGTCGTCGAGAGCATCCTCGCGGCGAGTGGCGCGAAGGTCGGCGTGATCGGCACGGTCGAGCTGCGCTGGCCGGGTCACGCCGAGCCGGCTGCGTACACGACGCCGACGCCGCAGATCATTCACGGCACGCTCGCTCGGATGCGCGCTGCCGGCTGCACGCACGTCGTGATGGAGGTGACGTCGATCGCGTTGTCGATGCACCGGGTCGGTGGCATGAAGCTCGCGGTCGCCGCGTTCTCGAACCTCACGCAAGACCATCTCGACATCCACGGCACGATGACCGCGTATCGCGACGCCAAGCGCCTGCTGTTCACCGATTACCTGAGCCCGAACGGCACCGCGGTCGTCAACATCGACGATCCAGCCGGCGCCGGCATGGCCGAGGGCGCGGCGAACGTCCTGCGCGTGTCGGCGAATGGCTCGCCGAGCGACATCCGCGTAACGCAGCAACAGTCGAGCGTGCGCGGGATCAAAGCGACGATCGCGACACCGACCGGCGAGCTCGCGATCGATTGCCCGCCGCTGATCGGCCACTACAACGTCGCGAACCTCGCGCTGTCGGTCGGGATCGGCGAGGCGCTCGGTATCGCGCACGACGCGATCGCACGCGGCATCGCGCAGCTGCCAGGCGTGCCCGGGCGCGTCGAGCGGGTGAAGAACGGCGCTGACCTTGACGTGCTCGTCGACTATGCGCACACGCCCGACGCGCTGTCGAACGTGTTGTCCGCGCTGCGCCCGTTGACCAAGCGACGCCTGATCTGCGTGTTCGGTTGCGGCGGCGATCGCGATCCGACGAAGCGGCCGAAGATGGGCGCGGTCGTCGCCGAGCTCGCCGATCTCGCGGTCGTCACGAGCGACAATCCGCGCACCGAAGATCCGCGCGCGATCATCGATCAGATCTTGCCGGCGGTACCGAAGCCGTTCTTCGTCGACGCCGATCGCCGCGCCGCGATTCACGCCGCGGTCACCGAGGCGACGCCCGGCGACGTGGTCGTGATCGCCGGCAAAGGCCACGAGGACTATCAGATCCTCGGCACGACCAAGATCCACTTCGACGACCGCGAGGAAGCTGCCGCCGCGATCGCCGAGCGCGAACACCAGATCGTCGCGAGCCTGGCGCGCGATGCGGGCGGCGATGTCGTCGGCGATGGCGCGATCCAGGTCGATCGCGAGGTGATCGATAGTCGGCGTGCGGCACCGGGCGCGCTGTACGTCGCGATCCGCGGCGAGCACCACGACGGCCACGAGTTCTGCGCCGCCGCGATCGCCGCCGGTGCAAGTGCGGTGATGGTCGATCACCGAGTCGACGTGAAGGTTCCGCAGATCGTCGTCGGCGACACGCGGATCGGGCTCGGCAAGCTCGCGCGCGCGCATCGCATCGCGTGGAGCGAGCCGACGCGCAAGCTCGTCGCGATCACCGGCAGCGCGGGCAAGACGACGACGAAAGAGCTGACCCGTGCCGCGCTCGCGACCGCGGGGACGACGCACGCCGCCGACGGCTCGCTCAACAACGAGACCGGCGTGCCGCTGACGTTGCTCGGGCTTCGCCTGTTCCATTCCTACGCCGTCGTCGAGATGGGCATGCGCGGGCCCGGTCAGATCGAATACCTGACGAAGCTCGCCGAGCCCGACGTCGCGGTCGTCGTCAACGCCGGCACCGCGCACGTCGAGCTGCTCGGCACGACCGACGCGATCGCGCGCGCGAAAGCCGAGATCTGGATCGGCCTGCGCGAAGGCGGCACGATCGTGCGACCCGCTGGCGACGATCGGCTACGCCATCTCGCCGAGCATCATCGCCCGAAGGCGCGAGTCGTCACGTTCGGCGACGAGGCCGACGCCGACATTCGGCTCGTGCGCTACGTCGCGCGCGATTCCGGGGGCGACCTCGAGCTCGACGTATTCGGCGAGCGCCACCAGCTCGCGCTCGAGCTCGTCGGTCGACACGTCGCGATCGATGCCTGCGCGGCGCTCGGGGCGGCTCATGCTGCGGGTGCGTCGATCGTGCAGGCGCTCGCCGGCCTTGCCCGCGCGCGTCCGGCCGCAATGCGCGGTGAGATCGCGACGGTCGCCGGCCGCAACGTGATCGTCGATTGCTACAATGCGAATCCCGCGTCCATGACCGCCGCGCTCAGCACGCTCGCCGACATCGCGGCGCTATCGCCGAGCGGTCAGATGACACGGGGCGCCGGTCGCAAGGGTGCGCTCGCGGTCGTCGGCGACATGCTCGAGCTCGGCGATCACGCGCTCGCCGCCCATCGCGAGGTCGGTGCGCTCGCGAAGCAGCTCGGCATCGCCGTGATCGCGCTCGGCGATCAGGCGCGCACGGTCGTCGACGCGGCCGGTCCACCCGCGGAAGTCGCCGCCGATCCGCAGATCGCAGCGACGCGCGCGCTCGCTCGCACCCAACCCGGCGATTGGATCTTGCTGAAGGCATCGCGCGGCATGCGGCTCGAGCGAGTGCTCGCTGCGATGAAGGAGCAGACGTAAGTGCTGTTCCATCTGTTCTACGGCGCGCTCGGCGACCGCGTGCGCTGGCTGCGGGTGTTCGGCTATACGTCGACGCGGATCCTCGGCGCGGCGATCACTGCGCTGCTGCTGTCGTTCATCCTCGGCCCGTGGTTCATCGAGAAGCTCAAGTCGCGCCAGATCGGCGAGACGATCCGCACCGACGGCCCTCAGACGCACAAGAAGAAGGCCGGCACGCCGACGATGGGCGGCTCGCTGATCCTGTTCTGTCTCGCGGTCTCGACGCTGCTGTGGTGCGACCTCAAGAACCCGTTCGTGTGGCTCGCACTGACCGTCACCGTGGCGTTCGGCGCGATCGGTTTTGCCGACGACTACATCAAGGTCGCGAAGCACAACAAGAACGGACTATCGAGCAAGCTCCGGCTCGCGCTGGAGTTCGCGATCGCAGGCGGAGCGATGGCGTATCTGTTCTACGGCGATGTCATGCCGACCGACATGGCACTGAAGCTCCAGTTGCCGTTCACCGACTTCGCGAAGACCACGCTGGCGCTCCCGGCGTGGGCCTACGTCGGGTTTGGCTCGATCGTCGTCGTGGGTGCCGCGAACGCGGTGAACTTCACCGATGGACTCGACGGGCTCGCGATCGGTCCATCGATCATGAACGCCGGCACGTTCCTGATCTTCGCGTACATGGCGGGCGTACAGACGACGATCCTCGCGCACGGCTCGTTCGATCACAGCGCGACCGGTGCGCTGTGTCATCCCGATTCGCCGTGCGACGTCACGATCGCGCAGTACCTGCACATCGCGCACATCCCCGGCGTCGAAGAGCTCGCGGTGTTCTGCGCCGCGCTGTTCGGCACGGGCATCGGCTTCCTTTGGTACAACACCTATCCGGCCCAGGTGTTCATGGGCGATGTCGGATCGCTGTCGCTCGGCGGCGCGATCGGCATGCTCGCGGTGCTGACGAAGAACGAGGCGGTGTTGCTGATCGTCGGCGGATTGTTCGTGGTCGAAGCGCTGAGCTCGATCATCCAGACCGGCGTGTACAAGTGGACCAAGAAGCTCGGTCCCGATGGCAAGATGGTCGGCAAGCGCGTGTTCTTGATGGCGCCGATCCATCATCACTACGAGAAGAAGGGCTGGGACGAGCCGAAGATCATCGTCCGATTCTGGCTGGTGTCCGCGCTGCTCGCGCTGCTCGCGCTCGGCACGCTGAAGCTGCGGTGATGGACCTCGGCGGCAAGACCGTCGTCGTCGTCGGCCTCGCGCAAACCGGAATCGCGGTCGCGAAGTTCTGCGCGAAGCGCGGCGCGCGCGTGATCGTCACCGACGGCAAGCCCGCCGACAAGCTCGCCGACCAGATCGGCAAGCTCGATGGCGTCCCCGTCACCTGGCAGCTCGGCGGTCACGATCTCGCGTCGTTCACGAGCGCGGATCTCGTCGTTATGTCGCCCGGCGTGCCGACACTGCCGGAGATGACCGCCGCGCGCGCCGCCGGAGTCGAAGTGATCGCCGAGATCGAGCTCGCGTATCGCTTTCTGCATCCGCAGGCGAAGCTGATCGCGATCACCGGCACGAACGGCAAGTCAACGACCACCGCGTTGACCGGCGCGCTGTGCGCGGCATCGGGCCAACCGACGTTCTGCGGCGGCAACCTCGGCAACATGCCGATGATCGATGCGATCGATCATCCGGCGAACGCGCCCGAAGGCCTGGTCGTCGTCGAGGTCGCCGCGTTCATGCTCGAGAATTGCACGACGTTCTCGCCGCACGTCGGGATCCTCACGAACATCACCGAAGATCACCTCGATCGCTTCGGCACGATGGAGCGTTACGCCGAGGTCAAAGGCTCGATCTGGGATCGCCAGACCGCCGCAGACATGGCGATCGCAAATGCCGCCGACGAGTGGACGATGCGCGAGACCGAAGGGATCAAATCGGAGCTGTACACGTTCGATTCGCGCAAGGGCGCAAAGACGTCGCGCGGCGCGATCATCGACGGAAGAGAGCTCGTGTTGCAGCGCGATGCGGGCGTCGAGCGCTATCCCACGAGCGATCTCGTGATCGTCGGCAACCACAACATGGAGAACGCGATGTGCGCGTATCTCGCAGCGCGGCGCGTCGGCGTGTCGCCCGAAGCGGTGAGGGCCGGCGCGCGCGCGTATCGGCCGTTGCCGCATCGCATGGAGCTGGTCGGCGACCGCGACAACATCTATTACTACGACGACAGCAAGGGCACGAACGTCGCGTCGGTCGCGGCAAGCGTGCGCGGCTTCCCTCGGCCGCTCGTGCTGATCGCGGGCGGTGTCGACAAAGGCGGATCGTACGCGCCGATGCTCGATGCGCTCGACGACGCGTGCAAGGGCATCGTGTTGATCGGCAAAGCAGCGCCGTTGATTCGCGCGGCTGCTGCCGAGCATCATGTGAGCTATCCGGTGATCGACGCGACCGACATGCACGACGCGGTACGGCGCGCGACCGAGCTGTGCACCGCCGGCGACGCGGTCGTGTTGTCGCCGGCATGCGCGAGCTACGACATGTTCCAAAACTTCGGCCATCGCGGTCGCGTGTTTCGCGAAGCGGTCAGCGCGGTCGGCGCGAAGCGACTCGACGGGTAGGGAGGCACATGCGCGCGCTCACGTTCACCCTCGCGGCTGCAGTAACCATCGGATGCCATCACGACGCGGCGCCCGCGAAGGATCGGCCTGCAAACGAACCCTCGTCGTGTGGCGACAAGATCGCTGCGCTCGTCAGCTTCTACACTGCGGCCGCCGACGACCAGACCGGTTCGACGCCGCATGCCGGCATTCGCGACGGCGAGATCGCAATGATGGTCGATGACCACTCGCTCGTGGCGGTCGAGGGCAAGCCGACCGACATCACCAAGAGCGACTACCTGATCGTTGGGCCGAGCCCAGACCAGCCCTCCGACCTGCTCGTCGAGGTCGACGGCACGCCTCACCACATCGGCATCGACGACGCCTTGGGCTCGAGCAAGACGCATTCGCTCGTGATCGCGGTGAGCCCGAAGACGCCGTGGCGCAATGTCAAGGCGGTCCACGCCGCGCTGCGCCGAGGCGATCCGCTCGATCGCTATGGCGAGATCGCGTTCGCGTATAGCGTCGGCGGCGTGTTCACCGGCCGAAGGCCACCGGCGGTCGACGGGTTCAAGCCCGGAGCGGTCGACATCCCGGCGCTCGGCCAGAACATCGCGAAGGACGTGGCGGTCAACTGCCCCGCGATCGCGGTGACGCTGGGATCGTTGCAGCGCGGAGGGGGCTTCGATGCAGACCTGTTGCGCTCGATCGCCCGCGACCTGCCGAACTGCAAGTGCACTACAAACTTCGCGCAGCTCGAGGCGATTCCGTGGCTGGTCAAGAAACAGCTCGTCACTGCGGTGCCGCTGAGCACGGCAAGCGATCAGCCCGCGTTGCCGGTCGCCGCCGATGACGCCACGTTCGAGGACGTCGTACGCGCGAACGGCGGTCGGCCGCTAAAGATCGGACCGCCACCGCCGCCGCCGCCACCGCCCCCACCGCCGCCACGGCCGCAGCCGCAGCGAAAGCATTGAGGTACGCTCGTGCGATGAGACGAATCGAGCTCCTACTCGGGCTACTCGTCGCGTGCGGCGGCTCCGATACGCATGCGGTGCCGCCCAAAGCTCCGAACAACGAGCTGATCCTCGGCACGTTCGAGCGCCATCCGCCCGACGGCTCGACCGCGTTCCGGTTCCGCGCCGACGGCTCGATCACGATCGCCCACGACAAGGGCGAGCTCGATAGCAAGCCACTCGCCGCCGGCACGTGGCAGGTCGACAAGACCGAGCTGACGTTGACCTACGACTCCGGCATGTGCAAAGGCAACGGGCCAGGCGTCTACACCGTCGTGATCAGCAAGCGCGGCCTGCACCTGACCAAGGTCAGTGATGCGTGCGACCAGCGCGCCAAGCTCGACGGCGAGACGCTGTGGCGAGTTAACTAGCGAGCGGCGTGGACGCGGCCGATCGGCTCGGGCCGCTTCGTCGCGCGATGGTGCGCGGTGTAGTTCGTCGGCTTGTAGTGGGTGAACCGCTCTGGCTGGTTGATCCGACCGACGCGCGCGGGCGGCGCATCGATGTGGACGAAGCCGCCCGCGTAGTTGTTCGACCGGTACCAGCCGTCGTCGTTGTGGCGCCAGTAAAAGCCGTCGCTGAAGAACACCGGCTCGTCGTAGTCCGCGACCACCTGAACGCCATCGCCGGCGTCGACCAGGTCCGGGGTCTCGACGCTTCCGCTGTACTCGACCTCGCCGGTACCGGTACAGCCCACCCCCAACAACGCCGAAAACACGACGCCACGCATGACGATCTTTAAGTTGTTCATGGCCTGACCCAGAGCATCGACCGTGCCACCCGAAGTGCGCGGACCACGGCGGCGAACCGGGCGCGAGCGCTCGACGGTGCACGGTTGGCGCGCACACGCCGAAAACTGGCGCAGCCGCGAGCTCCCGATGAGGATGGCTCGATGCCGGTGTTGCGCACTCTGTTCGCGTGGAGCGAGCGTCTGCGCAAACGCGAGGTCGAGACGGCGCTGCCTGCTCCCGCACAGGTCATCGCGGTCCAACATCCGAGCGTCACGCTGCCAGAGCGGCCCTACGATCTGTGGCTGCTCGCCGCGGTACTCGGGCTGCTCGCGATCGGCACGATCGAGATCTATTCGGCGACTGCCGCGGACGCGCTGACTCGCTACGGCGACGCCGCCCACTTCCTGGTGCGCCAGATCGCGTACGTCGCGGTCGGCGGGGTCGCGCTGTGGCTGGGCGCGAGCATGGACTATCGCCGGTTGCGGTCGTGGACCTATCCGCTGCTCGTGATCGCGCTCGTCTTGCTCGCCGCGGCGCTCGCGACCCACTCGCTCAACGGTGCGAAACGGTGGATCCCGCTCGGTCCGCTGACGTTCCAGCCGGTCGAGATCGCGAAGCTCGCGCTCGTGACCTACCTCGCGTACTCGCTCGGACGCAAAGCCGATCATCTCAAGACGTTCACCGTCGGGTTCGTGCCTCATCTCGTCGTGTGCGGCGCGATGATGGCGTTGCTGCTCAAGCAGCCCGACCTCGGCTCGTCGATCGTGCTCGGTGCGACTACGCTCGGCATGCTGTTCATGGCGGGCACGCGGGTCTCGTACATCATGCTCGCCGTGCTCGGCTCGGCGCCGGTCGCGTATCACCTGATCGTCGGCACGCCGTGGCGGATGCAGCGGTTCCTCGCGTACATCAACCCGGACGCGTTCGCGAACAAAGAGGGGTATCAGTTCCTGCAGGCGCGGCTCGGGCTCGCGTCGGGTGGGATGTCTGGCGCGGGCCTCGGCGGCGGGCTCCAGACCCTCGGCTACACGCCGGAGCCACACAGCGATTTCATCGCCGCGACGATCGGCGAGGAGCTCGGCTGGCTCGGCATCGCGACCGTGCTCGCGTTGTTCGCGGTCATCGTGTGGCGCGGGCTGCGCGCGGCGCTCGGCGCACGCGACGTGTTCGGCGGCTATCTTGCGTACGGCATCACGCTGTTGTTCGGCGTTCAGGCGTTGTTCAACATCGGCGTCGTGCTCGGGGTCTTGCCGAACAAGGGGATCACGCTGCCGCTGGTCAGCTATGGCGGCAGCTCGCTTGTGATCACGATGTTCCTGATCGGGCTCGTGCTCAACGTCGGGCGCCGCCCCGAGCGACGCCCGGCGACGCGAGAGAGCTCTCGCGAGCTTGCGCGGAAGAAACGCGTACGCGTGCGCGTCGTGACTGCATGAACGTGGTGATCGCGGGCGGCGGAACGGGTGGCCACCTGTTTCCCGGCGTCGCGATCGCCGAGGAGCTGCGCGCGCGCGATCCGAGCGCGACGATCACGTTCGTCGGCACCCGGCGCGGCATCGAGGCGCGGATCTTGCCGGAGCTCGGCTGGCCGCTCGAGCTGATCGAAGTCACCGGACTCAAGACGGTCGGCGCGCTCGGTGCGATCCGTGGATTGTTTCGCGTGCCGCGCGCGTTATGGCAGGCACGCCGACTGCTGAAACGGCTGCGCCCCGATGCGGTGATCGGCGTCGGCGGCTACGCGAGCGGCCCGGTCGTGCTCGCGGCGCGATTGCTCGGGATCCCGACCGCGATCTGCGAGCAGAACTCGATCCCGGGCTTGACCAACAAGCTGCTCGGTCGCGTCGTCCGCGGCGTGTTCCTGTCGTTCGACGAGAGCCGCAGGTTCTTCAAGCCGAAGAAGATCCTGATGACCGGCAATCCAGTGCGCCGCGAACTGCTCCAGCGCTTGCTCGCTCCGACCGCGCGTGACCCGAGCGCGAAGGTGCACGTGCTCGTCTCCGGCGGTTCGCAAGGAGCGGTCGCGGTCAACGAGCTCGCATCCGGCGCACTGATCGCACTCGCGAGCGATCACGCGCTCGTGATCACGCACCAGACCGGCGAAAAAGACCTCGAAGCCACCGCGGCGCGCTACCGCACCGCTGGGGTCGACGCCGACTGCCGCGCCTTCATCAAGGACATGGCCTCGACCTATGCCGCCGCCGACCTCGTGATCGGCCGCAGCGGCGCGACGACCGTCGCCGAGCTCGCGATCGCCGGCGTCCCCGCCGTGTTCATCCCGTTTCCGACCGCCGCCGACAATCATCAAGAGCTCAACGCGCGAGAGATGGCCGCCAAAGGTGCCGCGCTGATGTTTCGCCAGGCCGATCTGACCGCGAGCTCGCTCGCCGACGCATTGCGTCCGCTGCTCGAAGATTCGAGCCGCCGCGCCACGATGGGTGAGGCGATGCGCGCGCTCGCGAAGCCCGGAGCTGCCGCAGCGGTGATCGATTGGTGCGAGCGTCAGCGCCGTTGACTACGGCTTTACGCTAGGCCAGATCGTCGCGTTCATGCCGATCCGCTTGCCGGCATCGCGCCATGGCGCCGCCGCCGGGAACGCGATCTGTTCGCCGCTCTGGGCGATCGTGATCTCGAGCAGCCCGCTCGGATGCAGATTGCCCGCGACCCGCCACATCAACGCGCGAAACGACGCGACATCCGCCGCGCACTTGCACTCGAGCAGCGCCGGTCCCGACCCGTCGATGATCGTCAACGCCTTGTCGCCGACTTCGTCGCCCGCAACCGCGCCGAACACCTTCCCGAGCGCCGGGCATGGCGCCGCGACATCGGTCGCGAGGCGTGCGACTTCGGTCGCGGCGTTGGGCCCGCCCTTTTGGATCGCGTCGAGCTTGTCGTCGATCGCCACGCGCGGCGGCGCCGTCACGGCTGACGCTTTGCCGTAGACCAGCACCGGCCGATCGAGCCCGGCGCGATTCAACGTCTCGATCGCGAGCACGAAGTCGCCCCAGGTCGCGTTCTCGTCGAGCGCTAGCATCACGTGGCGCGAATCGCGCCTGCCCTCGAGGTGGCGTTTCTCGATCGTCTCGTCCATGTGCTGCTTCGCGGCGGCCAGTGCATCGCCGAGCTCGGTCAGCGCGTAGGCCTTGCCATCGAGGAAGGTCTTGCCGCCGACGAGCGTCATCACCGGCGCTTCGGGAGGGTCCTTCGATGGCAGCTCTTGGCGGACGACGAGGTGCGCGGTCGGCTCGTAGGGCACCGGGATCGCGTGATCCATCGCGTGCAAGAACGTCATGAGATCGGCGACCTGCGTCTTGCAGTCCGGACCGCTCGGCGCGCTCTTGCTGCACGCGCTCAACGCGAAGGCCACGAGTACTCGCTTCATTTCGCCACCAGGTGCACCGTCGTGCCGGGTTGGAGTTGGTTCTGAGCCTCGGCCCACGGCGTCGCGGCGGGCAATGCGATCGCGGTGCCCGCCGTCGCGAGTGTGACCGCGAGGATCGTCTTGGGGTGCGGGTTCCCCGCGGTCCTCCAGATCACCGAACGATAGGCCGCGACGTCGAGGTTGCAGTCGCACGCGAGAATCGCGGGGCCCGAGTTATCGAGCAGCTCCTGGGCCTTGTCACCGCCTTCGCTGCTGCCGAGGTCTCCGAACACCTTGGCCAGCGGCGGGCACGTCGCGATCACCTTCGATATCGCGTTCGCCAACTTGGTCGCGCGCTCGCCACCATCCTTGGTGACTATCTTGTCGAGCTCGTCATCGATCGGCGACCGCGGCGGCGGCGTGACCGGCGACGGCTTGGCGAACACGAACGTCGACAAGTCGAACCCGACCTTGCCGAGCATGTCGGTCAGCTTCACGACGTCGCCCCACGGCGCCGCCGCATCGATCGCTAGCCAGACGTGGCGCGAGTCGATCTTGCCCTCGAGATCACGCGGGTAGCGATGCTCGGAGATCACGTCGTCGATCCGCAGCTTCGCGTGGACGAGCAGCGGCCCGAGCTCGGTGAACGACGGCCGCTTGTCTTCGTAGCGCAAGCCCGTCGCGGTGAGGGTCACCACCGGTGCGTCGAACCCGTCGGCGGCGGCCGGCAACTCCGAGCGCATCGCGAGGTGCACATCTTCGTCGATCCAGATCAACATCGGCTCGTGATTCATCGCGTGGAAAAACGCGTCGAGCTCGGCGACCTGGGTCTTGCAGTCGTGGGTGTCGGGGTGCTTGTCCGCCGGCTTATCGGCCTTGGCCCCACCGCCGCAACCGACTGCGAACGCCGCGACCGTGACCAGGCCGATCTGACTCATCCTGGGAGGGACGCATGGACTAGCCACGCCGTCTCATTTCACCGTGACGTGCAGCGACGCGCCCGGTTTGATCTGCTTCTGCGCGTCTTTCCACGGCGTCTTACCGGCGAGCGCGAGCGGCTTGCCGCTGTCCGAGAGCTCGACCGCGAGGTACCCGACCGGGCTCGCACCGCCAAACAGCTGATACATCGCCGACCGAACCGAGGGCAGATCGACGTTGCACGCGCAATCGACGAGCGCTTGCTCGACCTGGCCCTTCACGAACTCGCCCTTGTCGGTCTCGATCGTCGCGACTTGGCCGAACATCTTGATCATCGACGGGCAGCCGTGGACGACCTTCTCGAGCGCGCGCGCGACCGCGGCCGCGTGGCCCTCGGTGCTCTTTGCGACCACATCATCGAGCGCGCTGTGCGGCGGTGGCGGAATCGCGGTGGCGCGGAACGCGAGCAGGAGCTTGCCGAACCCGGCCGCACGCAGCACGCCGGCGGTGGTCACGACGTCGCTCCACGTTTCGTCGCCATCGATCGCTACGACGTAAGGAACCGATTCTTGCGGCTTCGCCGCTGTGACCGCGCGGTCGTGATCGAGCGCCAAGCCCTGCGCCAGCATGCGGTCGGTCGGCTCGTAACTCCGCCCGCCCTGCTCGAGCTTGCCGTCGGCGAGCTCGACCGTGCCACCGACCGTCGCCTTCGGCGCGGCCACCGCGTCGGCGCGCTGCACGAGATGGAGCGCCGAGCTCGGCAGGACGTACGAGTCGCCCGGCAAACCCTTCGCGAACGCCGCGAGGTCCGCCGCCTTGGCCTTGCAGCCGTCATCGGCCGAGACCGGCGAGCTCACCGCGACGAGCACCGCGAAACTACCTGCGATTCGCCAGTTCACGCCGCCAGCATACTCCGTGGTAAGTAGGCGTTCGATCGGTAGGTAGCCATGTTTCGTAAACCAGACACCAAGATCCACTTCGTCGGTATCGGCGGCATGGGCATGTGCGGCATCGCCGAGGTGCTCGCGAACATGGGTTACCAGGTCTCCGGCTCGGACATGAACGACACCGAGATCACGCGCCACCTCGCGGGCATCGGCTGCTCGATCGAGCGCGGCCATCGCGCCGCGAACATCGGGGACGCGGATGTCGTGGTCGTGTCGAGTGCGATCAAGGGCTACAACCCCGAGGTCGAAGCTGCGCGCGCTCGGCAAATTCCGGTGATCCCGCGCGCCGAGATGCTCAGCGAGCTGATGCGGATGAAGTATGGCATCGCGGTCGCCGGCGCGCACGGCAAGACCACGTCGACGACGATGATGCACACCGTGTTGATGGCCGCCGGCCTCGATCCGACCGCGGTGATCGGCGGACGCGTCAACTCGCTCGGCCTCGCGAACGCGCGCTGGGGCAAGAGCGACTACCTCGTCGCCGAAGCCGACGAGAGCGACGGCAGCTTCCTGACCCTGACGCCGACGCTCGCGATCGTCACGAACGTCGACGCCGAGCACCTCGATCACTACGGCACCTACGACAACGTCAAGAAGGCGTTCACCGACTTCTGCAACCGCGTACCGTTCTACGGGATGAGCGCGCTGTGCCACGACAACGAGGGCGTGCAAGACATCTTGCCGGCGATGACGAAGCGGTTCGTCACGTTCGGCGTGTCGGCGGGCGCGACCTATCGCGCACGCAACATCCGGCACGAAGGCATGACGACGCGGTTCGTCGCGTGGCGCAAGGCCGACGAGCTCGGCGAAGTCGTGTTGCCGATGCCGGGGCATCACAACGTGATGAACGCGCTCGGCGTGCTCGCGATCGCCGATTTCTTGGCGATCCCGTTTGCGACCTACGTCAAAGCGATCGGGCAGTTCGAGGGCGTCGCGCGCCGATTCACCGTGCGCGGCGAGGTCGGCGGCGTCACTGTCGTCGACGATTTCGGCCATCACCCGGCCGAAGTGCGCGCCACGCTCGCAGGCGCGCGCGCGAGCTTTCCCGGTCGCCGGATCGTCGCTGCGTTCCAGCCGCATCGGTTCACCCGGACGCGCGATCAATGGGCCGAGTTCCCGCGCGCGTTCCACGATGCCGACAAGGTCGTGATCTGCGACATCTTCGCCGCCGGCGAGAAGCCGATCGACGACATCACGAGCCAGCGCCTGGTCGAGCTCGCGCGCGAAGCAGGGCACAAGGACATCGCGTACGTCGCGCGGCGCGAGGATCTCGCGACCTGGCTCGACGCGCAGGCCAAGCCCGGCGACCTCGTGATCACGCTCGGCGCCGGCAACATCCAGCTCGCGTGCAACGACGTGATCGAGCTACTCGAGAAGCGGCTCGGCGTGGCGACGAAGAAGAACCTAGTTCGCGTTGCCGAATCGAGCGCGACGGTCGCGCGCTAGGTGCGGATCGAGCACGACGTCGCGCTCGGTCCGCTGACCACGCTCGGCATCGGCGGCCACGCACGGCGCCTCGTCCACGTCGAGACGTTGGACGAGCTGCGCGAGGCGTTGAGCACCGACGATCGCGTGCTGGTGCTCGGCGGCGGCAGCAACCTCGTGATCGGCGATGACGGCTTCGACGGCACCGTGATCCGGCTCGCTTTCCACGACAGGAAGTGGCTCTTGATGGAACCGCCCGCGATGACGGTGGGGGCCGGAGTCGTATGGGACGACCTCGTCGCAGAGATGGTCGCATCCGGCTATGCCGGGATCGAATGCCTGAGCGGCATCCCCGGCTTGGTCGGCGCGACGCCGATCCAGAATGTCGGCGCTTACGGTCAGGAGCTGTCCGACGTTTGCCTTCACGTGATCGCGTACGACCGCGACCGACGCGATCTTGTATCGATCGCACGGAAGGATTGCGGGTTCGGCTACCGCACCAGCATGTTCCGAGGCAGCGATCGCTGGGTGGTCTGTCTGGTCGCGATCACGCTGACTCGCAGCGAGCTATCGATGCCGATTCGCTACGCGGAGCTAGCCAAGGCGCTCGGCATCGCCGACGGTGAGCGCGCGCCGTTGCAGCAGGTCCGCGACACCGTGATCGCGTTGCGCCGCGGCAAGGGCATGGTCGTCGATCCCGCCGATCCGGAATCGCGCAGCGCCGGCTCGTTCTTCACGAACCCGCTGGTCGATAGCGCGCAGCTCGCCGAGCTCGCGCGCCGGCTCGGCGAAGGCGTCGCGTTTCCGAGTTGGCCCGCTGAACGAGGCCTCACGAAGCTGTCGGCCGCGTGGCTGATCGAGCGCGCCGGCTTCGCGAAGGGCTTCACCGTCGGCAACGTCGGGATCTCGAACAAGCACGCGCTCGCGCTCGTCAACCGTGGCGGCGCGACCGCGACCGAGCTCCTCGCACTCGCCAGGCAGATCCAGGCGACCGTGCACGAGCGGTTCGCGATCGAGCTCGCGCCCGAGCCGATCAT
>Ga0265338_10005083_pt1 | contig 17361 bp, 38 predicted proteins | sample 42126metaG_FD_193579 | JGI IMG/M metagenome (GOLD analysis project Ga0265338, IMG submission 193579) | Rhizosphere microbial communities from Carex aquatilis grown in University of Washington, Seatle, WA, United States - 4-21-26 metaG | ecosystem: Host-associated > Plants > Roots > Rhizosphere... | reverse complement strand
AAAATTAGAAAAAGAAAAAAATAGTTATTTATTTGAAATAAAACAAGACCAGTCGAGCATGGATAATTTATTAGTTTTAATAAAAAGTATTGAAAACGCAATTAAATAGAGTCTAATAGCCATCTTATTTGAAGCGGCAAATGCCCATCTTTATCTATATATTGTTTTAAATAGGTTTCTATTTTAATTTTGTCATCTTTAATCGCGGTCAAATCTTCTAAAATTTTGTCAGTATCAATTTTTAAAATGTTTTTTGCCATTTTATCACCTTTTAAATAAATTATGGACGATATAAACCAACAAATATTGAATTTGCTAAACGCTATAACAAAAACCGATTTAGATTTAACGCCAATACTTCCCGCTATCAAAGAACGAATAGAATCTTCAATCGAAGGCAATATTATACAAGGCGGGCGTTGGAATGGAAATATAGGGAATATAGGAATATTTTCAGGCGGTTCTTCAAAATGGACGCCGCTCGCCGCTTCTACAGTGAAAGGTTATCGCAAACGCGGGATAGGAAATTCTAACCCCACGCTAAATAGAAGCGCGGGCGGTTTACAGTCTACTCGTAGCGTCCTTATCGTTGGCAAGTCGGCTATTTCAATTGGTTATCGCCGCGCTTACGCCCAAATTCTAAACGAAGGCGGCGACTTTGTGAGCTCGGTTCAAGTCGGTTCGCATAATAGAAAAATTTCTCAATCGTTTGGAAAGCTACTCAAAAAACCAGTTAATATAAAAATTGGCTCGTTCACTCGTAAGCAACATACTAAAATACCAGCGAGACCTTATATAGTTTTGCAAGAAGATGATTTAGAATTTATTCGAGACCTTATAGCCGATTATGTCGTATCGCAAGGAATATAACCCGAAATATAGCCATAGTTTTATATGCCTATATCCAAAAACGTAGCTTAAAACGTGTTTATATGCGTTATTATAAATAATTGATTTTAAACCATTTAGGAGCGAAACAATGGCTTGCAAAGGTAAAAAAGGCGGGAAGAAATAAAATTCCGTTTTATTCGTTAATAAATTATGCCTACTGGCAAAAGTCTTTAAGTCTTTTTCCAAAATAAGCCCGCCAGGCGAATTGCGCATACTTGACGGGCGTTTTGCAATACTCATTTAAAATAAGCGCCCTTATGTCTTTTTCAATAGAAATAAATCGAGACGCGAATTATTATAATAATAAAATTATAAATGATTACGACGGGTTAGTACGCAATGCCAACATAACGCCGCAAGAGATTAATAGGGGTTTCCGCGATAAAAATAGAATATTGAAAATCGACAAAACAGAATTTACGGAATATACTATTTTATAAAAAATAAGCCCGCCAAAATTAATCGACGGGCTTTATCATTACAAATCAAAATAATCTTAGTCTCCGTGTTTGTTTATAAATTATTGGTCGTCTTAATCAATTCCTTGAATTTATTAATTTCAAGTTTATTCTTGTTTAATCTATCAAAGACATTTTGCTTATAATCAGATTTATGCTTTTTAAGATAAGCATTATCGGCTGAATAACGAATATAATTACCCGCTATCGCTATTGCGATGACGATAATTAACAGCATGACTAAAATATTCGCATCGTCGCTACCTTTGAAATCAAAATATATTCCGACAAGTAGCAATATATCCAATGCTATTAGAGTTTTCATTTTTGCCTCTCGCTAATAGTCCAAATTAAATTGATAAAACATAAATATATTATAGCGATTAGAGAGTATTTCTTGTCTCGTTTTAGCCTTATCCTCCCTACATTCAAAAATTTTACTGTTATAAAACGCGATTTTATCTATATTGTCTTTTATAATCCAAGAACTATTCAATTGCGGATAATTGGCTAAAAGAATTTGCGCATTTTCAGGCTTTAAATTTTCAAATGTACTTTGTTCGTAAGCTATATATTTTGACGCTTCCGTTTTAATAGACTGCAAAATATCGTCTCTTTGGCTTATTAACAGCTTTTCTATTTCTATATCAGAGTTGTATCTTTTAAGACAGCATATATCGCCAAAATATCCAAGCCCGTTTACGAAAAGTAATATTATTAAAATAGTGGCTGGCGCCAAAAAATAAGCCGTGTCATCATCTCTGGTAGCATCGTAAATAAACAAGCCTACGCACAATACTATTGTTATAATTAAAATAATCATTTCTTTTCTCCTTGTAGAAATTTGTTATTAATCTCCGCGTTGTTTAAAAATATTCATAATGTTGATGTTTTTAGTTAATTCCGAATATTCTTCAGGATTTTCTTCTTTCATTTTCTTTAACTGATGTCCCGCAATTTTAGAAATTAAAATGTTATTTAATTGCTCAATCGCTATCAGGCAAGCTGTCGATTTAACGGCGTCAAATTCTGCTTCGTCGATTTTTAATGCTATAGAATTTAAAATTGTTAAAGTTGTAAAAATTTGCGCTACTTGTTTTTGAGTTTCTGTTGGCTCTGGCATAATTCTGTTTTAAAGTTATTAGATGATAATTTATTATATTTTTTGTCAACCCCAAAATATTGATGGAATGCTTCTATAAATCCATCGTGTCCGACCGCAAAACAAGCATAATAACCTCTTTCGTTTAATTTCTTGATTATCTCTGCTTGTTCTAATATATGTTTATCTTTTTTATAACCTCCATTTTTTAAATACACATCTTCTCGCCTTGCTTTTAATTCAATGAATAATCCTTTAAAGCCTTTACTCGACTCGAATATCATAATATCAGGGAACCCGCGCTTGTTGCCTAATCGTTTAAGTTTTGCTCCAGCTATCATTCTTTGTTCGGCGTCGCCGTGCAAATAAGCGTTGGCGTTCGTGTCGCATTTATAAAGCATATCAGGATAATAAGCATCAAGGAATTTAACTATATATTCTTGAATAATCTCTTCATCTTTCTTTTTTGACTTTTTTGTATAATTTACTAAGTTAAGTTTTAGCATTTTTTATCTCCAGCCGTTGAAATAATGGTTATCATCGCTTCCGGCATGCCAAAAGCTCTCTTCTCCGTAAAGCGTATTGCCATCGAAAGTTATTTCAAGAATATCAGAATTATGCTTGCCTTTGAAAGTTTTATCGTTCCAAGAGCCTACGTAATTTGTATTGCCAAAATATAACGTGTTATCGGTTGACGATATTGTGTAATCCTTATCAATTAACGAATAAGTTAAATGCCATACGCCGTCAATATTTGGGCGGTCTGAATCTGTTGGGTGCGAACAACCAGCCATCAAGGCGGCATAAAATAAGATAATTAAGATTATAATTATTATTTTCATTTTAATCCTTTGTTTGTTCTGAATAATAACGCGCTAATTCTTCAAAAACATTATAACCTATTTTTGATTTAAATCCATTATTAATTTTACAATGCCCTATAATTTTATCTACTTTATTGCTAAATTTGCAACACCATCCATGACTTTTGCTATTTATATTGCCGCGAATGTAATGAACGCAAGATTTGCATTTCTTTAATTCATTCCTCATTTTAAATTTCAATTTTTTTGATTTTTTCAATAATCATATTTTTAATTATGCCCCCCAAATTCTTTAAATGGCGGCATGTGTATCGCTTCTTTAATTAAATGGCTCGCGACAAATATTAAGTCTTCGATAGAAGCTTTGCCATCGATATGTAAAATTCCGCTATCATCTAAATTAACTTTCAATATTTCCTTCATAGGTTTTTATCCTTTTTCTTTATCGTGATAAATAATTGTTGGACATACAATAATAAAAATCCATCAAAAATAACAAAATCTATACGATTGTGAATAAAACTAACAACAAGCCCGCCTAAAGCGCCTATTACTAAACTGAATAAGAGCGCTCCATAAACATCATCTCTCATTTTTCTAATTCCCTCTCGATAATTTTTGTAAGAAAATCCTTTTCTTTTTCTTTTTCTTTTTCTCTAAAAAAGAGACAATCAAGCCCGATATTCTTAAAATCATGCCCGGGCCATAATAGCGACTTCCCTTTGAAGGCTCCGGCAGGATAATTTTTAATACTGCGTGCGCAGATACTACATTCGTCAAATGGATAAATTATATATTCTAAAATTTTAGAGCAAAATTTAATAGTTGTATTATTTTGCGTGCCATTTTCTTCTTTTGTGGGTATCATTCAAAAAGCCCTTTATAGTATTTATTAAGCATCTTTACCACCCATAGAATACTCCGCAACAAATTTTCCATTTCGACAAACTTTCTTTGAGCGAATTTCATAACCTTTTTGTCTTAAGTTCCAAATTCTCGCGCCTAAACGCAAGCAACCAAATATATTTAACGCTTCTAATGGTGTTATTTTATTCCCTATTTTTAAGTATTCAAATATTTGGAGCGTTTGGCTTTTAATTTGATTTCCTTCTTTTTCTGCAAATTGTATCGGCATTTTAATTCTCCTATTTTTAATCACATTCGTTCGACTAATTCGTCTAATTCATTGACTATATCGTTAAATTTGACTTGGTCGGAATGCGTGATTACATTTTTTTGTTTTATAGCGGCGATTATTTTTTGGAGTCTTTCAATTAAATAATCATCGACATTTTTTTGTAAAGTAGCCATTTTTTTTATCCTTTTTTTGTTTAAATTCTTCTAACATCCTATCGCTTTCTTCTTTGGTGATGGTCGGAATTTTAGCCCTATTATGCGGCATAAGCAAGGCTACGCAGTCATCATCTGGAATATTTTTAAAAATTAAACCTTTGTTCGCCGCGTTATCAGTTTCTATTTTTATTCTTTCTGTCGTAAGCGCGCCTAAAATTGTTAATAATTTAACATATACCAAACTTGTATTTTTATAAATATCCGCCTCGCAATTTAATATCGAAATCGCTTCGCGTTTAGTATCGTTGTCATTTCCAGAAATTCGTATTTCATTTGGAGTTATATAGAAGTCTATTAATTTTGAAACTTCATTCATACAAATAGCGCTCTTTTTAATAGCGTTTATGAATTCAGATTTGTCTACGCTTATAGAATTTGGCAAATCTTTCGGAAGCACATTGTCGTAAGGCGGGAAGACTTCATCAATAATAGATAATCTTAAAAATGAATTATTATTTTCGGCTATAATTCCAATAATCTTAAATCCTTTTTCTTGCTTAATTTGTAATAATTTAAAATCAAAATCCTCTTTAAGAGCTAATAACAAATTCAAAGATTCTATTGTTAATATTATATCTAACACCCCGATTTTTGTTAAATTAACTTGCTTTTCAAGCGGAACTAAATATATAGACCACCCATCACAACCACAAATTGTAATTTTATTAGTGCTATTTGATTTTATAGATACGCCGTTCATTCTCATTTTAAATTGGTCGTCGCTACAAAAATTTTTAGTTTTTGATAATTTTAAAATATCATCAGCGGTTAAACTCATAATAACTTCGGAAATTTTCATTTTTTTAATATCTTGATGCAAAAAATCATCGCCGTTTGACCCCGCCAAATTGAATTCTGAGTTTGTAGCTTTAATTGAAATTGTATTTTTATCGTCTGCTTCAAAACGCAAATAACCTTCACCTAAAATACTCGTAATATCCTTCATCTTCCGCGCATTCACACAAATCGAACCTTCTTCTAATATGGCAACTTCTATTTTCTTTTTAACAAGCAATTCTTGATTATTCACAGTTATTGTTAAAATATTATCCATCAATTCTAAATGTATATATTTTAACATCTCTATACAGGATTTTTCTTTTACAACCGAAAATACTTTTTCAATCGCACTTGCTAAAATTTTATTTTCGACTTCAAAAATCATTTCTTTTCTCCTTTTTCAATTAAATGATAAATTTTATTAGCGATACCTGCGTTGGCTTGCGCTAATTTACGAATTTCTAAAAAAGCATTTTGCCTCAATTGGCAATCAGGGCATAATTTTTCTTCTTTGTTGAATTTGTATCTGTCAATACAGTCGGTCGGGTAATCATCAAAACCCTCAGAAAGCAAATTCTCGCAATTACTATGTCTAATCCGACGTTTTTCTTTCAATTCTTTTAATTTTCTTTTGTTATTAAAATAGCTTTCTGCTAAATTTTGGAATGTTTGATTTTTAGATGTCATTATTTTTCTCTCCATTGTAATTTAATACCGGCTAACTTGCAAAGTATTATAAAATCGTCAAGCGTTTTAGGGATGAAATAAAATTTATTTTTATACAAATAAGTTCTATTTAATTTTAAATCAAATCTTATTAAATGTTCGTATGCCTTGTAAACGTAATCTTTTGTGAAAATATTCTTTTCGGAATGATGCCAGTCTTCAAACAATTCCGTAATTAATTCTGGTTTGAATTCTTGAGCGTAAAATTCTTTGGCATTTTTAAATTTTAATTTGTTCTGCCAAAGTCTTGCAAATTCTATTTTATATTTTATTGCGTCTAATTCAGGGCTCTGGAATAAAGCCAATTCTAAAAAACTCAATACTTCCATTTTAACCTATCCTTCGCGTTATAACGCGTTTTTATTTTTAAATAGTAGTTTATTCGTCTAATATGATAAAAATTCAACTGGCGCGTCCCTATAAATTTATACAACTATTCTGAGGCGTTGTAACTTTTGTTTAATTCATCTAACATTTTTATTAACTTTAATTTTTGATTTTCTGACAAATTAACAAAAGTTCCTTCGCCTTTCAAAATAGACTCCTTCGCCTCTTTAAAAATCATAACTTTTGTTTTATGCTTAACTTCCGGTTTATAATCTAATTTCGATTTGTCTACTATTGGGTATAAAGCGTTTAATTGCGAAATTTGCATAGAATTAAGATTATCTTTAAATTCCCATAAATAAGATTTTTCGGTTTTAAATAAAATTCTTTCACGTGAATTAATAGATTCGCCTTGTTCTTGCAAGAGTTTTTGGTAATCTTGGTGCGTCTTCAATTTTGGAATTTCAATATCAAAAAAATCTGCAACTGTAAAATTTGGATATTTTTGTTTAATCAAGAAATTACCCAAATGTTTAAAAAAATACTCCGACGACCATTCTAATTCTAAACATTTATTGTAAATCAATTGCGCTTTCAAAAAGTTCAAAGAATCTTTTGAAGTAAAAGGAATATTAAAATTTGAACTTAAAATATTCAAAAATTTGTGGAAATGACCATTCGCAATTTTTAAATCGCTGTTCAATTCGTTGCCAATTTTAGTGAGTAAAAAAGTCGGCGGCGGCTTGGTTAATATCTTGCTTAGTGAGGTTGATTCTATCGTTGTAAATTGGTTTCGCATTTGCTTTGCGCTCCTTAGCTAATTTTAACCATTTTCGAATAGTTAAATTCAAATTAGTATAATTATTTATTTTTTTATAATTTTCTAAATCATCTAATATTTGTTTTATTTCATTTTTAGAAAAATCTTTAATTAAATTTTCTGATTCTATAAATGTTAATTGTTTTGGAATTTTTTTAATATTAAAATAATTATCAATTACAAATTTTTGTAATTCGTGCATTGGCCCTTCTTCTTTCTTATTCTTATTAGAATCTAATATAGTCTTATAAGAATCTAAGAGTGTGTTCACTTGTTGTTCACTTGTTGTTCGACCGTTGTTCACTTGTTGTTCAAACCGCTGTTCAGTTTCTTGATATTGCTCCCAGTTAATTATTGATATTAAACGATTTGTAGAGAATTTTTGTTGTTCAATCTGTTGTTCGATTTTCTCGAAATACGTCAAAATTCTTTCAATTTTGCTTTCAGAAATCCCAGTTTCCAAATTTAGTTGCTTCCGTCCAGTTGTAAATTTTCCATTTGGAATAAGAATCGGTTGATTGTTTAACATTTCTTCTCTTGGTAAATGAGAGGCTTTAAAAAGCAAATGCAACCATAAATGGACTTTTTCACTATCTTTTTTATAGAATGCTTTTTGCTCTAATTGTTTGTAAATTTTAATCCAACCATTTTTGCACATAATTTTATAGATTTATATATAAAAAAATCCCTATTAGTGTAAGTCGCTCCGCAAAAAGCGCGTCCGAAAGGACAACTAATAAGGATTTAAAATATATTGTAATTTTGCGGTTACTTACTAATACAAAAATAATTATTTATTTCGGATTTTCCAAATCTAATTCTCCATCTAATTCTCCGTCTAATTCTTTCAAAAGCTCGCTTAATTTTGTTGCGACGTGTAAAAGTTTTTCTTTTATAATTATATATTCTGTTTCTGGCTTTTTGATTTCTTCTATAATTCCTAATTTTAAAAATTTAGGTATCAAATAGTCTACAATAACTAATAGCATAATATTATTTTTATCATAAAAATTATAAACCCCAGCAAATATATTTTTTTTAGAGTAAGATTCCATGAAAGTTAATCTATATTTTTCCATTTTAAACTCCTGTAAATTCTTTTAATTCTCTTGACAATTTATCTTTTTGTGCTTGCAATGATTCTATTTTATAAGAGTGGTCTATTGCTAAATTTTTCAATTGATTTCTCAATTCTGTAATTTTATTATCGCGTTGCTCTACGTCTAGCGTAAGTCTCTGTATTTTTTCGATTAAGGTATCGACTATTATTAATGCTGTTTTTATCTCACTTCCCCTTAGATTTTTTTAAAAATTCAATATCGCTTTTCTTGACAAAACTTTTGTTCAAGACCTTCCCGTATTTTATATGCCCTCTGTATATATAATTATGAATACATGAGCAGGTTACGCCTAATTCTTTCGCCGCGTCTTTAATTTGGGAAAATTCATCAATGTTCCCGCTATATATTACTAAAGTTGGAGTGTGTTTTGGCTTTTTCTTTTTCATAAATACCTTATATTTGTTTAAAATAAGGGGTATTTCTACCCCTGTTTTTGGAGTTTAATGAGGCGTGCCGCCCTTGTCGCTCGGTGCGTTTGAGCTGTTTAAAGTCGGAGTAAGCGGCTATTTTGCCGACTATTGATTATAATATTTTAGTATTTACGGTTAGATAATTAATAGCCTGATTAAGCAATTTGGAGAATTCGTTATAAACTGTAATTGCTTTTTTATCGCTTAATTCTAATTTCGGAGCTAATTTCAAATAATTAGACAGGTCTTCTAATTTTTCTTTATCTGGGGCTAATTTCAGTTTATTGTCAGCGTCGATTTTATCTTGTAATATTTTAGTCTCTTCTTGCGCTTTTTCTTTTAATAATAATTCGATTCTCTCGCGCTCAGCGGCTTCTTCTTTTGCCTTTAATTCTAATTCTTTGCGTTCTTTTTCTTGTCGCGCTCTTTCAATCGCAAATGCTTTTTCGCGCTCAGCGGCTTCTTGCATAAGCCGCTCGTTTTCTAATTGTATTTTTTCTCTTTCTTCTTTTTCTTGGCGTTCTTTTTCGGCTCTTTCGATTTCAGCTTTTTTTTCGACTTCAATTTTCGCTTGCAATTGTAATTTAGCGCCGTTTAATAGTTTTTCAAAATCAATGTCGCTAATTTCAGACAAATCAATATTTAAAGGAACAAATTCAGCGTAAGGCTGTAAATCCATTTCTCTATTCGCTTTTAATTCAGCTTTTCGTTTGGCTTCTTGAATTTGTGGGAAGTTTTCTTGTTCTTCTAAATATTTTTCAATCGGAGTTATTAGGTATTCTATAACCGCGTAAACACCTTGAACGGCTTTGCCGTAGCGTAAAGAATCCTCTTTTAATGATTTGCGAGTTTTATCGGCTTTAACTCTTATCTCTTTTAAAGCTAAACGGGCTTCTCGCGCCATTTTCATTTCGCGTGTTTGCGAAATGTCGGTTACGACCAAACTTTTCGCTTTTAAAGCCCATTCGTTAGCCTGTTCAAAGAATGGGTTGAATGAATTTTGCAAAGTGAGGGCGGTTGATTGTTCGACGCCGCTTTCTTCTATAACTTTTATAATTTCGTTTGTTTGGATATTTTCCATTTTAATTCCTATTAATATTAAATTTTATCTTAAAAAATCTGGCATTTCCATTTCTTTGGGTTCTTCTTTCGGAGCTTCTTTTTGTTCGATTACTTCGGCTTCTTCTATATTGTCGAGCTCGTCTAAAGTTTTGACGTCCATGTCGTCGATAGTTATTAACGAGTTTGAGCTTACTTGGCTTTTATCTAATGAGATTATAGAATTGTCTATATTAGCGGCTTGAACAAATTTCAGAGCTTCATTCGTAGTGCGCTTAGGAAGCTTCTTATCGATTAATTCAATTAAGACGGTCTTAATAGCCATTGCTTCAAAGTCTGTATCCCAAATGCCTTGTTTGTTATAAGTGCCGCCGAAATTTTTACCATTCCAAGTCTTAGAGAATCTTTTTGCGTGCGCTAAAACTTCTTCTTTGGATTTTAAAACTATAGCGCGACCGCCGCCAATAATTCCGGCTACAGCATAATAAGCGTAAGGCTCGCCGCGCTTGCCTTTTAAAAGCGGTTTATGTATAAAAGTAGGATTTAAGCCTTTGGAATAAATTATCTCGTCATTTTCGCAAATAATATCATAATCAAGGAATTCAATTAAGCCACTATTCCATGCTAATTTTTCAAGCCCGCGATAAGATATTTGAAATTGTGCTTTATCGCTATAAGGTATTATATATGCTTCTTTTAGCGGCGTATTTGGTTCTAATCCTAATTGAGCACAAGTCATTAAAGCGCCTAAAATCGAATAAGGCTCGCACAAAGCCAATTTTTTGTTGCTATTTAAAACCGTCAAGCAAATCCGGGTGAATCTGTCTTCATCAAAATCTTTTGGAAGCGCCATTTTGAAGCCGGCTCTTTGCGCTTTAACTAAACTAAAAATTGTTTCTTCTTTTTTATCAGATTTTTGCAACGCTTCTTTTGCAATATTCGCGGAATCGTTTTTATTTGTAGCCATAATTTTAATCTTCCTTTAATAAGTGATTAGCAATTTTAAAAGGTCTCGCTCCAGGTTGCGAACTTGTGTATTTTTTGTAAATCCTTGGGTAATTTTTCTGTAAAGCTCCAAAATCGAATTTGATTGAATCTTTGTTTTTATTCCAATTGACAACAACAGCGCCGTCAATTTTCAAGCCGGCATTTTCGCCAATATAATTCTTTAATTCAAATTCGTAGTCTTCCAACTTCTCTTTAAATTCGCTTTCAAGTTTGGCGAAATTTTTTCGCAACTCTATATATTTGTTGAAATTAGACGCCGTTATAATATCGGCTTCAATAGTTTGATTTGTTGTTTCCGAAGGATAAAATTGCTTGATTTCTTCAAGAGTCATTGGCGGCGGCGGTATTTTTGGAATAACATAATTTTGCCAAAAATCAATTAATTTTTCATTCATTAAAGCGATAAATTCGTCGTCTCTTGGTTTTTTGATAATTTCCAAGTCCCAACCATTTTTGAGTATCGCAAAATCTATAAATTCTAAATTTGCGATAGAAGCGTAATGTTGACCTTGCGTGTAATAAGTTAGCGGGATATCCGAATGCCAATGTTTAAAGGCGTAATCGAAAGTAGCCTTGCATTCTAAAACTCGTTTTTTGCCTTCTCTTTTGGATATTCCGTCTAAATTGCCAATTAGAAAATCATGTTTTTTATCGACAACAAAAGGGTTTTTCTTTAAAATCTTAGCACCAGTTTCTTCAACATACATATCGACGATAATAGGTTCTAAATGCCTACCCGCTTTCATTTTTGGGTTGTCTTCGCCGATAATAATGCCTTCGCTTGTTTTCTCAAGCCAAATATCGTAGCGCGTTTTATATTTTGAAAAACCGAGAATAGCTCCGACGTCAGAGCCGCCTATGCCTTTTTTTCTTTTTTCGTGGTCAATTACATTAAATTTTGAATGAGCCATTTTTATATTTCTCCTTAAAATTTCTTTCCGTGCATAAATTCTCTGGTCTTGTTGTAAGTATTTTTGATTTGAATTAATTCAATCCAATTTTGATCGTGGAATCGTAAATATCTTATAATATTATTTATTAAATTTTCAACTGAAATGGTTGTAAAAAGTTTTGAATAAAACCCATCAATAACAATTTCGTCCGGTAATTCTCTATTCTCAGCAAAATTAAAATACCATAAAATATTTTTATTTATTCCGCAAAAATTCAAAATCCTAATTAGCACGTCTGCAAGTTCGATATATTCGCCTTCGGGCTTGTTGCCTTTTGACGCTAATTGGAGTTTCACAAAAAGTGGAATATTGCTAATTGGCTCAGGTTTATAATTTGCGTCTAAATATGCAAAATAAAGCTCGCTTCTTCCTTTCTCTAACTCTTTATAAGCCTCTGCTATTTCAGTTTTTACAAGATTCGAGAATCGTTCAAAACTTTGAGCCTCTTTATCGAATCCTTTTTCGCAATGCGTCCGCCAAAGTTCGGCTTGCAATTCCATGAGTCCTTTTTTAGTTATCATTTTTTTTAGCAGCTCCTTCAATTGTTTCAAATTGTTTTCGTATTTAACGATAAAATTTTTGATTTCTTCTATCGTGCTCCAAACTGCATTGGAATTTATCTCTTTGTAGAAAAATAAAAAAGCCCTTCTATGCACAATGTATCTTATTTCGCCAAATTGATTTACCCAAATTTTGATTTTCCAATTTTTCATCTTAATTCCTTATTAATTGTAAAATTTGTTCAATTTTATCTGAATAGTTTTTATCTGATTCTATTAATCTTTGTGCGCTTTTAGCGCATTTTATAACAGTAGTATGGTCGTTTCGATTAATAAGTTTTGCTATTTGCATAAGCGTTAAATCGGAATTATACCTAAAAATATAATAAAGCGCGTTTCTTGCTTCGCAAATATGAGGGCTACGGTTTATGGCGCGTATTGCACCAATTGGAATTCCAAAAATTTTAGTCGTGGCTTTTATGATTCGGTTAATATTTTTGGTTTGCATGGCTTACCAAAATTTTGATATAAAATGCCAAATTATATAACCGAAAAAGCCAATAAAAGCTATATATGCTATAATTATGGCGCATGTCGCAATTATTTCTGACTTATCGTATTTCATTTTTCTTTTTCCTAATAATTTTGAAAATAATATAAATTTGCAGCCAATAAACAAGTGTAAGAAACGCCGACAATAATAGTATTATTAATTTAAGATTTTCCATTCCAAATCCTTTATTTAAAATAATTCACTCTTTGATAGCGATTAATTCGTCTTCTGGGGTAGCGTATATTGTAGCGTATGCCATAAATCACAGCATTATAAATTCTATAAAATCGTTTATCTGATTTATTTTTCTTTTTCACTAAATCGCCAAATTTAAATTTTGCTTCTAATAAATTAACCGGCAATAAAGACAAATCAACTTTAATTTTATTCACCATATTTATCTCCTTTATTAAAAATAGTTTGCTTATATTGCTTCTTTTTAGCACCTTGTTTCAGGGCGTTAAGCTATGGATTTGCGACTGAGACCATGAGGAGCTGGCAAGCAAGCGTTTGTTATTTTTGTTTTGAATTGAAAAAATTAATACATTCTTGAACCGTACTAAATGTACTTTTATATTCTGGCAAATATTGGTTATTATTTAAATTTAATTTTTCTAATGAAGCGAGAAAATTATTGCCGCCGTCCATAGTGAAAATAGTAAATTTAGCGCCATTTCTTTTTAATTCATAAGAATAACAAAAATTAGGTCGTTGTTTATTTTTACGAATTTTAAATTCTTTAAGTCCAATCATTAACAAGCAAATTGACAATTCCATTCTACGCGACTTTCATAATCGAAGTATTCATCTTTATATCTAAACTTATCTTTATCGTAAATTTCTTTGCCGTGTTTGTCTTTTAAGCCGATAGATCGAGCAACTGTTTTAGGATTAACTTTGTCAGGTCTATTATAAAGACTTATTATATAGTAATCATTAGTTTTTCTTTTTGGGTCGTAAGGTATATTGCCAATAAATAATGAACCAGTTACCCGTTTATTATCTCCAACTCTCTGCCCTTTAAATTGTCTATACATTTTAGTCTCCTAAGTTTAGTTTTGATAAAGCATACAAATCATCGGTTATTTTTTCTAAAGTTTTTTTGTCAAAAACTATTGAATCGTTGTTTATTAATTTAGGGTTAAAAGCTAAATCTTTTGATATTAGCGTTAAATAAAATGCTAAAACTTCGGATATTGCTTTTTTTTGAAATCGTCGCAATCAAACCCCATAAATTCGATTTCGCAATCGTCATGATTATATCTCTCAAATATTTCTTCTATCTTTTCTTCTATTTCTTGCCGTGACATTTTAAACCTCATCTAATTTTGTTAGTTGAACATTAAATTTAGTCGAATCTTCTTTGCATCTTTTATAATAAATATTAGCGTGTCTCGTACAAACTATAATTGACTGTTTAGATAGATGATGTTCAAAAGGATAAACCACTTCAAATTCATATTCTAAGCGATATTTCGGTTTATTCTGGCAAGGCGCTGGTACGCCCCAATCGCCTCCCGGTATCATTTTAGTATGAATAGGCGCTATTTGGCATTGCGACATCTTAAACCTCCACGCCGAAAGGAGTTGTCCCCATTGTGGCAAGATTTATAAATTCGAGTTGGTCAAAGGCTTCTTGGAAAGTATAACTATCATAATTATGGCGGATTATCTTCTCATAACCGCAATCTATTCTAATTGAATTAATTGTATTATACATTTTTTTATTTACTGGTTTTCCCCATTGTAACGCTAATTCTTGCACAGATTCAAATGGGCGATATTGTGGCACGTAAGGCGTTAGTTCGGTATATTTGACCGTCTTAATATTAGAATATTTATTGCTTATATACATATTAGAAGGTGTATACGCTACTATATTATATTTTGCGTTGTTATAAATAACCACGCTATCTGCTTCCAACTTATTCTTTTCAAGCCACTCATCTTGAAGTTCGGTATAGGTTAGAGGGGCGAAGCCATCGAAATTTAACCAATTGAATAGCATATAGAGCTGGCTATCGCTATCATTATCAAATTTGAACTTAAAACTATCTTTTCCAATTTCTTTAATTTCGCCTCTTTCTCCAATTTCATTCTTAAACCTATCGCCAACTTTATAGCCTAACTTTTTAACTAACTTTTGAAATTCGGTTAGCTCTACTTTTTGTAATGATTCGGGAGGAAAATAAGCCTTATCTCCGTTTATGCTAATTTCAATATCAAATCTGCGAAAATCTGTAATAACGCCTATTGCATTTAAAAAATTACTAAATCCTGCGCCTAACCTCGCGACAGTATTCACATTATCAATTCTTGTTATTTTTATATAGTCTCCAATTTTCAAATCATTATCTTTAACGAATTTCTGAACCTGAGTTGGCTCTTTCAGTTGTTCGATTTTATCGAATAACTCTTTTTGCGCTTCTTCTATGAGAGAGGGGATTGTGTAATAATTGCGCTCCCAATTCCAACAAGGGCAATTATATGTAGCATTTCCTACAAAAGCTGTCCATTCTTTGAAAATTTGACCTTTTGTAATATGTTCTTTAGTTTTCCAAAATACCGTATGCTTATCTGACAGCAACATTACCAACGCTTCTCTACGTGTCTCATCTTTAACTGAAAGGCTTTTGCCTTCTTTCTCTAATTTAATTTTAAGCAATTCTAAATATTGATATTGCTCTTTATAGTTTTTTTTGTGGCTCATTGTATTTAATTCCTAAATTAATCTTTTAAAAATTCATCTGTTGAAAATCCCATTTCTCCAGAAACTATTTCGGCTGAAGTTGAACCAATTATAATTTTACAATGTGGATTATAATTATCATTCAAAAACTTTATAAGCGGTTTTGCTAATAATTTAAATTCATTCGATTTTTCTTTGGTTCGAGTTGCTTTTTCAGATATAGCGGGTAGTTCTTCTTTTTTAATGATTTCTATAGCGCCGAGCAAGGCGTATTTATAAATATATTCATTATGCCCACACAATGAATCCTCATTAATTTGCTGTCGCAATTTTGTTATGATGTTTTCTATTAAAGATTCCATTTTATTTATCTCCTAAATTAAAAGGTTCTAATCGTTCACATTCGCTTCTATGAAATCTATTACACCATTCAATAATTTTAGAATTTGAAACAGCCGATTTAAATTCATCACTTGTATATTCAGATGTTAATATATTTTGTATTGTATGGTATAAAAATTGAGTCCCTAATCTATCGTCAATATTTATTAATAATCCGCCGCACCATAACGGCAAGCAAGAATAATCCAAATCAGCTCCACTTAAATTAGCCCTACGTAAATCAGCTCCACTTAAATCAGCCCTACGTAAATCAGCTCCACTTAAATCAGCTCCACTTAAATCAGCTCCATATAAATCAGCTCCATATAAATCAGCTCCACTTAAATTAGCCCTACGTAAATCAGCTCCACTTAAATCAGCTCCACTTAAATTAGCCCTACGTAAATCAGCTCCACTTAAATCAGCTCCACTTAAATTAGCCCTTAATTCTATTTTGGAATTATCGTTCACGTATTCTAAATGATTTTGTAGAATTAACTTTAATTCTACCTTTGTAATATGACGCATTTTATTTATCTCCTAATTTTAATCTTTTACATTTTACAAACGAGCCAAATAGCTCTGTCGAAATTATCAGCAAAAAGATATAAACTAATCCTTTGGCGCGAGTGTCGGCGTCTATCAAACTCGCTAAAAATCCGCAAATAGTCATGAGGATTAAGAACAAAATTAATCCGACTATTTCAGTTGATATGATTCTTTTGGTTGTCATATTATTGCCTTTTAACATAAATTTTTAATTTGTTCGATAATTTCATCTCTTGTTTTTTCAGCTTTTGTAAAATGATTTTTCTCTTTTTCGGAAATCATATAAAGCAAATCGTTAACAATGTTGTATAATTGGTTGTCTAATGTTATTACAATATCTGTGTCCATCTTACGCCCATTATTCCTATGATAGAAAAGTATAGCTTCTTGGTTGTCTAATGTTATTACAATATCTGTGTCCATCTTACGCCCATTATTCCTATGATAGAAAAGTATAGCTTCTTGGAGTGCGTCAATTTCTTGGAAATCATCGTTTATATCGAATCGAATTATTTTTATCCTTTGGTTTTTTCCAATAAAAACAATTTGCCTAACTTCAATAAAATCAGCAAACATTTTGATTTGAAAATTGCCTTGCTCATTTTTGTGAATTCTGCATCTAATTGGCATTAAGCCGTCGAAAGAAGAGAATAATTTTAAAGCGTAATCTTTTAATTGTTGGTACTCATGTAGGCTTGCTGGAGCAACCTGATTAATTTCGAATGGTATATATCCTTCAAACTCAGCTATTTCTAATGCCCCTTCTGCGCGGGTTGTCTTAGGCGTGCTCATTTCTTCTTCTCTAAAAATAATTCTACATTCTTATCAAAAATCTGTAAAGTAGTCAGCCGATTTGG
>Ga0265338_10005082_pt1 | contig 17362 bp, 15 predicted proteins | sample 42126metaG_FD_193579 | JGI IMG/M metagenome (GOLD analysis project Ga0265338, IMG submission 193579) | Rhizosphere microbial communities from Carex aquatilis grown in University of Washington, Seatle, WA, United States - 4-21-26 metaG | ecosystem: Host-associated > Plants > Roots > Rhizosphere... | reverse complement strand
GCCGGACCGCCCGGCCCGGGCCACCGGTACTCCCACCGGGCCGGGCCGGGCCGGGCCGGGCCGGGCCGGGCCGGGCCCAGCCGCACCGCGCGCCGGGTCACAGGCGGACGGTGCCGCAGGCGCGGTCCGCGCGGGCCGAATCGCGGTTCAGCGCCAGCACGACGGCGCGCGGCACCGGTCGGCGCGCCTGGACGTCGGACAGCACCGTCTGAAGCTGCGCTGACAGCGCAGTCAGCGAGCCCGCCGCGGCATGGCTGCGGCTCTGCGCTGCGGCCCCGTCCAGTTGGCGGATGGCCACCGCCAGGTCACGGGATGTCGCGGCGCCATCCGCGCCCGCCCGGAAGTCGTCGATCACGCCCTGGTAGGCGCCAAGCGCCGGGCCCTTGTAGGCGACGCAGCCCGGGTCGGCCGCCCGGACGATGCGTGGCCCCAGGAACACAGCGGTCACCGCCCAGCCGAGCGCCAGCCCGATGCCCAGCCAGGAGCGCACCTTGCCGGGCGCGCCGGGGCCGCCCCGCCCGGCCCGGACCAGGCCGGCCACGCCGCAGGCGAGGCTCACCAGGATCGTGATCAGGGCCGCGCCGAGGACGCCGGTGACCAGCGCGGCCGTGGCATACCCGTTACCGCCCGCCGGGGGCGGCCGGTCCCCGCCGGCGATCGGGCGCCGGAGCCGGGCCGCGAACAGCCGCCGGACTGGCCCGGACTTCGGTCCAGCATCGGGCCCACCGCCGGGTGATGACGGCGGGCGCGCCACGTGACCAGTTGATGACGACACGACCCGGCTCCGGGGGGGTATTGGCACCGATACCGCGCCATGAGCGTAAAGGTCGTGCTAGATGATGTCTAGGGAGACATAAGCGCATAACAACCATGATCGCGGTTGTCTGGTGGCCGATGACCACCAGACAACCGCGATCATGAAGAGCCGGGGCTCCGGGGGGTCAGAGCCCGGCGGCTGAGCGGAGGGTATCCGCGCGGTCCGTCCGCTCCCAGGAGAAGTCCGGCTCCTCGCGGCCGAAATGCCCGTAGGAGGCGGTCTGCGAATAGATGGGGCGGAGCAGGTCCAGATCCCGGATGATCGCGGCCGGGCGCAGGTCGAAGACCTGCAGCACCGCGTCCTGGATGCGCTCGATGGGCAGCTGCTCGGTACCGAAGCACTCCACGAACAGGCCGACCGGCTTGGCCTTGCCGATCGCGTAGGCGACCTGCGTCTCACACCGGTCGGCGAGGCCTGCCGCGACCACGTTCTTCGCCACCCAGCGCATCGCGTACGCGGCGCTGCGGTCCACCTTGGAGGGGTCCTTGCCGGAGAACGCCCCGCCGCCGTGCCTGGCCATCCCGCCGTAGGTGTCGATGATGATCTTGCGGCCGGTCAGCCCGGCGTCCCCCATCGGGCCGCCGATCTCGAACCGGCCCGTGGGGTTGACCAGGAGCCGGTAGCCGGAGGTGTCGATCTGCAGGTTCGCCAGCACCGGGTCGACAACGTAGTCGCGCACGTCCGGGGTGAGCAGTTCCCTGAGGTCGATGTCGGGGGCGTGCTGGGCGGACACCACGACCGTGTCCAGCCGCACCGGCTCATTCCCGACGTACTCGATCGTCACCTGGGTCTTGCCGTCCGGGCGCAGGTAGGGGACGTCACCGCTGCGCCTGACCTCGGACAGCCGGCGGGCGAGCTTGTGCGCCAGCATGATCGGCATCGGCATCAGCTCGGGGGTCTCCCGGCAGGCGAACCCGAACATGAGGCCCTGGTCACCGGCGCCCTGGCGGTCCAGTTCGTCGAGCTCGCCTGATCCCTCGCCCTCGCGGTGCTCGAAAGCCTGCAAGACACCCTGGGCGATATCCGGGGACTGGGAGCCGATCGACACCGACACCCCGCAGGATGCCCCGTCATAACCCTTGACCGAGGAGTCGTACCCGATCTCCAGGATCTTCTCCCGGATGATGCCGGGAATGTCGACGTAGGTCTGCGTGGTCACCTCACCGGCCACGTGCACCTGGCCAGTGGTGATCAGGGTCTCCACGGCGACATGACTGCCCGGGTCATCCTTGATCATCGAGTCGAGGATGGCATCGCTGATCTGGTCCGCCATCTTGTCAGGATGACCCTCCGTCACAGACTCGGAGGTAAAGAGACGTCGAGCCACCGGACTCCCATTTCTGCTGCGCTTAGGTTTCGCCGAAGTGTAACCGGGCTGAATGACCTGCCGGGGCCGAACACCCCGGCCAGGCGCGCAGCCGGATGACTTACAGCCTGGTCAGGACCAGGTCCCAGACGGTATCCGCGAGGACCTCCTTGGGCCCGCGGGGAATCTTGGTCGCCGCCCCGTCAGCGGCCAGCACCACCGCCTCGTTGTCGCTGGTGCCGAAGGCGAGCCCGGGCCCGACCTGGTTGACGACCAGCAGGTCGCACCCCTTGGCCGCCAGCTTGGCCTGGCCGGCCTCGGCCACCTCGTCAGTCTCCGCGGCGAACCCCACGATGACCTGCCCTGGCCGCCTCCGGCTGCGGGACAGTTCGCGGAGGATGTCCGGATTCTCGGTCAGCCGGACCGGCTCGGGGGCCGCGCCGGTCTTCTTGATCTTCGAGTCGCTCCTGGCCGCCGGCCGGTAGTCGGCGACGGCCGCCGCCATGACCACGGCATCGGCGTGCTGCGCGGCGGAGAGCATGGCGTCGCGCATCTCCAGGGCCGAGGTCACCCGCACCACCTGGACGCCGGCCGGGTCGGCCAGGTCCACGTTCGCGGCCACCAGCGTCACCTCGGCGCCGCGGGCGGCCGCGGTGCGGGCCAGTGCGTACCCCTGCCGCCCTGAGGACCAGTTGCCCAGGAACCGGACCGGGTCGAGTTCTTCCCTGGTACCCCCGGCGGACACCACGACGCGGCGGCCGGCCAGGTCGGGGCCGAGCCCGCCGGCGCCGCGCGCGAGCACCCGGATGGCCACCTCGTACAACTCGGCGGCCTCGGGCAGCCGCCCCGGGCCGCTGTCCCGGCCGGTCAGGCGGCCGGCCGCGGGTTCCAGGACCAGGCAGCCCCGCGCGCGCAGCGTGCTGAGGTTGGCCTGGGTCGCCGGGTGCTCCCACATCTCGGTGTGCATGGCCGGCGCGAACACCACCGGGCAGCGGGCGGTCAGCAAGATCGCGGTGAGCAGGTCATCGGCCAGGCCGGCGGCCGCCCGGGCCAGCACGTCCGCGGTGGCTGGCACGACCAGGACCAGGTCGGCTGCCTGGCCCAGCGCGACATGCGGGACCTCGTGGACGTCGTCCCAGGCGCTGGAGGTGACTGGCTGCCCGGACAGGGCGGCCCATGTCGCCGCTCCCACGAACCGCAGCGAATCAGCGGTCGGCACCACCCGGACCTGGTGACCTGACTCGGTAAGCCGCCGGAGCAGTTCGCAGCCCTTGTAGGCGGCGATGCCCGCACCCACTCCGAGAACGATGCGCGCTGGCATGTGGCCCGGCCCAGGATCAGGCGGTCAGGACTCCGCGATGTCGGTGGCGGTCAGCAGGTGCTGCCGGATCTCGCGGAGCGAGATGGACAGCGGCTTCTCCTGGACCCGGGTCTCGACCAGCGGCCCGACGTACTCAAGCAGGCCCTCGCCGAGCTGGGCGTAGTAGGCGTTGATCTGCCGAGCCCGCTTCGCGGCCATGATGACGAGGCGGTACTTGCTGTCGACAACGCTGAGCAGGTCGTCGATCGGCGGGTTGGTGATGCCTTCCGCTGCGGGAATCCCTGCCACCGTGTGCCTTCCGTTCGAGGTGCGCGTATCCAAAGCGGGCACTACTGCCCGGGAGCTGGTAAGAGCGCGGCGCATTGCTGGCCAGACTAGGCCACCATCAAGGCTACCAGCTGGTTGCAGACGTCCTCGACGGACGTGTTCACCAGCGTCACGTCGAATTCGGTTTCCGCGGCAAGTTCCACTGTTGCGGCGGCCAGCCTGCGCTGCACCACTTCGGGTGGCTCAGTGCCGCGCTGGGTGAGCCTGCGCACCAGTTCCGGCCAGGACGGCGGGGCGAGGAACACCAAGAGCGCCTCTGGCACCGCCAGCCGAACCTGCCTGGCGCCCACCAGGTCGATCTCGAGGAGCGAAGGAATCCCGGCCACGAGTTTCCCTTCGACCGGTATCCGCGGAGTGCCGTACCTGTTGTCCGCGAATCTGGCCCATTCGAGGAACTCCCCGCGAGCAAGCATCGCATCGAACTGTGCGTCATCGACAAAGTGATACTCACGCCCGTCGACTTCACCACGCCTCGGCGGGCGGGTAGTCACGGACACCGAGAGCCAGATTTCCGGGCATTCCCGTCGGAGGCCCGCGACGACCGTGCTCTTGCCGACACCCGAAGGACCGGAAAGCACAGTCAGCCGCGCTGGACCGCAGCCCCCCCGGACAAGCGCGGTACCGCGTGCGCGATCAACGGACGAATCGGCTGTGGACCTCTGCCCCCCGCGCTCGTCCCTGGGCTCCTCAGACTGGGTCAGATACCACCGCCGAACTCATTCTCCAGGGCGGCACGCTGGTTGGTGCCCAGGCCGCGCACACGGCGCGATTCGGCGATGCCGAGCCGCTCCATGATCTGCCGGGCACGTACCTTGCCGATCCCTGGGACGGACTCAAGCAGAGCGGAGACTTTCATCTTTCCGACGATGTCATCGCTCTGCCCATCCTTGAGGACTTGGGACAAGCTAGTAGAACCGTGCTTCAGACGGTTCTTGACCTCTGCGCGCTCCTTGCGCGCTCGGGCCGCCTTCTCAAGGGCTGCTGCTCGCTGATCGGGAGTGAGGGGAGGAAGAGCCACTCCGGGTCACCTCGGGTTTCGAATCGAAAAATGCGGTCGGGAAGGGAAAGTAGCGAGTTCAGCCCGTGAGGGCAACGCAAACGCCCGTTTGTCACGTCATAAATTGCCCGATATTACTCCATGTATAGGACCGAATACTTAACGTAGTCAATCAGGTTACCCTCACCGGCCTGCCAGCCACTGCGGCCTGGCCGGCGGCACGCACCGCCAACGCCCGCCGCAGCGCCCGAGACAGCCGGCCAGCGGCTGGCCTGGCTGACCACGGGCGCGGCCCTAGCCTGCGGGCCCCACAAGGCACCGCACGGCCCCCGGACCCAGGGGCGCGGGGTGTTTCAGCGGGCGGACCAGCCCGGGGCAGGCTGGAGGCGTCTCAGCGGCGCGGCTATGGCGGCGGCCGCCGCGCCCGGGTCGGGCGCACCGGTGATGGGGCGGCCGATGACGAGCAGGTCGGCGCCCGCTCGGAGGGCTTCCTCGGGTGTCGCGACCCTGGCCTGGTCATTCGGGTCGTGGCCGGCCGGGCGCACCCCGGGCGTGATGAGGGTGATGTCCGGGCCGACCTCCGCGCGGACCGCGGCGACCTCACGAGGAGAGCAGACCAGGGCCAGTGCCCCGGCCCCGACGGCGAGCACGGCCAGCCGGCGTACGACGTCCTGGACCGGGCCCACCATGCCTATCCGCTCGAGATCCGCGGGACTCAGCGAGGTCAGCACGGTCACTCCGGCGATCTTGGTGTCCGGGGCGGCCTCCACCGCGGCGCGGATCACGTCAGCCCCGGCGCTCGCGTGCACCGTCACCAGGTCCGGCCGGAGCCGGGCCACTGCGCGGGCCGCTCCGGCCACGGTCGCCGGAATGTCATGCAATTTCAGGTCGAGGAAGATGCGCACGCCGCTCGCGCCCTTGATCGAGGCCACCGCCCCGGGACCGTAGCGCAGGTACAGCTCAAGCCCGATCTTGACCGTGCTGACATGCGGGGTGACGAGCCCAGCCCAGCGTGCCGCGGTCTCCAGATCGGGCGCGTCCAGGGCAACGGCAATCGGCGCTGGCTGGCTCAAGAGTCCTCCCCAATCAAAAGGTACCGCACACTACCTAACGTTTCCGGACAGCCGGTATCCCCCTGACGTACGCGGTTCGTGCGCGAGCCCCACCACGTCAGCGAGCCGCTCGACCCCGCGGCGCGCGAGTTCCTCGTCCAGCTCGCGGAGCACCCGGACGCAGGCCGACGGATCGTGGAAGATAGTCGTCCCGATGCTGACCATCGAGGCGCCAGCCAGGATGAGCTCAAGGGCATCCTGGCCGGTGCGGACCCCGCCCATGCCGATGATCGGCACGTCGGGCAGTGCCTTGCGGACCTGCCAGATGCACCGCACCGCTATCGGCCGGATGGCCGGGCCGGACAGCCCGCCGGTGACACCGGCCAGGACCGGCCGCATCGTCTCGGTGTCGATCGCCATGCCGAGCAGCGTGTTGATCATCGACAGGCCGTTCGCGCCCGCAGTCACGCAGGCCCGGGCGATTGTCACGATGTCGGTGACATCCGGTGAAAGTTTCACAAACACCGGGATGTCGTAGCGGGCACGGGAGCGCACAGCTTCGACCACCGTGGCCGCCGCCACCGGATCGCAGGCGAAGACCTGCCCCCGGTCCTCGACGTTCGGGCAGGAGATGTTGACCTCGATCGCGGTGACCCCGGCCGCGTCGGAAAGCCGGCCGGCCAGGTCCGCGAACTCATCGACGCTGCCCCCGGCGATCGACACCACGGCCCGCGCCCCACGCGACAGCAGCCACGGCAGGTCCCGCTGCAGGAACGCGTCGATACCAGGACCCTGCAGGCCGATCGAGTTGAGCATCCCGCTGGGCGTCTCGGCCATCCGGGGCGTCGGCCGCCCGGCCCGCGGCCCGAGCATCACCGATTTCGTGACAATGGCGCCGATCTTCGCGACGTCGAAGAACTGGGCCAGCTCGCGCCCGGCGCCCGCGCATCCGGACGCGGTGAGGATGGGGTTCGGCAGCTCGACATGGCCCAGCCTGGTCCGGAGGTCAACCGCCATGGCCCTGCTCCCCTGACCTGGCCGCCCGGGCAGGCGGCTCCGTCCCGGCCGCCGGGCCGTCCCGGCCCGGGCCGCCGCCGGCATCCGGCCGGGACGGCGCCGGCTGCTCCTGGCGGCGCGGGTTCCAGCCCGGCGCGCCGAGCGCGTCGAACGGGATCGTGCCGATGTCATCCCAGCGCACCAGGTCCCCGTGGAACACCGGGCCATCCACGCAAGAGCGCACCATCCTGGTAACACCGTCCTCGCCCACCACGGGCAGCACGCACGTCATGCACACCCCGATCCCGCAGGCCATGGACTCCTCCACCAGAGTCAGCGTCGGGATGTCGTAGCGACCGGCCAGCCTGGTCACCTGTCGGAGCATGCCCATCGGGCCGCACGCGTAGATCACGTCCGTCCGCGCCTCGTGGATCACCTGGGTGAGGCGGTCGGTGACCACCCCCCGCACGCCCATCGACCCGTCCTCGGTGGTGACCGCCGCGGTGCGCCCGGTCCGGCGGGCGGTCATCGCGCCGAACACCCGGTCCGCGCTCGCCGCGCCGAGCAGGAAATCCACCTGGCAGCCGCGGCTGCGCAGCCGGTCGGCGAGCGGGAAGAGCGGCGCGCTGCCGTAACCGCCGCCCACCAGCAGGCAGCTCACCGGGTCACGCGGGATGGGAAACGGCCGCCCGAGCGGGCCGGCTATGTCGAGCACGTCCCTGGTGCGCCGCTCGGCCAGCCAGCGGGTGCCCGGACCCACCACGGAGAACACGAATTCCACGGTGCCGCCGTGGTCGGGCCGCACGTCATGGATGGAGAACGCGCGGCGGAGCAGCATGGCGGACTCCGGGCCGCCCACGGCGATCCCGACGAACTGCCCGGCCCTGAACCGCGCGGCGATCCCCGGTGCGACCACCGTCATCGCGTGGTACGCGTCCACCCGGCGCACGGTCAGCACAGTGCCGCGCATCTGCACCTGCACCGGGTCCGCGCCGGGCTCGCCGCCTTCCCTGGCTGTCATGACGGTGTGCCTGTCCCCCCGGTGCCTGCCGGTCGGCCGCGGCGCAGCCTCGTCGCGTGTTCCTGCAGGGACCGCACCCCCACCTCACCACGCGTGATCGCCTCGATGCCCTGCACCGCCGCGGCCAGGCCCTGGACCGTGGTCACGCAGGGCACCCCGTACCGGACGGCCGCCGTGCGGATCTCGTAGCCGTCCAGCCGGGGACCGGCATGCCCGGGACTGCCGAACGGCGTGTTCACGATAAGGTCCACCTGCCCCGCCAGGATCCTGGCCACGATGTCCGGCTCGCCGTCGGGGCCCACGCCGTCACTGTGTTTACGCACGATGGTGGCACGAACCCCGTTACGCCGCAGCACCTCCGCCGTTCCCTCGGTGGCCCAGATCTCGAAACCCAGATCGGCGAGGCGCTTCACCGGGAACACCATGGAGCGCTTGTCGGTGTTGGCGACCGACACGAACGCCCGGCCCTTGACCGGCAGCGGCCCGTACGCGGCCGCCTGCGATTTCGCGTACGCGGTGCCGAACACCTCGTCGATCCCCATCACCTCGCCGGTGGAGCGCATCTCGGGGCCCAGCACGGTGTCCACCCCGTGCCCGCGCTCGTCGCGGAACCTGCCGAACGGGAGCACGGCTTCCTTCACCGCGATCGGCGCATCCAGCGGGAGGGTGCCGCCGTCCCCGGTGGCGGGCAGCATGCCCTCGGCCCGCAGCCCGGCGACCGTCGCGCCGAGCATGATCCGCGCGGCGGCCTTGGCCAGCGGCGTCGCGGTGGCCTTGGAGACGAACGGCACGGTCCGCGACGCCCGGGGGTTGGCCTCCAGCACGAACAGCACCCCCGCGGCCAGCGCGTACTGCACATTCAGCAGGCCACGGACGCCGACACCACGGGCAATGGCCTCGGTGGATTCACGGATCCGCGCGATGTCGCTGCGGCCCAGCGTGATCGGCGGCAGCGCGCAGGCCGAGTCCCCGGAGTGGATGCCCGCCTCCTCGATGTGCTCCATCACGCCGCCGAGGAACAACTCCTCGCCGTCGAACAGCGCGTCCACGTCGATCTCTATCGCGTCATCCAGGAACCGGTCGATCAGCACCGGGTGCTCCGGGCTCGCCTCAGTGGCCCGGCTCACGTATGCCTCCAGCGTCGCGTCGTCGTAGACGATTTCCATGCCACGGCCGCCGAGCACGTACGAGGGCCGGACCAGCACCGGGTAACCGATCTCCTCGGCGACGGCCTTGGCGTCGGCGAACGAGGCCGCCGTGCCGTGCCGTGGCGCGGGCAGCCCGGCGGCGGCCAGCACCGCGCCGAACTCGCCCCGGTCCTCGGCCAGGTGGATCGCCTCCGGGCTGGTCCCCACGATCGGCACGCCCGCCGCCGCGAGCGGCCTGGCCAGGCCCAGCGGGGTCTGCCCGCCGAGCTGCACGATCACGCCGGCTACCGGCCCGCTGGCCTGTTCCGCGTGCACGACCTCGAGCACGTCCTCCAGGGTGAGCGGCTCGAAGTACAGCCGGCCGGATGTGTCGTAGTCAGTCGAGACGGTTTCCGGATTGCAGTTGACCATGACGGTCTCGTAGCCGGCCGCCGACAGCGCGAAGGAGGCGTGCACGCAGGCGTAGTCGAACTCGATGCCCTGGCCGATGCGGTTCGGCCCGCTGCCGAGAATGATCACCTTGGGCCGCTCGCCGCCGGGAACCTCGGTCTGCTCGTCGTAGCTGGAGTAGAGGTACGGGGTCGTGGCGGCGAATTCGGCCGCGCAGGTGTCCACCGTGAGGTAGACGGGCCGGATCGCCAGGGCGTGCCGCAGGTCGCGGATGGCCGCTTCGGTGCAGCCCTGGATCTCGGCGATCTGCGCGTCGGAGAACCCGGCCTGCTTCGCGGCCCGCAGCAGCCCGGCGGCGGCCAGGTCATCGGCCGCCCCGGCGCCGGCCGGGCGGACCAGAGCGACTGCGGCCAGCCGTGTCGCATGTTCTTCTATCGCTTGTATCTGGTCGAGGAACCACGGGTCAATGCCGGTCGCGGCAGCCAGCTCGGCAACGGTCGCGCCGGCCCGGATGGCCTGGTGCACGACGCCGAGCCGGCCGTCATGCGGGATCGCCGCGCGGGCGATCAGGTCCGCCTTGCCCGCGGGCGGCCGACGCCAGCTGAAGGGGGCCGTCGGGTTCTCCAGCGAGCGCAGCGCCTTCTGCAGCGCCTCGGGGAAACTCCGGCCGATCGCCATCGCCTCGCCGACCGACTTCATGTGGGTGGTCAGCACCGGGTCGGCGCCGGGGAACTTCTCGAACGCGAACCGCGGCACCTTGACGACCACGTAGTCCAGGGCGGGCTCGAAGCTGGCCGGAGTCTCCCCCGTGATGTCGTTGCGGATCTCGTCCAGGGTGTAGCCGATGGCCAGCCGGGCGGCGATCTTGGCGATGGGGAAGCCGGTCGCCTTGGACGCCAGCGCCGAGGACCGCGACACCCGCGGGTTCATCTCGATGACGACCATCCGGCCGGTCGCCGGGTGCACCGCGAACTGGATGTTGCAGCCGCCGGTATCGACGCCGACCGCGCGGATCACCGCGATGGCCGTGTCCCGCATGTGCTGGTACTCGCGGTCGGTGAGGGTCATCGCCGGCGCCACCGTCACCGAGTCGCCGGTGTGCACGCCCATCGGGTCGATGTTCTCGATCGAGCAGACCACCACGACGTTGTCATGGCGGTCCCGCATCAGCTCAAGCTCGAATTCCTTCCAGCCGATGATCGACTCTTCGAGCAGCACCTCGGTGACCGGGCTGGCGTCCAGGCCCGCGCCGCACATCCGGCGCAGGTCAGCGTCGGCGTAGGCGATACCGGAACCGGACCCGCCGAGGGTGAATGAGGGCCTGACCACCAGCGGGTAGCCGAGGGCGGCCGCCGCGTCCTCGCACTCGTCCATGCTGTGGCAGATGCGGCTGTCCGGCACTTCGCCACCGAGGCCGATGACGATCTCCTTGAACCGCTTCCGGTCCTCGCCCGCCGTGATCGCCTCGATGTCCGCGCCGATCAGCTCCACCCCGTACTTGGTGAGCGTGCCTGCCTCATGCAGGGCGATGGCAGCGTTCAGCGCGGTCTGGCCGCCGAGTGTGGGCAGCACGGCGTCCGGGCGCTCGGCGGCGATCACCCTTTCCAGCACGTCCAGGGTGATCGGCTCCACGTAGGTGGCGTCGGCGAACTCAGGGTCGGTCATGATCGTCGCCGGGTTGGAGTTGACCAGGCTGACCCGGATGCCCTCCTCGCGGAGCACCCGGCAGGCCTGCGTGCCGGAGTAGTCGAACTCGCAGGCCTGGCCGATCACGATCGGCCCGGACCCGATGACCAGCACCGACCGGATGTCGTCCCGCTTAGGCATCCCGCCCGCCTCCCCCCGGCGCCGCATGGGCCGCCATCACCTGGCCCGCTCCATCAGGGCGCAGAACTCGTCGAACAGGCTCACCGCGTCGTGCGGCCCGGGGGCAGCCTCCGGGTGGTACTGGACGCTGAACGCCGGGGTGTCCAGCAGCCGGAGCCCCTCCACCACGCCATCGTTCAGGTTGACATGACTGACCCGGGCCCGGCCGAACGGAGTCTCGAACTCGGGGGTGTCCGGCATGGCGACGGCGAAGCCGTGGTTGTGGCTGGTGATGTGCACCCGGCCGCTCTGCAGGTCCTTGACCGGCTGGTTCACGCCGCGGTGCCCGAACCGCAGTTTGTAGGTGCCCAGTCCGAGCGCCCGGCCGAGCACCTGGCTGCCCAGGCAGATGCCGAACACCGGGACACGCTCGGCCAGCACGCCGCGCATGGCCTCGACCGCGTACCCGGCCGCCGCCGGGTCGCCGGGCCCGTTGGAGAAGAACACCCCGTCCGGGCCGGACGCCAGGATCTCCGCCGTCGTGCTGGTGGCCGGGAGCACCTGGACCTGGCAACCGCGCAGCGCCATGGCCTGCGGTGTCGCTGTCTTGATGCCGAGGTCGACGGCGGCGACCTGGTACCGGACGGCCACACCGGCCGGCGGGGGCACGGTGTAGGCAGCGGTGGTGGACACCTCGCGGGCCAGGTCCGCCCCGACCATGGACGGGCTGGCCAGCACCCGCTGCAGCACCGCGCCCGGATCGGCGTCCCCGGTAGCGATCGCCGCCCGCATGGCCCCGCGCTCCCGCAGGTGCCGGGTCAGCGCGCGGGTACCGCTGATCGCGATGCCAGTCACGCCCTGGGCCCGCAGTTCGGAGTCCAGGCTCCGCCGCGACCGCCAGTTGGAGGCGATCCTGGCCGGCTCACGGACCACGTATCCGCTGACCCACATCCGCCTGGACTCGGGGTCCTCGTCGTTGACGCCGGTGTTGCCGATGTGCGGCGCGGTCATCGCCACGATCTGGCGGCAGTACGACGGATCGGTCAGCGTTTCCTGGTATCCGGTCATCCCGGTGTTGAACACCACCTCACCGAACACCTCCCCGTCCGCGCCGAACGACGTTCCGCGGAAGGTCGTGCCGTCTTCCAGGACGAGGATCGCGGGTGGCGCGGCCGCCGGGCCGGGAGCACTGGAAGTGGCCGGCATCAGGCCAGTTTCCCGTCGAGCACCGTGGGGGCGCCCCGCAGGAACGTGGCCACCACCAGGCCGGGCAGCAGCATGCCCGCGAACGGCGTGTTGCGGCTCATGGAGGCGTGCGCCCGCTGGTCCACCGCCGCACGGGGCGCCGGGTCATACAGCGTCAGGTTGGCCGGGGAGCCAGCCAGCAGCGGGTTGCCGTGACCGGAGAGCCTGCCGATCGCCGCGGGCCGGACCGACATGCGGTCAGCCACGCCCGCCCAGTCGAGCAGGCCGGTCTCGATCATCGCCTCCTGCACGACCCGCAGCGCGGTCTCCAGGCCCGTCATGCCGAACGCGGCCGTGCTCCACTCGGTCTCCTTGTCCTCCAGCGGATGCGGGGCATGGTCGGTCGCCACGCAGTCGATTGTGCCGTCAGCCAGTCCCTCCCGCAGGGCCGCCACATCCGCGCCGGTGCGCAGCGGCGGGTTCACCTTGTAGACCGGGTCGTAGCTGGCGGCAAGCTCGTCGGTGAGCAGCAGGTGGTGCGGGGTCACCTCGGCGGTGACCTGCCACCCCTTGGCCTTCGCCCAGCGGATGATCTCAACCGAGCCGGCCGTGGACACGTGGCACACGTGCAGCGATGACCCGACGTGCGCGGCGAGCAGGCAGTCCCGTGCGATGACGGCTTCCTCGGCGACCGCGGGCCAGCCGGTCAGGCCGAGCCGGCCGGATGCCTCCCCCTCGTTCATCTGCGCGCCTTCGGTGAGCCGGGGCTCCTGCGCGTGCTGGGCGATCACCCCGTCGAACGCCTTGACATACTCCAGGGCCCGGCGCATGAGGACCGCGTCGGACACGCACCGCCCGTCGTCGGAGAACACCCGGACGCGGGCGGCCGAATCAGCCATCGCGCCCAGTTCGGCCAGGCGCGTCCCGCCGAGCCCCGCGGTCACCGCGCCGACCGGCTGGACATCACAGTGACCCGCGTGCCGGCCGAGCCGCCAGATCTGCTCGACCACGCCCGCCGTGTCGGCGACCGGGTCCGTGTTGGCCATGGCATGCACGGCGGTGAACCCGCCGAGCGCCGCGGCGCGCGTTCCCGTCTCGACGGTTTCCGCGTCTTCCCGGCCCGGCTCGCGCAGGTGCGTGTGCAGGTCCACCAGCCCCGGCAGCGCCACCAGGCCGCCGGCCTCCAGCACCCGCGCAGCCGGGTCGCCCAGGCCGGGGCCGATCTCCTCGATCATCCCGCCGCGGACCAGGATGTCGGCGGGCTCGCCGCCGAGCGGCCGGGCACCCTTGATGACCCAGGTCGCTGTGCTGTCGCTCATTGCTCCGCCCCCGCCCCGCCCAGCAGCAGGTACAGCACGGCCATCCGCACGCTGACGCCGTTGGTGACCTGCTCCACGATCGTCGACCGGGTGGAGTCCGCCACTTCGGCCGCTATCTCCACGCCCCGGTTCATCGGGCCCGGGTGCATCACGATGGCATGCTCAGGCAACTGCGCCATCCGGGCCGCGTCCAGGCCGTAGCGCCGGCTGTACTCGCGCACGCTGGGAAAGTAGGCGGCGTTCATCCGTTCCTGCTGCACCCGCAGCATCATTACCACATCACTTTTGGGCAGGGCCGCGTTCAGGTCGTACCCGACAGCGCACGGCCAGGTCTCGACCGCGATGGGCAGCAGCGTGGGCGGGGCGACCAGCATCACCTCGGCCCCGAGCGTGTGCAGCAGCAGGACGTTGGAGCGGGCTACCCGGCTGTGCAGCACGTCGCCCACGATGGTGACGCGGAGCCCGTCCAGCGCGCCGGTTCCCCGCCCGAATCGCCGGCGCATGGTGAACGCGTCGAGCAGCGCCTGGGTGGGGTGCTCGTGGGCGCCGTCACCGGCGTTGATGACGCTGCCGCGCACCCAGCCGGCCAGCCGGTGCGGCGTGCCTGAGGCACTGTGCCGGATGACCACCGCGTCGGCGCCCATGGCCTCCAGCGTCTGGGCGGTGTCCTTGAGACTCTCCCCCTTGCCGACGCTGGATCCCTTGGCCGAGAAGTTGATCACGTCGGCCGAGAGCCGTTTCGCCGCGGCCTCGAACGAAATCCTGGTCCGCGTCGAGTCCTCGTAGAAGAGGTTGACGACCGTGCGCCCGCGCAGGGTGGGCAGCTTCTTGATGGGGCGGTCGGCCATCCGGGCGAGTTCATCGGCTGTGTCCAGGATCAGCAGGGCGTCGTCCCTGGTCAGGTCCGCAGCTGAGATGAGATGTCGGTTCACGTGCCCCCCCTGGCTCGGCTGCCGCCCGCTCGCGTTCCGGCCAGCCCGCCGATGAGCACGGCGTCCTCACCGTCCACCTCGGTGAGCAGCACCCGGACCACCTCCTGCTGCGAGGTGGGCAGGTTCTTCCCCACGTAGTCGGGCCGGACCGGCAGTTCACGGTGCCCGCGGTCCACCAGGACGGCGAGCTGGACGGCGCGCGGGCGGCCCAGGTCGTTGAGCGCGTCGAGGGCGGCGCGCACGGTGCGCCCGGAGTACAACACGTCGTCCACCAGCACGACGATCTTGCCGTCGATCCCCCCGCCCGGCACTTCGGTGCGGCCGAGCGCCCGGGCCGGGCGCAGCCGCAGGTCGTCGCGGTACATCGTGATGTCCAGCGAGCCGTGCGGAACCGGGTGCCCTTCGACCTGCTCGATGCGCTCGGCCAGGCGGCGGGCGAGCGGGACGCCACGGGTGGGGATGCCGAGCAGCAGCACGTCTCCGGCGCCGTCGGTCCGCTCCAGGATCTCGTGAGCCACCCGGGTCAGCGCCCGCCTGATCTCGGCAGGCTCCAGGACCATCTTCCGGTCATGGAACCCCGGAGCGCCGGGTGGCGCATCGCCGGGTGGCGCATCGCCGGGAGCGGGGCCGCGCCCGGCTGGGTGCACGGAAGGCATACCAAGGACCTCCTTTCCCGCCTCACAGGACGGGCCTTAAAGGATTCCGGTCAGCAGCACCGTAGCAGCAGAAATACGCCCGGGCACCGGCGTGTTCCCGACCTCACTCAGGGTGCCGGCCTGGTGACCGGCGAGCGGGCCCAGCCAGGCACCCGGGCGGCGCTGTCAGACAGCAGCCGGCGGGGGGCCGGGCCGGGCCCGGGCGGGGCCCGGGCGGAGGCCCGGGCGGGGCCCGGGCGGAGGCCCGGGCGGGGCCGGGCACGGCGGTCAAGTGCGCTGAGTCACCGCCGCGCCCCCCGCCTCCGGAGCAGGGCATACTACGATGAGTGCATAACAATGAGTGATTCGTGTCACACTGGTATAACCGTCGCTAAGTGCGGCCAGCGCCAAAGGTCGTATCCGGGCGCCGAAGCAGCGGAAAAGCCAGGTGCCGCAGGGGTTCCGGGACATCTCCCGAACGTCAGCGGGCGAGTCCCGCGGAAGCGCCGAGACGCGCAACTTGACCCGCTTTTTGCGATTCGGCTTGACCTGGTCGCGCTTGCGGCCTACCGTCACTGTCCGTAACCATCACTGAAAGCTAACACAGGCCGGGGGGCCGACGATCATGCCATCTGAATACGCCAAGACCCTTGGTGCGCGCCTGCGCGCCATCCGCACCCAGCAAGGACTCTCACTCCACGGAGTCGAGGAGAAGTCCCGCGGCCGCTGGAAAGCAGTCGTTGTCGGCTCCTACGAGCGCGGTGACCGTTCGGTGACAGTGCAGAAGCTGGCCGAACTCGCCGAGTTCTACGGCGTGCCGGTATCTGAGTTGCTGCCCGGCGACGCGACCCCGACGCCTCTTGCGCCGTCCCCGAAGCTCGTGATCGATCTCGAGCGCATGGGGCAACTGCCCAAGGACAAGGCTGGGCCGCTCGCCCGTTACGTTGCCACCATCCAGAGCCAGCGCGGTGACTACAACGGCCGGGTGCTGTCGATCCGCCAGGAGGATCTGCGCTCCCTTGCGGTCATCTACGACAAGTCACCCCTTGATCTCACCGAGGAACTGATCGGCTGGGGCGTGCTCGACTCCGAGGCACGCGGCGCGGTCGAGACCTTCTGAGCCCGAGCGCGCCGCCCTGGCCGGTCTCCCACCCGGCCGGGGGCGCGCAGATCGGCCACGCCGGCCAGGCGTGCGTATCAGGGCCGCCCTAGCCGGCCGATCGCAGCGGAAGCAAAGGCTGGCCGGGAACGCCAAGCGCCTTCTCGGCCAGGGACAGAAATGTCTCGGCATCACGAAGAAGATCATCAGCCTCGCGTACGGTGACCGCCCGGGGCAATCCCGCTTCCGCAGCGGCCCGCTTGCCCGCCCCGGCCGCGAAGAATGCCGCCCATTCCGCCAGCGCAGGCTCAACCGGGGGCAGCAATTCCCAGACGCTCCGCGGCTTGCCGCGGACAGCCGCCCCAGGCGTGGCCCTAGCCGCCACCACCGCCGCGGCCGCACGCAACGCCGCCAGGTGAGCCCCGACATATCTCGGCCCGGCCGCACCTTCGTCGGCGGCGTCGGCCAGGCCATGCCTCGCCGACTGGAGCAGGGCTGCCGCCGTCGGGGCCACCCTGCCTGGCGACTGGATTCCGCCGGGCGACTCGGCCCGGCCCGGCAACCGACCTGGGCGGACCGACAAGGCAGTGCTCATGGTCTCTCCTTCCATCGCGGGGCCAGGGCCAGGCACGGCGCTTCCCCACGCCCCGCCTGGCCCCGTGCCTGGCTGCCCGGGGGGATGGGCCGCCAGGTGTACCCGCCTGACATTTATTCGAACATAGATTCGTTTCAATGTCCACTCGTTTGGACCTGAGTTCGAAGCTACTCCTGGGGTCCGACAGAATCGGCCCGCCCAGCATCGGCCCGGTCGGCCCGCCACGGCCGACATTGGGCAGGGACTCGCGTACGCTACCGGCGTGCCCGCTGCACCAGAGACGCTCCACCTCGGCAAGGCACGCTTCCTCGCGGAACTCGATGCTGTGGTGGCTGTGTACTCAGCAGCTATGCGGCCGCCGATGCTGCAACTGCCCGGCCGGCGATCGATCATGGAACGACACGCCGACCATCCCT
>Ga0265338_10005081_pt1 | contig 17362 bp, 15 predicted proteins | sample 42126metaG_FD_193579 | JGI IMG/M metagenome (GOLD analysis project Ga0265338, IMG submission 193579) | Rhizosphere microbial communities from Carex aquatilis grown in University of Washington, Seatle, WA, United States - 4-21-26 metaG | ecosystem: Host-associated > Plants > Roots > Rhizosphere... | reverse complement strand
GGCGAACGCCAGCGGCACGACCCCGAGAAAAACCATGATCGTCCCATGCATCGCGCCGAAGGAATTGTAAAGGTCGGGGGAAATCGCCCCCCCCGCCGCCGGCTGACCGATCGCCTTTTCCAGCAGGGGTCCCAGAAACGGCACCGCCTGGCCCGGATGCGCGATTTGCCAGCGCATCAGCATCATCAGGAAAAATCCGAACAGCATGAAGCACAGCGCCGTAAAACCGTACTGGATGCCGATGACCTTGTGATCAGACGAAAAAATGTAGGAACTCCAAAAGCCCGGGCCATGGTGTTCAGCATGCCCGTGATCTTCGTGCCCGTGCCCGGATTCATGCTCGCGATATGGCGGAAAACTATGAACGAGTTCACTCATGTTATTTGATCTTGTCCCAAACCATTGCCGACAGCAGCAGCGGCAGATAAATGATGGACGCCAGAAACAGTTGCCGCGCGCGCGCCAGCGTGAGTTGCCGCGAAAATTGGATCGCACACCACAAATAACCAACCCCCAGAATCAGCGCGCCGGTGAGATAACAGGCTCCCGCCATCTTGAACAGGAACGGGCACAGGCTGACGATGAGCAGCGCCAGCGTATGGCTGACGGCCTGCTGGCCCGTGCGCAAGCCATCCGGATCCACCACCGGCAGCATTTTAAAACCGGCCTTTGCATATTCGTCGCGGTAAATCCATGCAATCGCAAAAAAATGCGGCATCTGCCAGAACGCCAGAATCGCAAACAGCACCCAGCCTTCGCTGCTGAGTTCGCCGCGCGCCGCCGTCCAGCCCATCAGCGGCGGCAAGGCCCCGGGCACCGCGCCGATGGCCGTGTTCAACCAGGTCACCCGCTTCAACGGCGTGTAAATGAACAGATAACTGACGAAGGTGACCGCCCCGATGACACTCGTCAGGAGGTTCACCGCCAGTGCGAGATAAATCAAACCAGCCGTAGCGCTCACCCCGCCAAAGAGCATCACCGTCGTTGGCTGCAAGCGTCCGGAGGGCAACGGGCGGTTTTGCGTGCGGCGCATTTTGGCGTCGTATTCGCGCTCCAGCAACTGATTCAACGCCGACGCACCCGCCGCGACCAGCGCCGTGCCGGCCAGGACATGAAACATCAGGATAAAATTCATCGGGCCGCGCCAGCCAACGTAAAACCCGACGAGGGTCGTGAGCAGCACCAGGGTCGTGAGCCGCGCCTTGATCAAATCCGCGAAGACGGACATTAGTCCCTTTTCCGCGGCAACCGCCGGGCTTAAAACTTCCAGGGTGGCTTTCATCTCACTTGTTTGCGGCCAGGACGGGTTGCACTCCAAACGCGCCCAAGGGCCGGGTTTCGGTCATTGGCTCCGAACGGCGGAATGCCATGATGCACCATATCGAGCCAATCATCAGCGAAAGCGCGCCAACCAGCACGTGCGCCGTGGCCACATCGGCAGCCTTGTTCGACCAGACTGTCGCCGCGCCCAGCAACGCCTGCAAAAATATCAAGGCCAGCCAGAACCCGGCGAGCTTCGCCAGCGCATCTTTTCCGCCGAGTTGCCGCCGGGCCAGCCACGCACTCACCGCCGTCAGAATAAAAATCGCCAGCGCCATGATGCGGTGCGTCATTTGCAGCTCGATTTGAAGCGCGGTGATGTCGTTTTCTCCGTTCAGGGCAATTCGCCTCGCGTTGTATTGCGCCACAGCATCGGGGCCGGTGTCGGGCCACCAACTGCCGTAGGCGAGCGGAAAATCCGGAATCGCCAGACCGGCGTGCTGATGCCGCATCGTCGCACCCAGAATTAATTGTCCGAAAATCAACAGCGTGGTGGCCAGCACCAGCGTCCTTAAATCGGCCGGCACCCGGAAACCGGGCTGATTCCCGGACATTTCCACCCACCACCGGCTGGTGAACAACGCGAGCGCACAGGTCAAAACGAAAAACAACTGGGCGATTGTCCCGTGAAAAATGCCGAGCGAATCCATGTGCAGTGTCACGCGTAAACCGCCCAGCACGCCTTGGGCGACCACGAGGAGAAAAGCGGCCACGCCCAGCCAATGCATCCATTTGCGCGAATCCTTGACCCAAAGCCAGACGGCCAGAATGGTTGTCATCAGGCCGACGCCCGAAGCCAGCAGACGGTGCGTGTGCTCATAAAAGATGCCGCCGACCCATTGCGAGAACGGAAACAAAAACATGTTGTAGCCGTAGGTGTTCGGCCAGTCGGGAACGGACATGCCGGCCTCATGGCTGGTGACCAACCCGCCCAGGCCGAGCAACAAAAACGTGCAGCCTGCCGTCAGCACGGCGAACCGGTGCAGCCACGGACTTGATCCGGCTGTGGCCTTGGCACTCATGTCAAAAATTAACCAGCCTCATGTTAAAAACCAAAATTACCTCCTGCTTCCTGTCGCGGAGTCCAAATCCGTATGGTTACTTCACCTCGAACGCAAAATTCACGGTCGCGTCGCTGTCCTTGACTTCCACTTCCTGCACCTGCGTGCCGAGCTTGCGATGCGCGGCCTCGACGGTGTACTTGCCGGGCGGCACATTCTTGATGACAAACTTGCCGTCCTTGTCGCTGATGCAAAAATAAGGGCTGTCAAACACGCTGACCCAAGCGAACATCCACGGATGCACGTCGCACTTGAATTTCAGGAACATTTCCGGCTGCGCGAAGGCGAAGTCCAGGTCCGCGCCACCGGCCATCTGCACCTGGTTGGATTCGGGATTGCCCGCCACAGCCGGCAGGGCATGAACATTGTGAATGCAATTGTCGGAGTTCTTGACGATGAGTTTCTGGCCGGTCTGGATGGCCAGGATCTGCGGCACATACAGGCAGCCTTTCTGATCGAGTACGGCGGGCGCCGCATTCGCGCCGGTGGATTTGCCGGTGACGCCCTTCAAGGAAACGACTACGTCGGCCAGGTCTCCCTTGGCGTCCACAACGTAAAAATGCGTCGTCGGAGTGGTCTGATACATCGCGCCGCAATTGGCGTCCTCCTTGAGCGGCGTGATTTCCTTTTCCGCCGGTGGCGTGCCTTTGAGCGTTACAACCCCCACAATGTCCGCCGCCCAAGCCACCGATACAAGGCTCAACATCGCGGCCAGGACAACAACCGGATAAATTTTCATATTCATCTTTAATCTATAAAACATTTCCAGTTTATCATTTGCGAACCTCGGGTCAAGAAATTCAAAAAATCGAACGCTTGAATTGCGCGGGGCAGCGTGCGGAATTCAGCCGGCGTGACACCCGTGGCAGACCCACAAAAGATCGAGCACCACAACCACTTGCAAGGTTATTCACAAGTTATTCACAAATTTTGTTGACGTAAAAACCACCAGCAATTAGAGTTGCCGTGGTTAAAGTCAGATTGGTATCCGAAAACTTAATTTAATGAAAAGCCATTGTTGGTTGTTCTTGGTTGCGGTCACGACCTGCTCCGCACAAACTTTTACAAATACTTTTGACTCCTATCCGCCCTTGGGCGGGGCCGACCCGGGCGGAAGTTCACCCGGCCTGTGGTATGTGGATCGTTTTGCGCCGGCAACGTTTGGTTCAGCCTATTTTCTGGGCGACAACCGGTTGAGTGTTGGCGTCTCCGCTGCGGATTACCACGGCGGAACTTTTTACGACACCCAGGGGCGGAAATATTACCTGACCAATTCCGGCGTCGGCAGCAGTGTTTCGGCACAACTGTACATCCCCTCCGCCTGGGCCAGCATGAATGTCGGCCCGAGCCTGTGGCTGACGGCCTACGACATAAACAGCCAGCCGTCCGGTTATCCCATCGTCGGTTTTTACAGCGATGGCACCGGCGACTCCTATTTCCGCGTATGGGACGACATCTCCGGCTACGTCAATCTCAACACCCCGATTGATTGGAACAGTTGGAACACGTTCAGCATCAATTTTACCACCGCCGGGTTTGTCTATGCCATCAACGGCGTGGATGTTTTCACCGACATCGGCGCCGTTGGGTCCGTCTCCATCGCCAATGTGATGTTTCAGGATAAAAATTACGGCACCAGCTACAACGCCTACTGGGACAACCTGATTACGCCATCCTCCACCGACCCTTATGCCCCGATTCCGGTGCCGGAACCGAGTTCAGCCGGTCTGCTGTCATTGGGCGGTGCGCTGATTTGGGGAATGCAGAAACTCCGCCGCGCCAGACAGGTGGCAATCAGGATTTAGGTTTTCCCGGCGTTCAACTGTTCCATCACCCGCGCCATTTCCAAAGCCGTTTGCGCCGCCTCCGTGCCGCGATTGTGCTTGGGGTTGAGGCAGCGCTCCTGCGCCTGCGCGACGGTCTCCAGCAGCAACACCTCGTGGATGACGGGGATTTCGTGCGCGATCTGGATCTGCATCAACGCGCGGTTCACCGCCTCGCCGATGTGCGCGGCGTGGACCGTCTGGCCGCGCAAAATGACACCGAGACAAATGATCGCCGAGAACGGCGGCGTGGCGGTCCGTGCGAGCCGCTTGACCACCACCGGAATTTCATAGGCGCCCGGCACGCGGATGATCTGGATCCGGGAAACGTTGGCGCGCCATAATTCCGCCTTGGCCGCCCGTAACATCGCATCCACGTAACGCGCATTATAGCGCGACGCGACAATGGCGAACGAGCCGCCGCTGATGTGTACGGTTTTGGTTTTGAGGGGTTTCAACATGTCGTTCAAATAATCTCAAAGCATATTTTTAACTTCGTCAAACCAGAACGGTTTGTCCTTTGCAAACTCAATAATGAGATTGTAGTGCTCGCCTTCAGCGACGATTAACGGATCGACAATTTCATCAAATGGCGAGACTGCCCAAAATGTTTTGAATTCCTGTTCCGTTGGCAGACGAAATTTTAACCTGCCGTTGTCCACAAGCAGATCGGCAAGTGCTGCGCGGAAATTGACGACTTCAGTATCATCTTGGAGAAGTGTCATTGGCAGCTCTTGTTTATTTCCATTTACCAGTGGAATTACGGCCGTTCCTTTTGCTTGCGGCGGGGTGGAGAACCGCGGCGAATCTTTGATCAGATGCCATAGTCCGGGACCGCATGCGATTGGCGATGAGATGATCGTTGTAAGCCGGTTCGTGTCAGAAGAAAAATTTTGCTGAAGGGTCGCTATGGCTGCTTCAAACTGTTGATCAGTGACAGTATAACGAGCCTGTGGCGGCAGGGGAAAGCCCAATTTGGCCACTGTCACCGTTTGTGTCGCACAGCCAACAATTGTAAGAAGAAACAAAATTGAGATTGGAATTTCTATTTTCATAAATCCATTATTTATTTGGCACCGCTTGTTCACAACAAATGTCCCATCTTCTGCCGTTTCGTTTTCAAGTAACGTTCGTTGTGCGGATTGGGCTTCACACGAATCGGCATCTGTTCGACAATTTTCAAGCCGTAGCCCTCCAGCCCGACAAGTTTCTTGGGATTGTTCGTCAGCAGCCGGATGGTCTTGAGGCCAAGGTCAACCAGGATTTGCGCGCCGAGGCCGTATTCGCGCAAATCCATTTCGAAGCCGAGCTTCTGATTGGCCTCGACGGTGTCATAGCCTTGTTCCTGCAATTTGTACGCCTTGATCTTGGGCGCAAGACCGATGCCCCGCCCTTCCTGCCGCATATAAACAATCACGCCGCGACCGGCCGCCGCCACCTGCCGCATGGCCTGATGCAGTTGCGCTCCGCAATCGCAGCGGCGCGAGCCGAACACATCGCCGGTCAGACATTCGCTATGGACGCGGACGAGAACCTGTTTCTGCCCGGCCACGCTGCCGTGGACCAGCGCCAGATGATGCTGGCCGTCAATCTTGGAACGGTACAGATGCAAATCAAAATCGCCGTAATCGGTCGGCATCTTGACCGTTTCGACGCGCTCGACCAGTTTTTCGCGCGTGCGCCGGAACTCAATCAGGTCGGCGATGGTGCAGATTTTCAGGCGGTGTTTTTTGGCGAACTTCAGCAATTGCGGCAGGCGCGCCATCGTGCCGTCGTCGTTCATGATCTCGCACAGGATGCCGACGGATCGGCATTCCGCAAGCGCGGCCAGGTCCACGGCTGCTTCCGTGTGGCCGGAACGCTGGAGCACGCCGCCCGGGCGCGCGCGCAGCGGAAACACGTGGCCGGGCTGGACCAGGTCCTCCGGCACCGCCGTTGGCGACGCCATGATTTGGATCGTCTTCGCCCGGTCGGCGGCGCTGATGCCGGTGGAAATGCCGCGCGCGGCATCCACGCTCACCTGGAAATCGGTGCGGAAATTTTCCCGGTTCTGCCGCACCATGCGCTCGATGCCGAGTTGCTGCAGCCGTTCGGACGTCGTCGGCACGCAAATCAGCCCGCGTCCGAATTTGGCCATGAAATTTACGGCGGCGGGCGTGGCAAACTGCCCGGCCATGATCAAATCGCCCTCGTTCTCCCGGTCGGCATCGTCCACCACGATGACCATCCTGCCTTTGCGGATATCGGCAATGACGGACTCAATGCTGTCAAAAATGTTTTTCATCGGCGAAAACAGCATAGTCATTTGCCGTTCAAAGGCCAGCCGCAAAGCAAACGGATTGGTCTCCGGACACGCTGATTTTTGGTGACAGGGCGGCAAAAGCTGGCTTACGATTCGCCGCGTCTCCGTGGAGACGTTTTTCATCAGCGGTGGCGGTAAGATTTAGCAACCGAACGACCGGCATATTTCAATGGCATCGGACCAATCAGCCAAACGGAGCGGAGTTCTTTCGGGTGGAAATCCCCTGAGCCTGCTTCAGGAATGCCTTGCCTGCGGGGTGATTGTGGTGGGCGCGGACAAACGCATCGCCGCCTGCACCGCCGGGGCCGCCGGACAACTGCACCGCGACGCGGCCAAGCTGCTGAACGCGCCCTTGAGCGCGCTGCCGGCGCCGCTGGCCAGATTGATCCGGGAAACCGCCAGGAATGGCCGCGAGATTTTGAACCGCGAAATTCCCCTGGGCAGTGAGACCGCCTTGCGCGTGAGCATCCTGCCAGTGAAATCACGCGCGGAGCGGGAAATTGTGGTCGTCTTGAACAGCCTGGCTTCCACGAAGGTTTTTGAACTGAACCTCCGGCGGCTGGACCGGCTGGCCGGCCTCGGCACGCTCTCGGCCAGCATGGCGCATGAAATCAAAAACGGCATGGTCGCCATCAAGACGTTCGTCGAGCTGCTGGCGCAGAAAGGCCAGGACTCGGAACTCACGGCGGTGGTCGGGCGCGAGCTTGAACGCATCAACGCGATAGTGACGCAGATGCTGCGGTTCGCCGCGCCGAACCGCGCGGCGTTCGCCACCGTCCGCATCCATGATGTGCTGGATCATTCGCTCCGCCTGATGCAGCATCAAATCAGCAACAAATTAATTTCTCTGCAGCGTCACTATCTGGCCGAGCCGGACACGGTGCGCGGCGACGAGGCGCAATTGCAGCAGGTGTTCATGAATCTCCTGCTCAACGCGCTGGAAGCAATGGGCACGCAGGGCGTGTTGACGATCAGCACCGAGATGGCGAAGGGCGAACACAACGAGCGGCATTTGCGGATCAACATTAAAGACACCGGCATGGGCATCGCGCCGGCAAATTTGGAACGGCTGTTTGAACCTTTTTTCACCACCAAGAACCACGGCACCGGCCTGGGGCTGGCCATCAGCCACCGCATAACCCTGGAACATCACGGTTTGATCCGCGCGCAAAGCGATCCCGGCAAAGGTTCGGTATTCAGTGTGTCGCTGCCGGCGTTCACTTTAGGACAGCCATGACCAAATCGGCAAATGTTGCCCGCCAAAAAGCGGACTTTCGTTGAGGAAGTCATGACTTTGCTGGCGAAAGTCAGAACTTTGGTCACGAACCGGCAGACTTTCCTGACGAACGGGCAGACTTTGCTGTATGAGGTCCTCGCATTTGAGACAGGACTGCCTTGTTCCGGGACAGAAATGGCCAAACGGGGTGTTTCTTGGATTTTTTCGACGCCTTATGACAGCAAAAACACTCTCCATCGGGTTCAGGCATATCAAGTGTGCGCTTACGGTGCTCGTTCCGTATCATGGAAAAGGATGCAATAATTTTCCAGACCGCCATTGCCATAAAACTTTTCTCTGAGGAGATCGTTTGGCACTGACAGGCACAAAAACCCATTGCCCCATTTTCAGGGAGTTTTTTCCGGTTCTTTTAATTGCACTTCAACCGGATTGGAAAAAAGTTTAAAAATTTGGTGGCCTGAGGTTGAAACATCACGAGTCGCCTGGAGAATGTAGGTGCCTGGGAAAATCTCTTTATCGCCAACTCGCTTGCCAACTCTTAATCCAAGAGGCCACGCTTTAATGTCGCCATTCTCAAGGACATCGCCGGTTCTTTCAAAAATCCAACCATCCCAATCAGAACGATGCAATGAAGGGAGTTGATACACATGGCCGGAACTATCGGTCAGGGTAAATGACATTTCCGCCACATCCATCACAAAACAAGTATTCGTGGCTGAATTTCTGACTCGCGCGACAATACGATTAGTTTGATCAATCACAATCGTGTTGGCGTCCAAATTAATCGACAACTGTGTTCCGTTGATGGGTTTTCCCCATGCGTGTGAGTCTTCGTAATTTATTAGCCTTAATTCTAGTTCATTAGATACTAGCTTTTGTTTCTTTCCGGCAACGGTAAGAATACCGTGAACTGCTCGAAGTTTGTAGGTGCCCGGCATCACGTCTTTGCCATCAATTTGTTTAGAAATCTTGAATGAGAGAGGCCATTGGTAATCGCTCTCTGCGCCAACGTAATGTTCTGCTTTGTGACTGATGATTTGATCGAAGTCTGAGCGAATAAGCCACCGCAATTCGTATGAATGTCCAGTGTCGTTGGTCAGATACAATGAAGTCGTTCCATCCGGTGTTGTGCTCGCATCCAGCACATAAATCGAATTGCTGGACGAGTTAGAAACCTGCATGACAAGGTTAAGGACAGAAAACCCTATCACTGCCACATTTGTATCCATTTTGATGGATAATGCGACGCTAGTCATGGGCCCGTCATTTGCGCTGGATTGCGCCTGGAGCGGCTTACAGATTAAACAAAACAAGGAAACGATTAGAATAGTGTTTGTCGCTTTCACGTGAGTAATGATGTTCAAGTTATTCTGGCAGCCAACGAAAATGATTTGTATTATTGGCATTCCAATCCCATTGCGGATGGTCGAACGAGATCGTATCCAGCGGATTCCCGGGGTTGTTGGTGTTGGTCAGTACCCAATTCACTGCAAGGCCATTCGTTACAAGACTTCCCGCACCGTCCCAATGCCAATTCACTTTTCTCAGAGGCACCCATTGGGCATTATCGCCATCCGGTTTGAACATGAGCCACATTGTAAAATCTTCCGAATAAGAAACGCCGTTAAAGCTTCCCAAGACCTGGCTGGCCGGAGCATCCCAAGGTTTTGGGTCGTTAGGAGTATCATTAAAAGGATACGAAGTATCCAATGCTTGAGGAGTGACATTCACATCCCAGCGGTACCAGACACCGTTTGTTGCATGTACACGCCCCAATGCAGAAACTTTTTGCACCCATTCCAAATTTGTCTGCCCGGTATAGCCCGGCGGCAGCGTTACGCTGGCGGAATATAGCATTCCCGCGTAATCAACATTTAGTATTCCACAATGAAGCCTGAAATTGTTATACGGAAATGAAAAAAATTGGTCGAGTGCGACGGTTCCACCCGTGGCAGTGATTTGTGCCCTCGGTCTCAACACGTTAAACGCCGCCTGAGCTGTGACCGGGCTTCCTTTCATCGTAGCGGTGCATTGTACCGTACGATTGTTCGCACCATCCAACCAATAAAACACGACGTTTGAATTGGCTGTTGTAAAATCCGTGTAGAGCTTTCCTGAAAAATCATTAGCCACGTAATTCGAAAACGTCATTCCCGGCACCGTCCATTGGAAATTGGCAAGTGCTATGTTGGTGACAACTTGATTGCCAATCATGAGTTGGGCTGTAAGATTCATCTGCTGTCCCACAATCACCGTGTTACTGGTTTGCATCGTGAAATCCACTCCACTGTTTGTGTCCACAATAGCCAGATGAGCCAGTTGAATGCTAGGAACAAACGTCCCGTTGGCGTTCGACAAGGTTGCGGTGATTGGCAAGGGCACCGGCACGCCGGTTGGGGCGGTGATGGAGGTCAACCCCCACGTCGTGCCGTCTGTGTTCGTGATGCCCGTGGATACCACATTTTGCCCGCCCACCGTGATTTGTCCCGGCGGAATCGGCGTGTGATCTACGTCTGCTAGAAAATCAAATTCCAAATTCTCCAAGTCATAGATATTATTGGCCATGTATTCAAGCGCGCTTACCAAGATGATGTAAGTTTGCATCGCGCCAGTTTGCTGTTTCGCTGATGGTTTGATTCCCAATTTAGTTTCGGCGTTCAACCGCGCTAAATAATTGCCTGGCACGAAAGCCGAACTGTTATTTGCGTTTAACCACGGCACAGGATAATCGTTGATATATCCCGACAAATCAGTCTTCCCGTCTTCATCCACGGGCGGAACGGGGCAGTTGTCGCCATTCCAATAAATAGTATGGTCAAGTGTCTGTCCATTCCCACTAGTCCAATACGCAGTAGCATCGTAGGGTATGGTTGGCCCTTTAGTGGCGTTGTGCAAATTCAGATATGCCTGTCCATTTGAGACATTTGTGATTTCCAGCCACAGTCCGTTGGTGTCAAAGGCGTAGATCGGTGAGTAAGCTGTGCCGAATGTTTCCATGTCCATAGCCTGAAACCGGCCATCCCTTTGCGCCCGCTCAGAAACTGCGGAATAATCAAAATCTAAATCGTCAAGCAAAGCTGCGCCTTCAGACAAATTCCATATCGGCAGATTGTCAACGTTGCAAGGCAGCGGCGGCCAGGCCGGATTTTGCGCCGAATAATAGGTGCAGGCTATCGGAGCCGATTCCGCCGGTTGTGGGGTCGTCGCCTCCACCGCCTGCATCATTGTCACCAGATCATTTGCCGATGCTGACTGAACTATTCTGGCAGCCGTTTGAGCATTTGAAACAAAAACAATTGCGAGAACAAACGCAATCCCCACTGAAACCACCTGCGTCTTTTTAATAAGTAGTAAACAATTTTTAGACTATATTTAGAAGCCATACTAAATGTTCACCTTGTCCATGGCAAGAGAAATATACCAGCATGTTGCTGGTGTAACGAGCGGAGTCTGCCCGCCTATTCTTCAAAACTGTGGCAAGCTCCAGAAAACGACGCGAACCGATCCTTCAACACCGAAAAGTCATTGGTGACGCCGTTCGCTCTTATCGGAGCAAGGCAAAGTTTACCCAGGAAAAATTGGCCGAACTGGTGGAATTGAACCCGAAATATATCGGAGAAGTGGAGCGGGGAGAAAAAATCATTTCCATCGAAGCTTTGTTGCGCATCGCCAAGGCGGTAAAAACCCCCATTCAAGAATTTTTCCGCGGCATTCCCCCATGCTAAATTTCACTGCCCGTACAGATGATACGGCTGGGCGGTGTCGTCGCCGACGTGGGTTTTTGGCGAAGCCTTGAGCGAGAAGGTGAAGGCGACGGTGTAATCCGTCGGACCGACGGTGTTGTCCGCCACCCGGAAAGTCAGCGCGGCGGTCCAGCTCCGCATGTCGCGATAGAGCGTGTATTGCTGTTGCTGCAAACGGCCATCCCCGGCGTTGTAATCCTGCTGCATCCGCATGCACCAGTTGTCATTCAGCCGGTAGAACAGCGTGCTGGAGATGAAATTGTTGCCCTGCCCGAAGCCGTCGAAGCCGCTGCGCAAATACCAGTGGCCGATGCCCCAGCTCCAGCGATCATTCGGCGTCAGGGTAAGCTGATGAAACGCCAGGTTGAGGTTGTCGGAGCTCATGTCGTAGCGCAATTGCGATTGAATCACGATCCACGAGCGCGGCTTGAAGGCGAGGTCCGAGTAAAGATCGCTGAACGACTCCTGCGCGCTGAAGGGTTCGTCCAGGTTGCTGGACGGCTGGTGGGGATTGATCCGCCAGTCGGTCATCAGGTTCCAGTTGAGCAGGTTGTCGAGCTGGCCGTCGCGCTTGGTCTGGAGCGTGTTGCGCAGGCCGATGCGGACCACGTTCTCGCTGTCAATGGAATCAAGATTGTTATAATCGGGAAATTGAACCGGCAGCAGCTCCAGGCTGGGCAGCGCGGAATCGAACTGCGGCAATTGCGACGGCAGTGCGCTGGGAGCGGGCACGTAGGCGTAGGTCGCCGACGGCTCGATGATGTGACGCAACCCGTCAACGTCCAGCAGCGAATTGGTCGCGCCGGCCCACAGTTGCGAGACCTTGAACGAGGTTTCGATGCTCGTGTTGAAGATCTTGCGGTAAGCTTCCCCGTTCGTGCCGCCCGGTCCGGTTTCCGTGCTGTAATACGTGAAGCGGCCACCGGCCTGCGGCGTGACGTTCAGCCAGCCGAAAAAGGTGTAAGGCAGGAGCAGTTGATGGAAGGTGTCGGCGCGGTAGGCGGAATAATTCAGCGGCGCCGGCCCGTTTGTGTCCGCAAAAAACATCCGGTAATAGCCGGCCGAACTTTCGCTCTGGTAATAAAACGGCGTGTCAAAAATCTGCTGGCGGTGGCCGGTGAGCTTCACATCCGGCAGGCGTTCGACCTGGTTGAAGAAATTATTCACCTGCGGCGTGGTCTCGGCGTCGAGGCTCCAGTTGTTCCAATAGCGGTTGACCTCGGTGAACGAGTTGGGCTGCGGATTGTTGCGATAGTCGCCCTCGAAGAAATCATGCGCGACGAGCGGGTCGGTCTGGTAGTTCACGAGCGCCTTCAAATTCAAATTGGTGGCCGGCGTCGCCTGGTAACCGAAGTAAACGCGCTGCCGGTTTTCGGGAATGCCGGTCACCCACGGCGTGCCGTTCGTGCCCTCGGTCGGGTTGCGGTCGTACGTGTAATAATATTTGAGCGACGCCTCGCCCCAGGGACCGAGATGCAGATTCACGTCGGGCCCCACGCCCGGGCCCCGCAGCGCGCGGTAGTCCAGATGCAGCTGGCCGTCCACCGCATCGTTGAGATACCAACTGTATGTGCTGAGCAGAAACGGCCCGTACTCGGTCCGGTAGCCGGGAAGAAAATTCCAATGGTTCGCGTGCGGCCCGAGATCGCGCCGGTAATAGGGAAAGTAAAACGACGGCACGCCTTCCACGTACAGCACGGCATTCCACATTTCGACATATTTTCCGGGCACGATGGCCACGTGACTGGCAGTGACGTATTCCGCCGGATCGCTCACATCGTCCGTCGTGACGAACGCGTGGCGCGCGGAGTAACTTTTCGCGCTCATGTCACCCTCCAGTTCCTGTCCCTGCGCGAAGACCGGGGGCTTGCCCGTGCGGAACTGTTCGCTCTGCAGCCGGCGGGTCTTGAAATTGTAACGGATGTGTTCGCCGGTCCAGATCTGATCGCCGTCCTGGATGCGCACGTTGCCGTCAGCCACCACGTCGCCTGTCACCTGGTTCACAGTGGCGCAGTCCGCGCTCAAGGTGGCGGCCCCGTTCTGCACGAAGACGCCGTTTGTGGCGACCACCGTGTCACCCTGGCTGTACATGCTGCCGATGCGCGAGCCGGGGATGATTTGACTGAGCGCCCAAACCTGGATCTGCGAGTCCGGTTGCGCCCGGACCACTGACGGGAAAACCGCGAACAAAAGAAGGAACGAGGTGATGGCGGACAATTTTCTCATCAGGCCCGGCCAATTAAACAAAACGCCATGGGCTTGTCGAGAGTCGAAGGCCGAAAGTCGAAGGCTGGATTCAGCCGCTTCACGACACGGTTTTGCACCTGACCTTCGTCCTTTTCGGCCCTCGACGAATTTTATTCCTTCGGCAGAAAGGCGAACGCAACCGCCGCCAGGATGCAGACGAATGCGGCGACGTAATTCCACCGGATTTTTTCGCCGAGATAAAAGATCGCAAAGGCGCAAAAGACGGCGAGCGTGATGACTTCCTGGATGATTTTGAGCTGCGTGGCGGAATAAACCGAATTGCCCCAGCGATTGGCCGGCACCTGCAGGAGATATTCAAAGAAGGCGATACCCCAACTGGCCAGTATGACCAGCAACAGCGGTTTGCTCTTGAATTTCAAGTGGCCGTACCACGCGAACGTCATGAAAATGTTCGAGCAGGTCAGCAGCACAATCGGCAGCCAGCGGGATGATGTATAATCCATGTGCAAAAAAATGAATTTACAGGACCGGGGTGTCAAACGGGAATACGACGAAATAATTGGTCGAGAACCGCCTGAGCCAGCCCGGCCAACCCGGCGGGAAAACACTCTTCAACAGAGTGGAGTTCCATGGATCATGGTTTGGCGGCAGGAGTCAGACGGCCAATGGCCACCAGAATGCCATGCAACAATGCGTACGGATTGGGCGGACAGCCGGGAATGTAAACATCCACCGGCAGAACCGCATCCACGGCGCCCACCGTGGCATAGTTTTGGCCGAAGATGCCACCGCTGCAACCGCAGGCGCCCACGGCGACAACCAGACGGGGCGCGGGCATTGCGTCGTAGGTTTTGCGCAGCGCCAGTTCCATGTTCCGCGTCACCGGCCCGGTCACCAGCAACAGGTCGGCGTGCCGCGGCGAGGCGACGAAGTGAATGCCAAAGCGTTCGAGGTCATAGACCGGGCTGCCTAGTCCCGCAATTTCAATTTCGCAACCGTTGCAGGAACCGGCATCCACTTCGCGGATATGCAGGGACCGGCCGAGCACACTGTCCACCTGCGTTTTAATTCTCCGGCCCAAAACGTCAAGAGACCCCGGTTCCAGCAAAGCGGTTTTGTTGAGATGGGACTTGTTACTGGCCGGAGTGGTTACGAGCCGTTCGTGCCGGCCATCGGGCTTTAGGCTGTAAGTGACCTCGGTCACCAGATCGTCACGGCGGCGCGCGGCACATTCGCAAACGTTGGTCATCCGGATGTTTTTATCCGCCTCGGCGCAAAGGCCGCAAAAGGTGCATTTGGCCAGGTCGAGCCGGGCGATGCGCCGCTCCCCGGTGTCTTGATAAGTGATTGCTCCCGTCGGGCAGGCGGCGGTTGCTGGGCGCGCATCCTCCCATTTGTGCCAGTCAATTTCGGGCCGGCCTCGGGCGAACTTGGAAATTTCCACAGGCGTTTCCGGATAACTGGTCGTCACGATGCCGGTGCGCAGACTTTTTCGGAGAATTTCAAACATAAATCACCTCAACGGTCCGTGCCGGAATACGACAGGTTGAAACTTTTGTTCACGACCGGGAAATCGGGAATGATGTTGCCCAAGATCGCCTCGCTCAAGGCCGGCCAGTTTTGCAGCGACGGATCCTTGACCTTGCACCGCGCCAGCCGGTTGCCGGGTGCGGTGCGGATCCAATGATAAATCTCCCCACGCCAGCCTTCGACATATCCTAAAGCCGTTCGCCCGGTGGGCAGTTCGCCGATTTCAACGCGCCATGCGCTGCCGGGGAGGTCCGACACAAGTTGTTGGATGATGGACAGCGACTCGCGCACTTCGTCAATGCGCACCTGCATCCGGTGTTTCACGTCGCCTTCCTGGTAAACCGGCACGCGAAATTTCACCCGGTCGTAGGCCGCATGGGGAAAATCGCGCCGCAAATCGTGGTCAAAACCTGACGCACGTCCCACAATGCCCACGACGCCCAAATCGCGCGCCACTTTTGGTTTCAGGATACCGGTGTCTTCCAACCGGTCGCGCGTGGACGAGGAATTTTCAATGAGTTCAACCAGTGAATCGAATTCCGGCCCAAGTTCCGTGGCCAGTTTTTCCAAAGTCTTGAGCTGTCCGCCGTCCCAATCGAACCGTACGCCACCCAGACAGGCCATGCCGCGCAGCAGGCGGCTGCCCGTGAGCTGTTCATTGACCCGCAGCACGCGTTCCTTGAGCCGCATGGCGTGCATGTTGGCCACCACAAACGCCACGTCGGTCGCAATCGCGCCAATGTCGCCGATGTGATTGTAGAGGCGTTCCAGTTCCAGGCAAAGGCTGCGAAGCGCCCGCGCCCGGGGCGGCGCTTCCACGTTCGCGGCGCGTTCGATGGCATGACAGAACGCCGTGGCGTGGGCGAAGCTGGAATCGCCGGAGATGCTTTCCGCCAGCCGCACGCCGTGCGTCACCGGCAAGTTTTCAAACAATTTCTCCGTGCCCTTGTGCGTGTAGAACAGGCGCATTTGCAGGTAAAGCACCGGCTCGCCCGCCACGCTGAACAGGAAATGCCCGGGCTCGATGATGCCGGCATGCACCGGACCCACCGGAACCTGGAACACACCTTCGCCTTCCACCTCGCGGAATTTGTGCCGTTCGCCCTGGAACGGCGGCAACTGGGTGTGCAGGTCGAAATCCTTGCGCAAGGGATGGACATCCGGCCAGTCGTCGTGCAGGGCGCAGCGGCGGGGATTGGGGTGGCCGATGAGTTTCAGGCCGAAGAGATCCTGGATTTCGCGTTCCTGCAGGTCGGCTGCCGGAATGGCGTTGGCGAGCGAAGGAAACTCCGGTTTGTCCGGCGGCAGGGGCACGCGCAGGATGAAAAAAGCGCTGGCGGCGTCGAGCGCATAAATGTAGTAAAGATGAAAGACTTTTTCCGCTTCACGAACGTCGTCGGCAAAAAGTCCCACCAGCCGTGCATCCCATTTTTTGTATAGATGGGCGCTGAATCCGGCGACCAGGTCCATCTTGGCATCGAAATAAATTTCGTCGCGCCGGCACACGCGCACGGCATCCAGCCGGTTGCCGAAACGTTCCTGCACCTCGGCCACGATTCCGGTCACGCTGGATATATTACTCATGGGGCACCTCCGATGATCTGGGTTGTCTGGCGCACCAGTTCGTAGATCGGGCCGGGCAGCCAGAAGCCCAGACCGACGATCGTAACGGCCGCGACCATCATCGCGCCCAGTTTCCAAGGGCACTCGGCAACGCGCGGTCCGGGTTGCACGGGCACGCCCAAATTCAGTTTGGACATGTGCACCAGAAAACCCGCAAAAATGGTCACCACACCCGCGACGAACAGGAAGGCCATCCAACCGCGATCGGCGGCCAGTGCCCCGCTCAAAATGGTGAACTCGCTTTGAAACAGGCTGAATGGCGGCGTGCCCGTGACCGCCAGCGTTGCGACCAAAAACAATCCGCCCGTCCACGGCAGCGTGTGCATGACACCCCGGACCTTCCGGAAATGCGGCGTGCCGAAATGTTGTTGCACGTTGCCGGCGCAGAAAAACATCAACGGCTTGGTCACGCCGTGAAAAAGCATGTGCAACGCCGCGCCCAGCGCCCCCAGCTTGCCGCCAAAGCCCAACCCCGCCACCATGATGCCCGCGTGGTCAATGCTGGAGTACGCCAA
>Ga0265338_10005080_pt1 | contig 17364 bp, 13 predicted proteins | sample 42126metaG_FD_193579 | JGI IMG/M metagenome (GOLD analysis project Ga0265338, IMG submission 193579) | Rhizosphere microbial communities from Carex aquatilis grown in University of Washington, Seatle, WA, United States - 4-21-26 metaG | ecosystem: Host-associated > Plants > Roots > Rhizosphere... | reverse complement strand
CGAAGTGTCCGAACGCACGGCGCGCCGCGACCTCGAGGCGCTCGGGATGGCAGGACTCCCCGTGTACTCCCTCCCCGGCCGCAACGGAGGTTGGCGGCTCGCCGGCGGGGGCCGCACCGACCTCAGCGGCCTGACCGCGGCCGAGACTCGCGCGCTCTTCCTGGTGGCCGGCACCTCGACGACCACACCCGAGGTGAAGGCGGCGCTGCGCAAGCTGGTACGCGCGCTCCCGGCGCCGTTTCGCGACTCGGCGGAAGCGGCCGCGACCGCGGTGGTGGTCGACCCGGTCGGATGGGACCGACCCACCCGCCGGCCGCGACCACCCGAACATCTCGACGCGATCCAGCGCGCGGTCGTCGAAGGCGAACAACTCACGCTCGGTTACGTCGCGCGCGACCGCGCGACGAGCACGCGAGTGGTGCACCCGTTGGGCCTCGTGAGCAAAGGCTCCACGTGGTACCTGATCGCCGGCACCGACTCGGGTCTGCGCACCTTTCGCGTCGACCGGGTCAGCCGCGCGGAACGCACCGGCGATCCGATCGTCAAACCCGAAGGCTTCGACCTCGACGAGGCGTGGCGGCTCATCGCCGATGAAGTCGATCAGCGGCGCGCACCGCTGCGCGTTCGGGCGCGCGCCGCGCCCGAGATCGTGCAATTGCTGCGTTGGGTGCTCGGCACGAGAGTGTCGATCGGCCCGCCGGAAACCGATGGTCGCGTCGGCGTCGAGCTCCGCGGGCACGACGTGCGGGCGATCGCCGGGGAGATCGCAGGATTCGGCGCCGACCTCGAAGTGCTCGAGCCGCAGGAAGTCCGCGATCAGCTCGCCCAGATCGGACGCGAGCTCACCGCAAGTTACGACGCGCCGTCGGCGTGAGGGTCGGTGGGTGCCCGCCGATGGCCGTGTAGAATTCGCAGAAATCGTCACGGACCGAGTGAGGGCAACTTGCGTGACGTGGGCGCACCGCGATGGGTGCGGGTCATCGCGGTGGGCTCGGCGATCGCCCTCGCGTCGTTCGGTGGCGCCGGGCTCCTCCTCGCCGACCTCGGCGTCTACAGCCTGCTGCTCGCGCTCGCGCTCGGTCTGGCCGGGTTCGCCCTCCTGTGGGTGTGGATCCGCCCCGTCGTCGACGACGACCGCGCGGCCGGCGACGCGCGACCGACAGACGGCGAGCGGAACAGTGCGATCGCGGCCGTCGTGCTGTGCGCGGCGAGCGCGATCTGGAACGGAGCCAATGCGTCGCAGCACGCGCAGATCAACCGCGACGGCGGGTTGTACCTGAACGCCGGCAAGTGGATCGCGAGCCACGGCACACTCAACCTGCAGCCTTTCACGGGACCGTTCGCGCCCTACCTGCACTCAACGGGGCTCGTCGCCGTCTCGTCGGGCATGAAGCAGCACGGGACGCATCTCGAGTTCCAGATCTCGCACATGTTGCCGGCGGTGCTCGCGATCGCGCAGAACCTCGGTGGCAACCGGCTGATGTTCATGACGGTCCCCATCATCAGCGGCGCGGCATTGCTTGCGTTCTACGTGTTGGCGACGCGTCTGCTCCGGCACACCCTCGCGGCCCTCGGAGCCACCGCGACGCTCGCGCTGCTGATGCCCCAGATCTCCTTCTCGCGCGACAGCACGACAGAGATACCGATTCAACTGTTGCTCTTCACGGCGCTGTGGCTCCTGGGCGACCGCCGCACCCTGCGCCGGCCGCGCGCGGCGTTCGTCGCCGGTCTGCTGCTCGGCCTCGTACAGGCCATGCACGTCGACGGCCTCGCGTTCCTGGTCGGGCTCCCGGCGGTGTTCGCCATCACCTGGCTGCACACGAATCGCGAGCGCCGCACGCAGCTCCGGCGTGGGATCCCCGCGGCGTGCGGCGGAGTTGCCGTGGGCATCGCCTTGAGCGCGGTCGACATCACGCGATGGGATCGGTCGTACATCTCGGTCGTGCGCGGCAACGTGGAGCGCGTCGCGGCGGTCGAGATCCTCGCGATCGCGGGCGCGATCGCCGTCGTGCTCCTCGTACGGCGCGCGAGCGTCCTCCGGACGATCCAACGCGCGCGCGCCGGCTCGGCCAACGTCGCGGGTGTGACCGTGTTGGTCGGGGGTTTCGGCGCCTGGCTCGTTCGACCCGCGTTGGAGCACGTGCACGCGCACGGCGGCAATCCGACCGTGGCCTTCGTCCAACAACTCAACCATCTCCCGATCGACGCGACCAAGCGATACGGCGAGCTGTCGGTGCGGTGGATCAGCTGGTACGCCGGGCCGATCACGCTGACGATCGCGATCGTCGCGGCCGCCGGGCTGGCCGTCGCGTTCGTTCGCGGCGGTGCGCTCCGTCTCCCCGTTCAGCTCACGACGCTCATGCTCGCCCCGCCCGCGCTGCTCTACATCTGGCGGCCGACCATCACTCCCGATCAGGTCTGGGCCGCGCGGCGCTTCCTGCCCGCGGTGTTCCCGGGGCTCGTGCTCCTCGCCTTCGCGGCGCTGGTCGCGCTGGCGCGTACGCGCGCACGCAGGCTGGCGCCGTACGCGGGCCCGCGCCGCTCGCTCGCACTGGTGGTCGCGCTGGCCACCGTGGCGTTCCCCTGGGTCACCATTCGCCACGTCTCGCAGATGACGGAGCAGCGTGGCCTCCTCCCCGTGATCGACGCCGCGTGCAAGATCCTCGGGCACAACAGCGCGGTGGTCGTGTTGCAGGAGCCGAGGTCGACGGTGTGGCAGAGCGATCCCCAGACCCTGCGCTCGTTCTGCAACGTCCCGGTCACGGTCATGGTGAACCGGCCCGACCCCGCGCTGTTGCACTTGCTCGCCGCGCAGTGGAAGGCACAACGGCGCCGGTTGTTCGTCGTCGCGTCCGCGCCGAGAACGATCTTGACGATCCTCCCGCACGCCGACCTGCGCGTGACCGGTCGCCGAACGAACCCGCATTTCCTCGAACAGACGCTGACGCGCATCCCCGACAAGTACATGCCGGAGACGCTGCAGTTGACGTTGGCCGCGGTGCCCCCGATCGCCGGGACGCTGATCACCCCCGCGCCCGTGGGCTCCGGTTAGATCCCCAAGACCTCTCGGCCGCGACCCTGCTGGATGAGGGGCACGTACGTCTCGAGTGCCGCGTTCGTCGACGCGTCGGTGAGATCGACGACCCGCTTCTCCTCGGCCGACATGTACGCGGCCATGGTGAGGCGCACCACCTCGAAGCCGTCGTCGAAGTCGAGCAGGCCTGACCTCCCCGCCCGGAACGCAGCGAGCGCTTCCACGTTCTCGTCGGTGTAGCCGTAGAGATCCGGCTCGTTCGGTTGGATCGCGAGCAGGCCGCGCGACGCGGTGGCCTTCTCGAGCCCGAGCTCGGCGTCGGCGACCGAGGTCGCGGCGGCATCGCCGATGAACACTTCGAGCGGCGAACGCAGGCTGTTCGCCTCCAACGCGTATCCGGGGCCGATCCCGTCGACGAGCAGGCGAAGACCCTGCTTGTCGTACATCCACGAAACGGTGAACTGCGCGAGCGTCTCCTGCGCGGTCTCGGGATCGGCGTATGTGACGAGGCCGGTCGCGAAGTCCTCCGCGGGCGTGCGTGCGTAGTCGACGCCGAAGCGATCGAGCAGCTCCGCGCGCCAGCGCGGTTGGCCCCACTTCAACAGGCTCACGTGCGCGGAGACGGCTCGGGGCACGAGGAAGCGCGTCGGCCGGCCAGCGGGCGTCAGGAGGTACCGCCCGACCGCGATGCTGTGACAGCCCATGTCCGACAGCACTCCACCGCCCTGGAGCGTGGGATCCCAGAACCATCCGTTGTGCGGCCCGCCGTGCTCTTCGGCCGCGCGCACCAGCGTGAGTGGGCCCATCGCGGCGGCGGAGTCGGCGAGTTGCGTCCGCGCCTGCTGGACCATCTTCATGTGGATCTGGTTCTCGAAATACGCGGTCGGGGCGCCGATCTCCCGCGCGAGCTCGAGCACGCGGCGCGCCTCACCGATGTTGCGGGCGAGTGGCTTCTCGCAGATCAGCCCGCGCAAGGTCGCGCCCTCGCGGACGGCCGCGGCGATGTCCTCCATCACCTCGACCCGGCACAGGTTGGCGTTGAAGATCGCGACGACGTCGACCTGGGGCACCATCGCTCGAACGCTGTCGAACACTCGCGCGTCGCCCAAGCCCCGCTCCCGTGCCGATTCGGCCAGGGCGTGGGGCGGCGTCCGCGACGTCAGGCCGGCGACCTCGACACCGCGCACGCTCTCGAGCGCGCGCAAGTGGAACTGCGCCACGAAGCCGGAACCGACGATGCCGTAGCGGAGAGTTTCCATCAGTCGTCGAAGGTATTCGGGGCGAGGCCGAGCGGCAACGGCGCCGAGCGATCACACGTCGTCTCGAGATCGACCCGCCGGCCTTGTTCGGCGGCGACGAGCGCGCCGGTCATCAGCTCGAGCACGTGCAACGCGAGCGCGCTCGACGTACGGTGGGCGCGTCCGCTGCGTCGCGCCCAGAGCATGTCGGCCAGGCCGATGCCGCGCTGCTGCGGCAGGCTCGCGGGCAGCAGATCGACGTCGGTCCAGGCCTCGTCGCCACTTCGCTTCACGCGCACCGGCCCGCCGAACGTGTTGGGATTCGGGACCGAGAGCGTGGCGTCGGTGCCGTAGACCTCGATGTTGAAGTAACGCGTGGCCTGCACGTCGAAGCTGGTCACGAGCGAGGCAATCGGACCCGACGCGAATTCCACCAACGCGCCCACGTGGGTCGGCACCTCCACGTCGATCAGCGACCCGCGCTGCGGCTCCGACAAGATCGGTCGTTGCGGTCGCGAGATGCGCGCCGACGCGCTCACGGCCCGGGCCGGTCCGAGCAGCTGCACGAGTGTCGTGAGGTAGTAGGGCCCCATGTCGAGGAGTGGGCCCGCGCCGTGCTGGTAGAAGATCGCCGGGTTCGGGTGCCAGCTCTCGGGACCCGACCCGAGCATGAACGCGTTCGCAGCCAGGGGCTCGCCGATGTCGCCGCGGTCGATCACCGCACGAGCGGTCTGCAACCCCGCACCGAGGAACGTGTCGGGCGCGCAGCCCAGCGCCAACCCGCGCTCGCTCGCCAACTGCACGAGTTCCCGGCCTTCGGCGAACTCGACGCCGAGCGGCTTCTCACTGAACGTCGCCTTCCCGGCCTCGAGCGACGCCTTGCTCACCGCAAGGTGCGCGAGCGGAGGCGTGAGATTCACGATCGCGTCGATGTCGGGATCGTGCAGCACGTCGCGAAACGTTCGGGCCCGGGCGCCGAACGCCCCGGCGAGCTCCTGCGCGCGATCGGCATCTTCGTCGACACAGGCCGCGAGCTCGACGAAACCGAGCTGTGAGATCGTGTGCGCGTAGGTACGGCTGATCACCCCGCACCCGACGATCGCGACCCGACTCGGCACCGGACCGCTCATGCCCGGCCTCGTGAGAAGCCGTTGCCGACGAGGTAGTCGTAGCTCCGTTCGACCGCGTCGAACATGTCGGTCGCGCACTGATCGAGCTCGACGATGTGCCACTGCGCGCCGGGAGCGGCCGCCAAGACCCCCGGTACGTCGACCACACCGTCGCCTACCGCGACCATCGGGCTCTTGGGCACGTCGGCCGGACCGTCCTTCACGTGCAACAGCCCGACGCGCGATCCGAGCGCGGCCACCAGTTCACGCGGATCGGATCCACCAACTTGCGCCCAGTAGATGTCGACCTCCGCGATCACCTCGGGCGCGAGGTGCTCGAACAGGTGCAGCAATGCCGGGCGGTCGTCGGGCATCCGCGCGAGCTCCCACCAGTGATTGTGGTAGCCGATCGTCATCCCGCGTGCCGCGGCCGACTCCGCGGCCCGGTTGACGCGGTCGGCCGACGCGCGCACGTCGTCGACGTTCGAGAACGCGTCGTGTGGGAGCGATGGGATCACCACCGTGTCGCAACCCAACGACTGGTGGAGCTCGAGCGCGGCGTCGAACCCGCCTTCGACGTTCAGCCCGACGTGCGCGCTCGACAAGCCGAGGCCGGCATCGCCGAGCGCGCGCGAGAGCTGCGCGGGCGTGAGACCCGACAGGCCTGCGAGCTCCACACCCGCGTAACCCTTCGCACCGAGGCGAGCCAGCACCGCGGGGAAGTCGAGCGCGGTCTGTTCGCGCAGTGTGTACAGCTGGACGGAGATGGGCGGTCGAGAGGTCTCGGCGTTCATGGCGCCATTCCTATCGCGCCGCTATGCTCCGCCTCACGTCCCAACGTGGGGGAAGCCGGTCGAATGCCGGCGCTGACCCGCAACCGTAGGTTCGTCCGAGGCAACTGCTCGGGCGAACGAGCCGGAACACCCGCCGGGGCGGACTCCAAACAAACCGTCGAGGCATGCGGGGCGGAGTCCGGGCGTACCTGCCCGATCTCGCCCCTTGCGCACGAGCGCAGGGGGCATTGGGTCGGAAGGGCCCGCACGGCCGCGTCGCGCCGGCCTCCTGCGAAAGGAACTCCTCATGGGATCCGACTCCAGGGCGCGTCGTGGACTGCGCGCACTCGCCGTCACCACCGTCTCCAGCTTGCTGATCGTCGGCGCGTATACCGGCGCGGCCGGCGCCGCGTCGCCGACCAACACGCAACGTGGGCAGCAAGGCGCGCAATGGCTCGCCAACCAGATCAAAGCGAACGGCGGAGTCCTCCAGAGCTTCGGCAAGCCCGACCCGGTCGACACCGCGTACGCGGTGATCGGCTTGCGCGCCAACGGCGTCGACAAGCCCGCGTCGGATCAGGCGATCGCCGCGCTCAAGACGAGGATCGACACCGACCTCGAGACGGGCGGTCACGCGTCGCCGGGCGCGATCGCCCAATACGTGTTGGCGGCACTCGCCGACGGGCAGGACCCTCGCCACTTCGGCGGGACCGGAGCGCAGAACAACCTCGTGAACCGCCTGCTCGCGACCGCGCGCACCAGCGGTGCCGACAAAGGGCTGTTCGGCGCGGCCGAGCCCACCTTCGACGGAGCGTTCCGCCAGGGCCTCGCACTCGCCGCGCTCGAAGCGGCCGGCGTGTCCGCGCACGACGCCCGGGTGAGCGCCGGCATCGCGTGGCTCACCAAGCAGCAATGCGCGAACGGGTTGTGGGAGTCATACCGCACCCGCCCTGCCGCGGTCCGCTGCGTGCCCGCCAATCCCAAGACGTTCACGGGTCCCGACACGAACAGCACGTCGATGGCGGTGCAGGGTCTCGCGGCGTGGGGAAAGTTCCCGAAGCAGAACACGGTGCTCGGGTCGCTGAAGCAGAGCCAGTCGAGCGACGCGGGGTTCCCGTTCGTCGCCGCGAAGAACCAACCGTCGGACCCCAACTCGACGGCGCTCGTGATCCAGGCGCTGCTCGCCGAGAAGAGCGCGCCGTCGGCGCCGACGTGGAAGAAGGGCACGAAGACGCCGTACACGGCGCTCGCCGGTTACCAACTCTCCTGCACGAGCCCCGACTTCGGCGCCTTCGACTTTCCCGGCAGCACCGCCGCCAACGTCTTCGCGACCGTGCAGTCGGTGCCGGCGATGGCCGGAAAGAAGTTGCCGGTAGCGTCGTCGGCGGCATCCGTAGTGCTCGGACTGACGCCCTGCTGACCGGCGCCGTGCACCAGGACGTCGGATGACGAGGTGACCATGCGCGTGCGCTCGCTGCCCGCCCGGGCCATCGGCGCGGCGATCGCGATGCTCGCGGTCGTCGCGCCGGCGCCGCGCGTGGGCGCCGCCTCGGCTTCGGCGTGCACCGCGCAGTCGGGCGTCACCGTGATCGTCGACTTCTCGCACTTCCATCTCGCAATCGAACGCGGCTGCGCGCCCGGCCATCCGCCGAGCGCGCTCGCCGCGCTCGACGGCGCCGGCTTCGACACCGCGGGCACCGCGCAATACGGCGACGCGTTCGTGTGCCGGATCAACGGGATGCCGTCGCCGGCGAAGGAGTCGTGCGCGCAGACACCCCCCGCCGCGGCGTCGTGGTCGTTCTACTCGGCGCGTCGCACTGATCAGAAGTGGACGTACACCACGACCGGAGTAACCAGCTACCGACCGGGGGCCGGAACGATCATCGCGTTCGCGTTCGGCAACCTGGCCGAGCCCGGGATACTCCCGACGCAGGTGATCGCTACCCCCACGACGACGAGGGCGACCTCGCCGCCGCCTCCTCCACCTCCGAGCACGACCGCGCCCCCGGCGGCGACCGTCTCCGCGCAGACGGGCTCGACGACGACCGCCGCGTCCGCGCCGCCCACGAGCGCGGCCGGCCCCGCAACCACGTCGCGCCCGCCGACCTCGGGCGTAACGCCCACCGCGCCCGCGCCCGCACCCGTGCCCGCTGCCACCACGACCACGACTGCGCCGCGCGTGATCGACCGGTCGGCCGCGCGAACTGTCGCGCCCGACGACTCCGGCTCCCCGCTTCCGTTGGTGCTCACCGTCGTGCTCCTCGCGATGCTCGGCGCCGGCGGGTTCGTGGCGACCCGATCCCGGCGCCGGCGTTCGGCATGAGCCGGGCGACGCGGCGGCTGCCGCGCACCCTGCACCCGATCGCGTGGTGGATCTGGGCGATCGGCCTGGCCGTGATCGCGAGCCGCACGACGAATCCCTTGCTCCTCGGGCTCGTGCTCGTCGTGGCCGGGGTGGTCGTCGCCGCGCGGCGCACCGAAGCGCCATGGGCACGCGCGTTCAAGCTGTACCTGCTGCTCGGCATCGTCGTGATCGCGTTCCGCGTCGGCTTCCGCGTCCTCCTCGGCGGCGACGTCGGCGCGGGCGAGCACGTGCTCTTCACGATGCCGCGCATCCCGCTCCCCGGGTTCATGGCCGGCGTGCAGCTCGGCGGCGCGGTGAGCGCCGACAGCGTGGTGTCGGCCGCGTACGACGGGCTGCGACTCGCGACGCTCCTGTGCTGCATCGGCGCGGCCAACACGCTCGCGAACCCGAAGCGCGCGTTGCGGGTGCTCCCCGCCGCGCTGTACGAGCTGGGCGTCACGATCACCGTTGCGATCACGGTCGCGCCCCAACTCGTCGAGAGCGTGCAACGCGTCCGGCGCGCCCGCAAGCTCCGCGGCGACACCGCGCGCGGGCGCCGCGCGGTGCGCGGCATCGCCATGCCCGTCATCCACGACGCACTCGATCGCTCGTTCCAGCTGGCCGCGGCGATGGACTCGCGCGGGTACGGGCGCTCGGGCGCGGTCCCGACGCGCGTACGCCGCGTCACCGCGGTGTTGCTGCTCGCCGGCCTTGTCGGTCTCTGCCTCGGGACCTACGGACTGCTCGACACGACGACGCCACGCGTGCTCGGGGTACCCACACTCGCGTTCGGCATCGCGTTGGCCGCTGCCGGGATCGTGCTCGGCGGCCGGCGCGTCCGCCGCACCCGCTACCGCCCCGATCCCTGGGCCCGACCCGAGTGGTGCACCGCGCTCTCGGGCATCGCGGCCGCCGTCGCGACCATCGCGGCCGGGGCGCACAACGCGTCGGCGCTCAACCCCTCGACGTTCCCGCTCGCGTGGCCCACCCTGCCCCTGCTGCCGACCGTCGCGATCCTGTGCGCGCTCTTGCCCGCCGTGATCACCCCGCCGCCTCCGCTCCCCACCCCGAGCCCGACGCGGCCCGCGCCGCCACCGGCCGCGCGCGAACCAGTGGCGGCGCACGCGTGATCCGCTTCGAGCACGTCACGATCACGTATCCCGACGCCGAGCAGCCGACGCTGCGCGACGTCGACCTCGTCGTGCCGGCCGGTGAGCTCTGCGTCGTGATCGGCGCGACCGGGAGCGGCAAGTCGACCCTGCTCGGTGCGATCAACGGCCTGGTCCCCCACTTCACCGGCGGCCGGCTCCAGGGCCGGGTCTCGGTCGACGGTCGCGACACCCGGACCCACCCGCCGCGCGAGCTGGCCGACACCGTGGGCGTCGTCACGCAGGATCCGCTCGCCGGCTGTGTCACCGACACCCTCGAGGAGGAGCTCGCCTACGGCATGGAGCAACTTGCGATCGCGCCACCCGTCATGCGCAAACGCGTCGAAGAGACGCTCGATCTCCTCGGACTCTCCGACCTCCGGTACCGCGCGTTGCACCAACTGTCGGCCGGGCAGCTCCAGCGGGTCGCGATCGGCGCAGTTCTCACCGCGCACCCCAAGGTCCTCGTGCTCGACGAGCCGACCTCGGCGCTGGATCCGACCGCGGCCGAGGAAGTGCTCGCAACGATCACGCGCCTCGTACACGACCTCGGCGTCACGGTGGTGATCGCGGAGCACCGGCTCGAACGAGTGGTGCAGTACGCCGACCGCGTCGTGTACCTCCCGGGTGACGGGACCGTCGAGCACGGAGAACCCGATCAGGTTCTCGAGCGCGCGGCCGTCGCGCCGCCGATCGTCGAGCTCGGCCGGCTCGCGGGCTGGAAGCCGCTGCCGCTCTCGGTGCGCGACGCGCGCCGCTGCGCCGTCGCGCTCACCCGTGACCTCGAAGGCGTGGAGCCGCCTCCCGCAGTGCCGCAACCGTTGGAAGCCCGACCGACCGTGTTGCACGCCCGCGGCATCGTGGTTCGCTACGGCGCCGTTGTGGCGGTGCGCGACGTCGATCTCGACCTGCACGCGGGCGAGGTCGTCGCGCTGATGGGCCGCAACGGTGCCGGCAAGTCGTCGTTGCTCTGGGCGCTCCAGGGCTCGGGCGCCCGCAACGGCGGCCGGGTCGACGTCGACGGCCGCGACCCGGCCGACCTCGCGCCGGCCGACGCGCGCCGTTTGGTGGGCCTCGTCCCCCACACCCCCTCGGACCTGCTGTACCTCGACACCGTCGCCCAGGAGCTCGAGCGGGCCGACGCCGAGTCCGCAAGCGCGGGCGGCCACTCGCGGGCGACGCTCGACCGGCTCGCGCCGGGCATACCCGACGAGGCGCATCCACGCGACCTCTCCGAAGGGCAGCGCCTCTCACTGGTGCTCGCGATCCAACTCGCGGCCGCGCCGAAGGTCGTCCTGCTCGACGAGCCGACGCGCGGCCTCGACTACCGCGCGAAGCACGAGCTGGCGTTGATGCTGCGCGAGCTCGCCGCGCTCGGCCACGCGGTCGCGGTGTCGACGCACGACGTCGAGTTCGTCGCCACGAGCGCACATCGGGTGGTCGTGCTGGCCGAAGGCGAGATCGTGGCCGACGGCGACACCGCGAGCGTGATCGTCGCATCGCCCGCGTTCGCGCCGCAGGTCGCGAAGATCCTCGCGCCCCGTCCGTGGCTCACGGTCGAGCAGCTGCGAATCGCCGGCGTGCTCGCGGGCGCGACGCCGCGACCCGCGCGCTCGGAGGTCGCGCCGTGAGCTCGTCATTGGCGGCGGTCAAGATCGGACCCCGGACGATCACCGCGCTCGCGCTCGCATCGGCGTTCGGTGTCGTCGCTTTCGCGTGGCCGTTCTTCGCGAGCCGCGGCTCGACGGTCGGCGCGAGCGGGATCGCGCCGGTGGTTTTCGGCGCCCTGCTCTTGCTCGTGCTGGGCGTGGTGTTGGCCGAGTTGTCGGAGGGCGGCCTCGACGCCAAGGCCTTGGCCTTGCTCGGTGTGCTCTCGGCACTCGGCGCCGCCGTGCGACCTCTGGGCGCGGGCACCGCCGGCGTCGAGACGATCTTCTTCCTGCTCGTGATCTCGGGCCGGGCGCTCGGGCCGGGATTCGGATTCAGTCTCGGCTGCACGACACTGTTCGCATCGGCGCTGATAACGGGCGGCGTCGGACCGTGGATGCCGTACCAGATGTTCGCGTGCGCGTGGATCGGTCTCGGCGCCGGATTGCTCCCGAAGGCCGGCGGCCGCCGCGAGCTCGCGCTCCTCGTCGGATACGGCGCCGCGGCCGCGTTCGTCTACGGCTTCCTGCTCAACCTCTCGTTCTGGCCGTTCACGCTCGGCGCACGCACGCATCTGTCGTTCGTTCCCGGTGGGTCGGTCGTCGCGAACCTGCACCGGTACCTCTTGTTCGACGCGACGACGTCGCTCGGCTGGGACACCGGTCGCGCGATCACCAACGCGCTGCTGATCGCGGTCGCCGGCGGCGCGGTGCTCGGCGCGCTCCGGCGCGCGGCCAGGCGCGCGTCCTTCGACGCCCCCGTCGAATTCGAACCCGCCGAGCTCGACCCAGAGCTCGAACCGGCGTGCCTGAGCGGTCTCCCAGACCGCCTCCTCACGCGGGTTCGCAGGGGTTAGGCGGGTTCGAGGGTGGGGAGACCGCGGCGCTCGAGCACGGGGCGGAGCAGGTCGACGAAGTTGTCCCAGTAGAAGCGCCGGCGCGCGTCTTCGTCGGTCGCGGCCGCGTCCATGCTGCGCTCGAAGCGCCCGATCGGGTTGCGGCCGCCTTCCACGTGCGGGAAGTCGGAGGAGAACATGCACATCTCCGCGCCGGCGTTCGCGATGGTCCACCCGGTGTCCTCGTGCGGGTACGGCGTGGCGCGCACCTGCCGGCGCACGTACGCACTCGGCCGCTCGTCCATGCGCTGGAGCCGCTCCTCGTTCTTCCGGAACGCCTCGTGCGCGGAGTCGAGCATGCGCATCCAACTCGGTATCCACGACGCGCCGACCTCGATCACACCGATCCGCAGGTCGGGGTGGCGGAGCAGCACACCGTCGATCACGAGCGCGTTCAACGTCTGCATCACCGGGAGCGGGATCGACAGATAGTCGATCGACTTGAAGTTGCCGTCGCCACCGTGGAAGTCGGGAACCGGCGGCAGGCCGTTCTCGAAGAACTTCGGGTTCATGACGTTCGCGCCGGCTCCGGCGACGTGCAGCACGACCGGAACTCCGGCCTCGGCGGCCATCGCCCACACCGGCTCGAGGTCGACGTGGCTCGGCGAATGGCCCGGAGGGCAGTACTGGCCGATCTGCAGCGCAGCCGCGCCGCCGTCGATCGCTTCACGCGTCAACGCGACGGCGGCCGCCATGTCGCCGAGCGGCACGATGCACACCGGCAACAGGCGGGGGTCGACCGCACACCAGGCGAGCATGGCCCGGTGTTGACCGCGCGCGACCTCGATCGCGAACGACGGGTCGACGTCGCGCTCGAGCCGCAACACGTGCGCGCTCGTGAACGTGTCGAACACGAGTTGGCTCGCGAAGCCGAGCAGCTCGAGCGCGCGGGGCCGGTCGGCCTCGATGAACGATCCCGTGGCCGCGAAGTTCTTGCGCAACAGGATCTGCGCCGCGTCCTCCGCCTGGTATTCCGGATCAGCGTGCGCGCGCCGGATCCGGTCGACGTCGAAGGCCTGGGTGCTCGGCGCGTCGGCCGCACCCAGCACGGGCAGCCGGGCCCGGTACTCGGCCGCGAGATGGCCGTCGAGCCAGGCCGGAGGCTCCATGATGTGCGAATCGGCGTCGTGCATCGGGCGGGTCGCGTACGGCATTTCCAGACGATACGCCTGCACCGGGGCGGTGGCGATGGGCCGGCTCGGGGTCGAGTAGCATGACATTCCGGGTTCCCACCCTTCGGAACCCGCGGCCGTACCTCACTTGTCCCGAAATAGCGCGGAACTGCCGAGGATCGGCCTCCGACCTATTCGAGGAGACAATCGAGTGACTTCATTCCGAGACCTCGGCCTGCGGGCCGAGTTCGTCGACGCCCTCGCGGCCCAGGGCATCGACGACCCGTTCGCCATCCAAGAAGCGACCATCGCCGACGCCCTGGCGGGCCGCGACGTGTGCGGCAAGGCGCGCACCGGCTCCGGCAAGACCTTGGCGTTTGGGCTGCCGATGCTGCAGACCGTCGCGGCCGCCAAGCCCGGACACCCGACCGCGCTCGTGCTCGTGCCGACGCGCGAGCTCGCCAAGCAGGTGGTCGACGTGTTGTCGCCGCTCGGCAAGACCATCGGCATGCGGGTTGCCGCGTTCTACGGCGGCACCTCGCTCGACAAGCAGGTTCGCAACCTCACCAAGCGCATCGAGATCGCGGTGGCCACGCCCGGCCGCATGATCGACTTGCTCGAGCGCGGTGAGCTCGACCTCGATCAGGTCGGCATCCTCGTGATCGACGAGGCCGACCGCATGGCCGACATGGGATTCCTGCCGCAGGTCGAGTGGATCATGCGCAAGGTTCCGAAGGACCATCGGCAGACGCTGCTCTTCTCCGCGACACTCGACCGCGAGGTCGACGTGCTGGTGCGCCGCTACATGCACGATCCGGTGCTGCACGAGGTCGAGGCCGACACCGAGAGCGTCGACGACATGACGCACCGGTTCCTGCGCGTGCACGAGCTCGACCGCATCAAGGTGCTCGCCGCGATCGCGGAAGGCGCCTCCCGCACGATGGTGTTCGTGCGTACCAAGCGCGGCGCCGACAAGCTCGTGTCCCAGCTCAAGCGGGAGGGCGTCGACGCCGGCGCCATTCACGGTGACCTCCGCCAGTCGGCGCGGGAGCGGGCGCTGAAGGACTTCCAAGGCGGCACGCACGTCGTGCTCGTCGCGACCGACGTCGCTGCGCGCGGCATCCACGTCGACGACGTCGACGTGGTCGTGCACTTCGATCCACCGGAAGAGCACAAGGGCTACACGCACCGCTCCGGGCGCACGGCCCGCGCCGGTCGCGAAGGAGTGGTCGTGACCTTCGTGCTCTGGAACCAGGAGCTCGACGTCGAGAAGCTGCAGCGCCGACTCGGTTTGCGCGAGCCCATCATCGAGGTGTTCTCGAACGACCCGCGTCTCGCCGACCTGACCACGCTCGACAGCCCCGCCCCCAAGCGGCGGGTCGCGACTGCTTCGTAGGAGGGCCAGGCGCAGATCCGGAGGCCCGGTCGCGCCGCGAAGTCGCACGGGCGATCGAGGGCCGCAGGTCGCAGCCGCATAGGGGCGTCGTAGCATCGGGACATGGCTGATTGGTCGGTTCCGATAGGCGGTAAGTCGGTGACAACCGGCGAGTGGATCGAGGTGCGCGCGCCGTACGACGGCGCGCTACTCGGCCGCGTGCCGGCCTGCGGGACCGAACAGGTCGACGACGCGGTGGCAGCCGCCAAGGCCGCGCTCGCGGCCGGACCGCTCCCGGCGTGGAAACGGGCCGAGATCCTCGACCGCGCCGCGCAATTGCTCGCCGGACGCACCGAGGATCTCGCGCGCGTCATCGCGACCGAGTCGGCGAAGCCGATCAAGACCGCGCGGGTCGAGGCGCAGCGTGCGATCTCCACGTTCACGTTCGCCGCGGTCGCGGCGCGGACACTCGCCGGCGACGTCGTGCCGATGGACGCGAGCGCCGCGGGCGAGGGCAAGCTCGCGTTCACGCTGCGGGTGCCGATCGGTGTGGTCGGCGCGATCAGCCCGTTCAACTTTCCGCTCAATCTCGTGGCCCACAAGCTCGCGCCCGCGATCGCGGCCGGGTGCCCGGTCGTGCTGAAACCCGCGAGCCAGACACCGCTCTCGGCGATCACGCTCGCTCGCATGCTGCTCGAGGAGTGCGGGCTCCCCGCGGGTCATCTCAACGTCGTGACGGGCGGGGGCGGCACTGTCGGCAACGCGATCGTCGACCATCCCGACATCGCGCTGATCACCTTCACGGGTTCGCCGGAGGTCGGGTGGGGCATACGAGCCCGCGCCCCGCGCAAGAAGGTCGGGCTCGAGCTGGGCAACAACGCGCCACTCATCATCGAGCCGAGCGCCGACGTGCAGACGGCAGCCAAGAAGGTGTCGGTCGCGGGCTTCTCCCACGCCGGACAGTCGTGCATCTCGACGCAACGCATCTATGTGCACGAGTCGGTGCGCGACCGATTCCTCGACACCCTGGTTCCGCTCGTGGAAGGCCTCGTGGTGGGCGATCCGCTCGACGAGTCGACCGACGTGTCGGCGCTCATCTCGAGCGGCGAACGCGATCGAGTGCAGTCGTGGGTCGACGAGGCGGTCGCCGCGGGCGCCGAGATCCTCGCCGGTGGGAAGGTGCGCGAAGACGGTGTGCTCGCGCCGACCGTGATCGGCGGGGTCACCCCCGACATGAAGGTGTGCGCCAACGAAGTGTTCGGCCCGGTCGTCGGGATCGCCACGTATACCGACCTCGACGACGCGCTGCGGCTCGCCAACGACTCGCGCTACGGGCTGCAGGCCGCGATCTTCACGGCCGATCTCTCCGATGCGCTGAAGGCGGCACGCGTCCTCGACTACGGCGGAGTGCTCGTGAACGAGGTGCCGACCTTCCGCGCCGACCAGCAGCCCTACGGCGGGAACCGCGACAGCGGGAACACCCGCGAAGGCCCCCGGTGGGCGGTCCGGGAGATGACGGAGGAGCGCCTCGTCGTGATCCAGAGTTGACCCTCCGTCGGGCAATCCAAATGGGGCCCCGAGGCCCGGGCCGGTAACCTTCGCAGCCGTGGCGAACACCGAAACCAATCCGCAATCAGGTGCGGAGCCAGGCTCCGACGGTTCGGCCGTCACCCCCGAGGTGCTCGAGGCGTTGCAAACGCCGTCGCCGGGCAACGAGGGCAGCCTCGACGGCGAGCAGGTCGCCCGGCCCACCAAGCTGATCCGCATCGCGTCGATGGTTCGCGCCCTGCTCGACGAGGCGCGCCTCGCCCCGCTCGACGACGCCGGCCGCCGGTCGCTCAAGGCCATCCACGAGAAGTCGTTGCACGAGCTCGAGGGCATCCTCTCCGACGACCTCCGCAAGGAGCTCGCCGACGTGACCCTGCCGTTCACGAGCGACACCCCGAGCGACGCCGAGCTGCGGATCGCGCAAGCACAGCTCGTCGGCTGGCTCGAGGGACTGTTCCACGGCATCCAGGCGACCTTGTTCACCCAGCAGATGCAAGCGCAACAGCAGTTCGAGGAGATGCGCCAGCGGCGCGCGCTCGAACCGGGCAACCGCCCGCCCGGCGCGTACTTGTGACCCGCCCATGACCGCCCCGCAATCCCTGCCGAACCTCGACTGGGAGCCGACGAGCTGGCAGCGGTATCCCGCGGCGCAACAACCGGCGTGGCCCGACGCGGCCGCGCTCGAGCGCGCGCTCGCCGAGCTCCGCACGATGCCGCCGTTGGTGTTCGCGGGCGAGGCGCGCACGTTGCGCTCCACGCTGGCGCGCGTCGCCGAGGGCAAGGGCTTCTTGCTCCACGCCGGCGATTGCGCCGAGTCGTTCGCGGAGTTCTCGGCCGACAACATCCGCGACAAGCTGAAGGTGATCCTCCAGATGTCGCTCGTGCTGACGTACAGCACCGGTGTGCCGACCCTGAAGGTCGGCCGCATCGCGGGCCAGTTCGCCAAGCCGCGTTCGGCGCCCACCGAGAAGCGCGACGGCATCGAGCTACCGTCGTACCTCGGCGACACCGTGAACGACTACGAGTTCGAGGCCGCCGCGCGCCGGCCCGACCCGGCGCGGATGGTGCGGGGCTACAACCAGGAGGCCGCGACGCTCAACCTCCTGCGGGCGTTCACCAAGGGTGGGTTCGCCGATCTCCG
>Ga0265338_10005078_pt1 | contig 17366 bp, 14 predicted proteins | sample 42126metaG_FD_193579 | JGI IMG/M metagenome (GOLD analysis project Ga0265338, IMG submission 193579) | Rhizosphere microbial communities from Carex aquatilis grown in University of Washington, Seatle, WA, United States - 4-21-26 metaG | ecosystem: Host-associated > Plants > Roots > Rhizosphere... | reverse complement strand
TGCCGCCTCCTCCCCCACCGACTCGGCGGCCCCCGCGCCACCCCCGCCGGGGGCCGCCGACCAGCGCCTGGTGACGTTCGTCAACAAGATGTCGCAGACGATCTGGGTCGCGGCCGCGCCCAGCGCGACCTCGCCGCTGGCGGCCACCGGCTGGGTGCTGCCCGCCGGGCAGAGCGTCACCATCACCGCGCCGAACAACCTGAACACCCGGTTCTGGGGCCGGACCGGCTGCGTGTTCAGCAGCGCCGGCACCGGCCACTGCCAGACCGGCGACTGCGGCGGCCTGTTCCAGTGCAAGGGCTGGGGCACCATCCCGGCCACGCTGGCCGAGGTCAACTTCGACGCCTGGAAGAACCTCGACTTCTACGATGTCTCGATGGTCGACGGCAGCAACCTGCCGATGTACATCAACATCACCAGGTCGTCGGGCGGAACCAAAGACAAGATCAGCCCGAACGGGTGCGTGGCGGCCGGCTGCACGAAACCGGTGGCCTGCCCGAGCGCGCTCGACGTCAAGTCGGGCGCCGCCGTGGTCGGCTGCATCTCCGCCTGCGCCCGGCTGGGCGGTGACCAGTACTGCTGCCGCGGCCAGTGGTCATCCCGGGCCGACTGCAACCCGGCCCAGTGGCCGGTGGACTACGCGGCCGTGTTCAAGACGGCCGAGCCGTACGCCTACTCCTACGTGGACGACGACGCGACCAGCGTGTTCACCTGCTCCGGGGTGTGTGACTACCGCATCACCTTCGGCATCACCCCCTAGCGGGGCGGCCGCGGCCGTGGCAGGGCCGGGGCGGCGCGGGGGTGCGGGCCGGGCGCTGGCAGGCCGGGTCGGCGCGGCGGCAGGCGCGGGGCGGCCGGTTGGCACGGCCTGCCGGTGTCTGCCTGCGGTCAGGCGGATACCGGCATGGCCACTACCGGCGTCGTCGTCGGCTGCGGGCTCCCGCCGGACGGCTCCACCGTGATGCCGAGCCGGTCGCCCGGCACCACCCCGCCCGCCACGGCGGGCTGGGCGGTGCCGGAAAGGCTGACCGCGAGCAGCCCGGCTGACCGGGCGGCACCCGCCGGGGTCATCACCCAGAGCTGGTAGACCTCGCTGGCGGGCAGCGCGGGCAGCGCGGCTGAGGTGACCACCGCTTCCCGCTGGCGCAGCGACACCACCGCCGTCACGGTGCCGCCGCCTGCCGCAGGCACCGAGGCGACCCGCGCGTCGGGCGCGGCCAGCACCGCCGCGACGGCCTGATTGCTGGCCTGCGACTGATGCAGCCGCTGGGTGGTAGAGAAGTTCGTGACCAGCAGGAACACAAGGGCGGCGGCCAGTACCAGGATGCCCGCGGACAGGCCCGCCCGGGACAGCGGCAGGCGCCGCAGGCCGTTCGCGCTCAGCGGGCCGCGGCCGGCCGGCGGCAACTGCCTGATGTGCGGGGCGGCGGCCAGCACCCGCGCCCGCAGCTCCGGCGGCGGGGCGATCGCGGTGGCCAGCGCTAGCCGGGCGGCGGTCTCCCGCAGCCCGCGGACTTCCTCCGCGCACGACGGGCAGCGGGCCAGGTGCTTCTCAAACTCGGCCCGCTCGTTGTCGGGCAGCGCGTCCAGCGCGTAGCTCCCGGTGAGCAGGTGCAGCTCGTGGCCGGCGGCCATCAGCTCACCTCCATGCAGTCGCGCAGCCGGATAAGGCCGTCTCTGATGCGGGTCTTGATGGTGCCGAGCGGAATCCCCAGCAGCTTCGCCACCTGCGGGTAGCTGTAGCCGGCGTAGTACGCGAGCTTGACCGACTCAGCCTGCACCGGGGTGAGCGCGCCCAGGCAGCGCCGGACGCGCTGCCGGTCGAGCGCCGTCTCCACCAGCTCTGCCACGTCGTCGCCGGAGACCGGGCCCGGGGTCAGCCGCTGCTCGCGGGCGGTAGCGGCGCTCTCCGAGCGGACCCGGTCAACCGCCCGCCGGTGCGCGATCGTCATCACCCAGGAGGAGGCGCTGCCCCGGACGGGGTCGAACCGTGACGCGGTGCGCCATACCTCGAGCAGCACCTCCTGGGCCACCTCCTCCGACTGGGCCGGGTCCCGCAGCACCTTGCGCACCAGACCGTAGACCGGCCCGGCGAACTGGTCGTACACCACCTCGTAGGCGGCGTGGTCGCCGCGAGCCACGCGGGCAAGCAAGCCGGCCGGGTCCTGGCCGCCCCCCTCCGAGTGGCCAGGGCCCGGCTGCCCAGGGGTCGTTGCCGACGTGTTCATGCCATCTATTCGGGGCTGCCGCGGGGTCGGATTGGTGCGGACACGCCGCAAGTTCGCCACAAATTAAATCCCGCCGTCCGGCCAATCTGGCACCGCCTCGCCAGCGAATGCGGACTGTGATGATGAAGAGACAACGCCATATCGCCTGGCGCAGGATGGCGGCCGGAGCGGCCTGCGGCCTGCTGACCGCGGCGGTGGCGCTTGGCGTCGCCCAGCTGGTGGCCGGGATCACCGGCGCGCTCGGCAGCCCGATCGACGCCATCGGCGAGGTCGCGATCAATCACACGCCCATCCCGGTCAAGGAGTTCGCGATCGCGCACTTCGGCTCCCGGGACAAGGACGCGCTGGTCCTCGGCATCCTGGTGGTCTTGCTGGCGGCGGCCGCGGTGGCCGGGACGCTCGCGCTGCGGCGGCTGGCGTACGGGCTGGCGGTCCTCGCGGCGTTCGCCGCGGCGGGCGCGGCAGCGGCCGTCAGCCAGCCCTCGGCAACCGCGGCTGACGTCGTGCCGACCCTCGCGGGGATGGCCGCGGCCGCGGTCGCGCTGATCCTGCTGATCCGGGCGGCCCGGACCGCGTTCCCCCCAAGGTCACAAAACGTAGCGATCAGCCCGGCGGCGTCAAGCGGGGCGCCCGCATCCGCGGAGAGCGCCAGCGCGGCCTGGTCGGCCGCCACCGTCGCCCCGGCAGCACCTCGGGCGGCAGCCGGGCTCGGCGACAAGGCGCGGGTGGCCGACGGCCCCGGAGCGAACCGGCCCGGCGCGGACGGTCAGCCGCCTGCGGGCCCCGCTCCGGACGGGCCCCGTCCGCCCGGGCCGGCGCCCGCACCGGGGACGGGCAGGCGGCGCTTCCTGATCACCGCGGGCGGGGTAGCGGCGGTGGCCGCGGCCGGCGGCGGCGCGGGCCAGCTACTGCTCGGCCGGTTCAGCGTCGCCTCGTCGCGGGCGGCGGTCAAGCTGCCCGCCCCCGCGGTCGCCGCCCGTGCCGTCCCGGCCGCCGCCCAGCTCCGGATCCCCGGGATCAGCCCCTTCATCACGCCCTCGGCGCAGTTCTACCGGGTCGACACGGACCTGGTGGTGCCGCAGGTCGCGCCGGACAGCTGGACGCTGCGCATCGACGGGATGGTCAGCCGGCCGGTCGAGATCACCTTCGACCAGCTACTGCGGATGCCGCTGACCGAGGCCGACATCACCCTGGTGTGCGTCTCCAACGTGGTCGGGGGGCCGTACGCGGGCAACGCCCGGTGGCTCGGCGTGCCGCTGGCGGGGCTGCTGCGCCGGGCGGGCGTCCAGGCCGGAGCCGACCAGGTGCTGTCGGCCGGCACCGACGGGATGACGATCTCGACCCCGCTGCAGGCGATACTCGACGGCCGCAACGCGCTGGTCGCGGTGGGGATGAACGGCCAGCCGCTGCCGGTCGCGCACGGCTTCCCGGCCCGGATGCTGGTGCCCGGGTTCTACGGCTACGTGTCCGCCACCAAGTGGCTCACCCGGCTGACCGTCACCACCTTCGCCCGCCAGCAGGCCTACTGGACGCAGCGCGGCTACGCCGTCCAGGCGCCGATCAAGACCGAGTCCCGTATCGACGTGCCCAAGCCGCTGGCCCAGGTCAAGGCCGGGCGGACGCCGGTCGCGGGGGTCGCCTGGGCGCCGCACCGCGGCATCTCCGCGGTCGAGGTCAGCGTCGACAGCGGGCCCTGGCACCGGGCCACGCTGGCGGCGGCCGACGGCATCGACACCTGGCGGCAGTGGCTGTGGGCCTGGGACGCGGAACCGGGGCTGCACTCGCTGCGGGTCCGCGCCACCGACGGGGCCGGCGCCACCCAGACCGCCCAGGAGGCATCGCCGGTACCCAACGGGGCCAGCGGCTGGGACTCCGTCGTGGTCACCGTCACCTAAACCTGGCCGGCGCCCGTCCGGGGGCCGGCTTCCACCGAAATGCCTGGCAACTGAAAACCCAACAAGGAGAAACGATGAAGAACCTTCGCCTGCTCGCCGTATCCGGAGCCGCCGCCAGCATCGCCCTCGGCGCCGCCGCCTGCAGCTCCTCCTCGTCGAGCACCGCCGCCAGCGCGCCGACCTCATCCGCGCCGATGGCGTCGCCTTCGTCGGCGATGGCATCGTCGGCGGCGGCCGGGGCGGGCTCGTCCGCCAGCGCCATGTCCGACTTCGGCCCGGGCTGCGCGTCGGTGCCGAAGAGCGGCGCGGGCAGCTTCACCGGCATGGCGACCGCCCCCGTGGCCACCGCCGCGTCGGCCAACCCGGTGCTGTCCACGCTGGTCACCGCGGTCAAGAAGGCCGGCCTGGTCGACACGCTGAACTCGGCCAACGGCATCACCGTGTTCGCGCCGGAGAACTCCGCCTTCGCCAAGGTCCCGGCGACCACGCTGAACGGCGTGCTCGCCAACAAGCCGGAGCTGACCAAGATCCTCACCTACCACGTGGTCTCCGGCCGGTACACGCCCGCCCAGCTCGCGTCGGGCATGGCGCTGAAGACCCTGGAGGGCGGGACCGTCACGGTGGCCAAGTCCGGCGGCACCTACACCGTCAACGGGGCCGACGTCGTGTGCGGCAACGTGCAGACCGCCAACGCGACCGTCTACATCATCAACACGCTGCTGATGCCGAAGTCCTGAGCTCCGCGGCCGGGCGGGTGGCAGGCGTGCCCGCTCGGCTGCGGCCACTTCGGCGTCCAGCACGCAGGCGGGGGTACCGTGGCTGGGCGCGGGTCAGCCGCACCCGTTCGGGATCACCGGGTTGTGGTTGTGACCGCTGCCGCTAGTCCTCGCCGTAGTCGTGGTCGGGGTGGTTCTGCTCGCCCGCCCGCCAGTAGCCGCGGGTGACGAGCTGGCCCACCGGGATGCCGCGCTCGCGGGTGAGGTAGCGGCGGATGTCGCGCATCGCGCCGGACTCGCAGGCCACCCAGACGCGGGCGCCGTCCGGGAGCTGCGCCGCGCGGGCAGCGGCCGCGAGCTGCTGGCCGTAGCCGCCCGGCGGCCGGTGGTGCCAGGTAACGTTCGCCTTGGCCGCTCCGGCCAGCGTGATCTCGTCATCGGCGCCGTCCACCTCGACGTGCACCTCGGCGCTGGCGGTGGCGGGCAGCGCGTCGAGCAGGGTGCCGACGGCCGGGATAGCCGACTCGTCGCCCGCGATCCACCAGTGGTCCGCGGCCGGATCCAGCGAGAACCGCCCGCCCGGGCCCGCTACGCCCAGCTTGTCGCCCGGCTTGGCCCGCTGCGCCCAGGCCGACGCCGGCCCCTCGCCGTGCAGCAGGAACTGGATCTCCAGGGTGCCGGCCGCCGGGTCGTAGCGGCGCGGCGTGTAGGTGCGCACGGTCGGCCGCGGGCCCTCGTCGGCGAAGACCACGCCGTCCGGCGTGAACTCGGGCAGGTTCGGCTCGTCCTGCCCGTCGGCGGGCAGGAACACCTTGAGGTGCGAGGTCGGGGCGGCGTCGGCGTAGCCGTCAAGCCCGTCCCCGGCCACCAGCACCGATACCAGGCGGGGAGAGACGCTGGAGACCGAGACGACCTCGACCCGCTTGGGCGGCTTGCGCCGCCGCGGGCCGCCGGGACGGCCGTTCCCGGCCGGAGCTGCTGGAGTTGTCATGCGGGGTCCTCTCGTCAGAACTTGGCGACCGCCGGGATGACCCGCTCGGCCAGCAGGTCGAGCTGGCCGGGCTGGCTGACGCGCAGCAGCCCCCCGTGCACCTGGGTGAAGCCGAGCTCAGCGATGCGGTGCAGCTGCTCGATCACCTGGTTCACGTTCTCGCCCTGCTCACCCAGGTCGTAGCGGGTCTGCGCGGTCTTCTCGATCTCGTCGTAGTCCCGGCCCAGGTCGGCGCAGTGCTGACGCAGCACGTCTAGCTTGTGGCCGGCCTCGTCCGGGTTGTAGGCCATGATGTTGCACGCGTCGGCGTACTGGGCGACCAGCCGGAGCGTCTTCTTCTCGCCGCTGCCGCCGATGAGGATCGGCGGGTGCGGCCGGGACAGCGCCTGCGGCGAGTTCAGCGTGCGGGCCAGCTGGTAGTGCTTGCCGTCGAACGGGGCCTCGCTGTCGCTCCACATCTGCCGGCAGATCTGGATCGCTTCCTCCAGCCGCTCGAACCGCTCGGCCAGCGGCGGGAACAACAGCCCCAGGCCGGCCGACTCGTCCGCGTTCCAGGCAGCGCCGATGCCGAGGATGGCGCGCCCGCCCGACAGCACGTCAAGCGTGGTCACCGCCTTGGCCAGCAGGCCCGGGTCGCGGTACACGACCGCGGTCACCATGGCCAGCAGCTTGACCCGCTCGGTCTTGGCCGCCAGCCAGCCCAGCGCGGTGTAGCACTCGAGCATCTCGTGCTCGGGCGGCCCGAGCGGGCCGATCTGCCACACGTGGTCCATGACGCTGATCCGGTCGACGCCGGCCTCCTCGGCGCGCCGCGCAACCGCACCGAGCGTGGATCGCAGCGCGGGCGCGCCGCCGTCCCAGGTGAAGTTGGATATGTGCAGACCCAGTTTCATGATTTCAACCCTAGCCGCCGTCCGGGCTTCGCCCGGCCGGCGGGGGATTCCGGGCGTTCACGCCGGGAACTCTTACCTTTCGGCACCGGGCCTGGGCACCCCGGCGGCCCCCGCTTTAGGCTGGCGGCGCTCAACCGTATGCGCTCACGACCCGGGAGAAACCGATGACACTGCCGTTCGCGGATGCCAGGACGCTAGTCGACGACGCCCGGGCGCGCGGTGAGCAGCTAGGCAAGGCCCTGTCGGTCGCGGTGGTCGACTACGGCGGCTTCGTGGTGCTGGTCGAGCGGATGGACGGTGCCCGGCCGATGACCCCGACGATCGCGCTGTCCAAGGCATACTCGGCCGCGGTCATGCAGCGGCCGACCTACATGCTGGAAGGCTGGCGCAACTCCGACCCGGTGTTCTTCACCCAGGTCGGCCGGATGGGCCAGCACCCGATCGTGGCCACCAAGGGCGGCTACACGCTGAAGCGGGACGGGGTCATCCTCGGCGGCCTCGGCATCTCCGGCGGCAGCCCCGACGAGGACCAGCGGGTCTGCCAGGATGTGCTCCAGGCGGCCGGCTTCGACCTTGACTTCCCCGAGTGGGCCGGCGCCCGCAAGCCGAACTGACCCCTCTTCCCCTCGCCAAGCACCCACTCTTCCCCTCGCCAAGCACCCACGGAGGCTCCGATGGCTGACGACTTCGGATATCACATCGACCACCACGGCTCGCTCGTGCGCCCGGCGTCGCTGCTGGCCGCCCGGGCGTCCGGGCTGAGCGGCGACGCGCTGGCGGCGGCCACCGACGAGGCGGTCACGGTGCTCGCGCACCAGCTACGCCGGCTGACGCTGAACGCGATGAGCGACGGGCAGTTCCGCCGCGGCTACCTCGAGTCGGTCGTGCACGACCAGGTCGCCGGGTTCGGCCCGGCCGCCGGGGCCACGCCGCTGGCCGGCCTGGCCGGCCTCAGCCGGGCCCGGGTCCGGTCAGTGCCCGACCCGGCCGCGCTGGCCGCGGGCGGCCGGCTGGCCCAGGCGGAGGCGGCCCCGGTGCTCGCCACCGTCGACCGCTCGGTATTCGTCCAGCTGCCCTCGCCCGGTTACCTCGCCGCGGCCGGCTCCGCGCTGGCCAGCCCGGCCGACCTGGACGCGGTGCGGGCGGCCGGGGCCGCGCTGGCCGCCATCCTGCGGGCAGAGGTGGCCGCGCTGGCGGCCGACGGGGTGATGTACGTGGCGCTCGCCAACCCGCTGTACGCGCCGCTGCTGACGGTGGACGGGCGGGCCGCCGCGACCGCGGCCGGCCTCGACGTGACCGCCGTGCTGGCGGCGGTCTCCGAGGCCGACCGGGCGCTGCTGGCCGGGCTCGAGGTGCCCGCCGACTTCCGGGTCGGGCTCGACCTGACCGACTCGGGCCCGCTGCCCACCACCGGTTCTGGCTACGACCCGACCGCGGTGGCGGCGCTGCTCGACGAGACCCCGTTCCCCCGGGTCAGCATCGACTACCCGGCCGAGGCGGCCGCCCGGTTCCCGCTGGAGCTGGTCAAGCCGGGCATCGTGGTCAGCCTGGGCGCGGTGGACGTGGCCACCCCGGACCTGGAAAGCGTCGACGAGCTGCTCGGCCGGCTCGACCCGGTGGCCGAGGAGCGGGGCGACGCCGACATCGCGGTGGCCACCAACGGCGGGTTCGCCCAGGTGGCCGACCAGCCACTGATGACCGCGGCCGAGCAGGAGGCCAAGCTGCGGCTGGTGGAGACGGTCGCCCGCTACTACTGGGGCAACGAGATCTGACGGCGCGGCGGCGGTAGCCGCGGGGCGCGGGTGAGGTGCCTGGGCTAGGTGGCGCGGCGGTGCAGGAGGGTGGAGATCGTCACCGCGACCACCAGGATGCCGCCGTAGAACACCTGGGATACCCAGCTCTGCAGGCCGAGGAGCTGGAGGCCGAGGATGCCGGTCTCCAGGAAGTAGATGCCGACCAGGGTGCCGAGCGGGTTGAAGCGGCCCGGCTCGAAGATCGCCGTGCTCAGGAAGACGGCGGCGAACACCGGCAGCAGGTAGCTGTCGGAGCTGCTCGCGTTGTAGCCGCCGAGGTCGGCCACCGCGATGAACGCGCCGATACCGGACAGCAGGCCGGCGAAGACGAACGAGCCGAACCGGATCCGGTCCACCCGCACCCCGGACAGGCGGCTGACCTCGCGGCTGGCCCCGACGAAGCGCATGTGCCGGCCAAGCGGGGTGAACGCGAGCAGGTAGCCGAACGCCAGCACCAGCACGATGCCGTAGTAGAAGGAGATCGGCAGGCCGCCCACGTCGAGCAGGGCGATCTTCTGGAACCCGGACGGCAGGCCGCTGATCGTGTTCAGGTCCGACATCCACAGCGCGATGCCCTCGAGCAGGGTGGACATGCCCAGCGTGACCACGATGGTGTTGACGCCCATCTTCACCACCAGGAAGCCGTTGACCGCGCCGACCAGCACGCAGCCGAGCACGGCGACAATCGAGGCCGGCCACAGGCCCCAGCCGTGGTTGACCACCAGCACCGGCAGGATGGTGGCACCGAAGCCGAACACGGCCGGGACCGACAGGTCGACGAACTCGCCCACCACGATGGTGCACATCAGCGCCATCGTCATGAAGACCAGCGGCTGCTGTGAGCCGAAGATCGTCTGGAAGGTCCCGGTGTGCGGGAACAGGCTGGGCTCGGTGAGGCAGTAGACCAGGATCATCGCCCCCCAGACGGCGAGGATCGCGTACCGCGGCGCCAGCTGGTTGCCGGCCAGGTAACCGCGGCGGTGCCGGGCCGCGGCGCCGTCGGGGGCGGTGGTGCTGCCGGAGTCGGCCGGGCCAGGGTCGGGCACTGCCGCGCCAGGGGCCTTGTGCCGGGCGGTGTCCATCAGCGGGGCACCCCTTTCCAGTTGAGTTCCGCGTCCGCTGCCGCCGGGTCCGGCTGATCGCCGGACTGGCCAGGGGATTCGAACGTGGCGTGGATGATGTCGTCCTCGGTCAGCTCGCCGGCCAGCTCGGCGACCACCTGGCCGTGCCGGAACACCAGCACCCGGTCGCACAGCACTGCCAGGTCCGACGCGTCGACCGAGGAGATGATCACTCCGCAGCCGTCCGCGGCCGCCTCGCGGATCGCGTCGATGATGTCGTGCCGGGCACCGACGTCCACCGCCTGGGTGGGCTCGTGCAGCACCAGCAGCGACGGGTGGCCCGCGAGCCACTTGCCCAGCAGTACCTTCTGCTGGTTGCCGCCGGACAACTGGCCGACCAGCTTGCCCGGGTCGGGCGGCTTGATGTCGAGCTTCTTGATCATGGCGGCCGTCTCGGCCGCCTGCCAGCCGCCGCCGGTCCGCAGCCGGCTGCCGCGGCTGCGGACCCGGGGCAGGGTCAGGTTCTGGGTCACCGAAAGCTCGGCCGCGAGCCCCTGATCGAGCCGCCGCTCGGCCACGAAGGCGACGCCCGCCCGGATGAACACCTCGGTCGAGTCGCGTCGCGGCTTCAGGCTGATGCTCCTGGCGTTGACCGTCAGCGTGCCCGCGCGCGCCTCGCGGGCGCCGCCGACCGCCTCGGCCACCGCGGTCGCACCCGAGCCGACCAGCCCGGTCAGCCCGATGATCTCGCCTTTGCGCACATCCAGGTCGAAACCGCGGACCGAGCGCACCACCAGGTGCCGTACCGTGGCCGCCAGCTCTTCCTGCGCGTGGCTGTCCACCCGGTCGTGGGTTACCAGGTGCCGCCCGAGCATCAGCCGGGTGAGGCCAGCCTCGCTGGTGTCCTTGGTCGGGATCCCGGTCTCCACCACCTGGCCGTCGCGCAGCACGGTGACCCGGTCGGTCACCTCGATGACCTCCTCCAGCTGGTGGGAGATCATCAGCACCGAGGCGCCGCCGTCGATCACCGAGCGGACCAGGCCGAAGAACCGGTTCCTGGCCGACTTGCCCATCGCCCGGGTCGACTCGTCGAAGATGATCAGCCCGCCGCCTGGCTCATGGTCCTGCATCGCCCGGGCGATCGCGACCGCCGCCCGGTCCTCGGCCGACAGCTCGCCGACCTTCTGGTTGATGTCCACCCGGGCGCCGAGCCGGTCGAACACCGACTCGACGGCGGCCCGCTCGGCCTTGCCGTCGATCCGCCGGATCAGCCCGGTCGCCCGGAACCGGCCGAGCCGGACGTTCTCCCAGACGGTCCGGTCGTCGACCAGGCCCAGGTTCTGGTGCACCACCGACAGCCCGGCCGCGCGCGCCTCGAGCGGGCGGACCGGCAGCGAGAGCGCCCCGCCGTCCACCGTGATGGCGCCACCCGGGTCGGGCGTGTAGATCCCGGTCAGGATCTTAACCAGGGTCGACTTGCCGCAGCCGTTCTGGCCGACCAGGCCGTGCAGCTCACCGGGGCCGATGCTCAGGCCGATGTCACGCAGCACCCGGGCCGACCCGAAGGTCTTGGACACGCGCGCCACCTCCAGCCGGTGCCGCTGCCCGGTGCCCGGTGCGGGCTGGGAGACGCTCACGAGGCGTTCCTTCCGTCTTTCCTACGGCTTCAGGCAGGGCCGGGAGCCGGCCCGCCGCGCGGCCCGGCGGCGGGGTCCGCCGCCGGGCACGCAGGATCTAATTCTCAGACGCCCCATAGCTTCTCGAAAGAGCTTTGGTACGAATTGTCACCAAACCATATGCCAGACGCCTGGGCCGCCGCGGTGACCTGGATGGTGCCGATGTTCGCGGAGGTGAACAAGCGAGTCGGGAAGGCCTCGCTGGCGGGGCCGGACCTGGTGGCCATCCGCAGGATCCCGTCGGTCAGCGCCCAGCCCGCGTAGGCCTGGTCGACCACGACGACCGCCTTGACGATGTTGCCGCTCTTCAGCCGGCCGAGGCCGTCCACCGTGCCGCCGGCCACCGACAGGGCCACGCTGGTCTTGTTGGCCTGCTGGATGCCCTGCACGGTGGGGTCGAGGCTGTCCTCGAACTCGGTGTAGTAGTAAGTCGCGCCGGGGTTGGACAGCAGGTTGGAGCTGGTGTCCGAGGCGAGCTGGGAGTTGCTGGTGGCGGTGATGCTCTTCACCGTGATCTTGCAGCCAGAGCAGTACTGCCGGTAAATGGCCAGCGAGTTCTGCACGTAGGCGATCGAGGAGGGCGAGTCCGACTCCTGCGCCAGGATCGCGTTGGCCTTGCCCTGGGAGTCAGCGATCATCCACCAGGCGACCTGGCTGGGCTGGTTGGTGGCCCCGGCCACGTAGGACACCGCGTCGGTGCTGGGCGTCCCCGGCGGCGGGATCTGGTCGGCGATGATGATCGGCACGCCCTTGGCCTTGGCCGCGTCGAATGCGTTCTGCGCCATGCCGTACGGGATCGCGTCGGTCACGATGCCGGCCGCGCCGGCCCCGGCCGCCTGCTGCACGCAGGAGGCGACCGCGCTCGGCTGCCCCTGCCCGTTGCAGACCTGCAGGTTCATGCCCACCTTGGCCAGCGCCTGCTTCATGGTGGCGGCGGTGACGACGAAGCCGGGGATGAACGCGACCAGCGGGATGTAGTAGACGGTCTTGCCCTTGAGCTTGGAAACGCCCGCGATGCTCGCCGTCGGCACCGGGTAGCTGCCGGTGGTCGCCTCCAGCTGGGTGACCATCTGCCCGGCCCTGGCCACCCCCGAGGATGCGGCGCCGGCCGTGGCGGCCGAAGAAGAGGCAGCCGGGGAAGCGGCCGCCGGACTGCCTGAAGCCGAACTGGTTGAAGCTGAGCTGCAGGCCGCGAGCAAGGCCGCCGCGGTGAGCGCGGCGCCAGGGGCGGCCCAGCGCCTCCATCGATGCCAACTATGCGTCATTGCGATTGACTCCTCCATCCCGTTGATCACGGAACGTGCGTGAACGCTTGTTTTCTACTCCGTTACTCATGCCGCAGGGCGAAGCCTTAGCGTTCGCCCTGCGGCACGAGGGTGCGGGTGGCCGGAATCCTGCGTGCCGGGGCCCGCCGGGGGAATCGTCGGTACGTACATCTAAGGTTGCGGCCCAGCGGGCTGACCATGCCCGCAGCACTTCTTAGGATGACCAGCGCCACGTCTGAACGGGCGGGGCACCGGTGCGCCCGCGGGCGGCGCCGCGCGGCCGGGCGCTCGCCCGCCGCGCAGCCGGTTCCGACGGGCTGGACGGGGAAGCAGGGGCTCGATGCTGGAAGTAAGGGACCCGGCCGACGTGCGCTCGGTCGTCGCGGAAGTGCCCGCGATGACCGCGGCCGAGGTAGCCGCGGCCTACGACCGCGCCCGGGCGGCGTTCGCGGGCTGGCGCCGGGCCAGCCCGCTCGACCGGGCGGCGGTCATGGCCCGGGCGGCCACCCTGATCAGGGCCCGGGCCGAGGACGGCGCGGTCACCCTGGTCAGGGAGAACGGCAAGACGCTGGGCGAGGCCCGGGTCGAGGTGGCCAAGACGGCCGACTTCCTCGACTACTACGCGTCGTTCGCCCGCCAGCCCTGGGGCGAGCTGCTGTCCGACGCGCGGCCCGGCACCACCACCTCGGTCCGGGTCGAGCCGGTCGGCGTGGTGCTCGCCATCTGCCCCTGGAACGACCCGCTCATCACCCCGGCCAGGAAGCTCGGGCCGGCGCTGATCGCGGGCAACGTAGTGCTGCTGAAGGCGGCCTCGCAGACCCCCGGGATCGCCATCTGGGCGGCCGGGCTGCTGGCTGAGGCGGGGCTGCCGGACGGCGTGGTCCAGGTGATCACCGGGCGCAGCAGCGAGATCTCGGCCGCGCTGCTGGCCGAGCCGGACGCGGTCACCTTCACCGGCTCCAATGAGGTGGGCGCGTTCCTGCGGCGCACCCTGGCCGACCGCAACGTGCGGCTGCAGGCCGAGCTCGGCGGCAAGAACGTCTCGGTCGTGCTGGCCGACGCCGACCTCGACCTGGCGGCCGCCACCCTCGTCAGCGCCGCCTTCGCCCAGGCGGGCCAGCGCTGCACCGCCACCAGCAGGCTGATCGTGGCCGAGGCGGCCGCGGTCGAGCTGCAGGCGAGGCTGCTGGCGAAGATGGACCAGATCGTGGTCGGACCCGGGCTCGACCCGGCCAGCACCATGGGGCCGCTGTCCTACGCCGGGCACCGGGACGGGGTCGTCGAGCACATCGAGCGGGCCCGCAAGGAGGGCGCCACCGTGCTGGCCGGCGGCGGGCGGCCCGCCGCGGCCGGGCTGGCCCACGGCTGCTACGTGGAGCCCACCCTGGTCAGCGTCAGCCCGGGGCAGTCGCTGTGGCGGGACGAGGTGTTCGGCCCGGTCCTCGCGGTCACCACCGCCGACGGGTTCGACCAGGCGGTCCGGCTGGCCAACGACACGGTCTACGGGCTGTCGGCCGCCATCTTCACCACCAGCCTGACCCGCGCCAACGCGTTCATCGAGCAGGCCGAGGCGGGGCAGGTGGCGGTGAACCTGCCGACGGCCGGCTGGGACGTGCACCACCCGTTCGGCGGGTTCCGCGAGTCCGGCTCCGCCTTCAAGGAGCAGGGCAGCCCGGGCATCCGCTTCTACACCCGGATCAAGACCGCCGCCACGAGGTTCACGTGGTGACCGGGGCGGGCGGGATGGGCGGGGCGGGCGGGATGGGCGGGGCGGGCGGGATGAACTCTGTCGGGGTGGTGGGGGCCGGCATCGTCGGCCTCGCCGTCGCCCGTCAGCTCTCGGCGGCCGGAGTGCCGGTCACCGTGTTCGAGAAGGAGGACGCGGTCGCCCGGCACCAGACCGGGCACAACTCGGGCGTCGTGCACGCGGGCATCTACTACGCGCCCGGCTCGGCCAAGGCGCGGCTCACCCGGCGCGGCGTCGGCCTGCTCAAGGCCTACTGCGCGGACCGCGGCCTGCCCTATGACGAGCGCGGCAAGCTGGTGGTGGCCAGGGACGCGGCCGAGGTGGTCAAGCTGCGCGAGCTGGAACGCCGCTCGCAGGTCAACATGGTACCCGGGCTGCGCTGGCTGGACGGCGCGGGGCTGCGCGAGCTGGAGCCGGACGTGGCCGGGGTGGCCGCGCTGCTGTCGCCCTCGACCGCGATCACCGACTACCCGGCGATCGCCCGGTCGTTCGCGGCCGACGTGACCGCGGCCGGCGGCCAGGTGCTGCTCAGCACCCCGGTCACCGGGCTGCGGGCGCACCGCGCAGGGGTCGAGGTGGACACCCCCGGCCGGGCGTTCACCGTCGGGAGGCTGGTCATCTGCGCGGGCCTGCAGGCCGACCTGCTGGCGGTCGCGGCGGGCGGCGCCCGGGCACCGGAGATCGTTCCCTTCCGCGGCGAGTACCTGCGGCTCACCCCGCGGGCGGCCACCCGGGTGGGGCGGATGATCTACCCGGTGCCCGACCCGCGCTACCCGTTCCTCGGCGTGCACCTGACGCCGCGCGTCGACGGCACCGCCGACCTGGGGCCCAACGCGGTGCTCGCGCTGGCCCGCGAGGGCTACCGGCGGACCGACGTCAGCCTGGCCGAGCTGTACCGGCTCGGCCGGTCGGCGGCGTTCTGGCGGCTGGCCCGGCAGCACTGGACGACCGGCCTGCGGGAGTACCGCGGGTCGTTCATCCGGCGCGCCTACCTGGCCGAGGCCAGGACCTACCTGCCCTGGATCACCATGGCCGACGTCACCGGCGCCCCGGCCGGGGTGCGGGCCCAGGCGGTCGACGCCCGCGGCGGCCTGGTCGACGACTTCCGGATCAGCCAGGCCGGCCCGGTCACCGCGGTCCGCAACGCGCCGTCCCCCGCCGCGACCGCCTCGATGGCGATCGCCGAGCACATCATCGAGGAACTCAGGCTTCCGCTCAGCAACCAGGAAAGGTAACCCCTCCGTGTTCACTGTCGATACCCAGGTCCACATCTGGAAAGAAGAGACCCCCGACCGGCCGTGGGTGGCCGGCGCCCGGGACCGCATGCGGCTCAACGGGCACCGCGAGGAGGCCTTCACCTACCAGGAGTGCATCGGCCTGATGGACGAGGCCGGCGTCGACCGGGTGCTGATCGTCCCGCCGTCCTGGGAGGGCGACCGCACCGACTACGCCCTCGAGGCGTGCGAGGCCCACCCCGGCCGGTTCGGCGTGATGGCCCGGGTGCCGCAGAACAAGCCGGAGGAGGGAGCCCGGCTGATGCGCGAGTTCGCGCACAACCCGCACATCAAGGGCACCCGGCTGACCTTCCACCGGCCGATCGACCGGAACTGGATGATCGACGGCACCTGTGACTGGTACTGGCCCCTGGCCGAGGAACTCGGCCTGGTCACCATGGTGCACGCGCCGATCTGGAAGGCCGAGCTGGGCGCCATCGCTGCCAGGCACCCCGGCCTGAAGATCATCATCGACCACATGGGCATCATGGCCCGCTGCGTTGACGACGCCATCGGCTACTGGGTGTCGGAGACCGTCGACCTGCATACCCACCCGAACATCTACGTGAAGGTGTCGGCGCTGCCCGGGTACTCCACCCAGCCCTTCCCGAACCTGAACATCGCCAAGTACGTGCGCGAGATGGTCGACAAGATGGGGCCGGAGCGCTGCTTCTGGGGCACTGACCTCACCCGGCTGCTCGAGCACGGGCTCACCTACACCGACACCATCGAGCAGTTCACCAAGTACTACCCGTTCTCCGAGCAGGAGCTCGAGTGGATCATGGGCCGCGGTATCTCCGAGTGCCTCGGCTGGCCCGTCCCCGACCAGGCGGCCTAGGACAGCGATGAAGCAGCTGGACGGCGGGGACGCCGTGCTCCAGGCAGCGCGCGACCTGGGGGCCGACTACATCTTCTCGTCGGCCGGGTCGGAGTGGGCGCCGGTCTGGGAGGCGCTCGCCGACCGGGACGCGGCCGACGCCGGCGGCCACGCCGCTGCGGCCGGGGCCGGGGCGGAGCGGCCGGACGGGACCGCCCCGCGCTACCTCGACCTGGCCCACGAAACCCTCGCGGTGGCGATGGCGACCGGCTACGCCGGCGTCACCGGGCGCGGCCAGCTCGTGCTGCTGCACGCCGCGGCCGGGCTGCTGCAGGGCGCCAACGCCATCCACGGCGCCCTGCTGGCGGGGGCGCCGATGGTGGTGTGCTCGGGCGAGTCGGCCGGCTACGGCGACGCGGCCGGGGCCGACCCCGGGTCCCAGTGGTACCGCAACCTGTCGGTCGTCGGCGGCCCGCAGGCGGTCGCGGCCCCGTTCACCAAGTGGGCCAGCGCCGCCGCCGACGTGGGGGTGCTGTACGGGATGGTCAAGCGGGCCGGGGAGCTGGCGGCCCAGCCGCCCGCCGGGCCGGTCTACCTCAACACGCCGGTCGAGGTGCTGCTGGCACCGTGGACGCCGGCCGCTGTCAGCCCGGCCCCGGCCGGCCGGGCCGGCGGCACGGTGGCGGTGCCGCGGGACGTGGCACTGGCGGTGCGGCTGCTGGCCGCGGCCCGCCGCCCGGTGCTCGCGGTGGAGACGGCCGGCCGCGACCCGGAGGCTTTCGCCGCCCTGGCCGAGCTGGCCGAGCTGCTCGCCATCCCCGTGGTCGAGCCGCAGTCGGCGGTCAGCTCGAACTTCCCGCGGACCAGCCCGCTGCACGCCGGGGGCGAGCTCGGCCCGCTGGCGGCCGAGGCCGACCTGGTGGTGCTGGTCGGCTGCCGGTCACCGTGGTACCCGCCAAGCAGCAAGCCCGGCAACGCCACCGTGCTGGTCATCGACGAGGTGCCGCACC
>Ga0265338_10005077_pt1 | contig 17371 bp, 17 predicted proteins | sample 42126metaG_FD_193579 | JGI IMG/M metagenome (GOLD analysis project Ga0265338, IMG submission 193579) | Rhizosphere microbial communities from Carex aquatilis grown in University of Washington, Seatle, WA, United States - 4-21-26 metaG | ecosystem: Host-associated > Plants > Roots > Rhizosphere... | reverse complement strand
CACGTGGGCAGGCTCAAGCACACGATCAGACACGCGGAAATAACTCTCGCCATTCCTTGCATAGATTAGGTATCTCCCCCAACAAAGCGCCGCCAGCCGGAAGTCTTTTTTTTCGTGAAAGTCTTGGAGAATTGTAACGGAGAGCCCGGTCCCGGTTGTACGGGAAGTGCAGCCCTCCGGTGCACGAGAGTGCACCCACCCTCGGAACCAGCAACCGGCAGGTCCTGTCCGTTAGGAGGCCTCAGGGCCTCTGTCTGTGTGTCTGTCTTTAAGCCCGCCGACCGGGGGCTAGTTCTTGGACCCTCAACCAGCCCGGAAGTCCCGCACATCTTCTCCGGGTCTAAACACGAGCGCTGGCGCGCTTTTGCCTGTCTCCGCCATCTTGCGGTTGATCTCGTCGAAGTCGGCCTTCACCCACCCCACGCTCGAAACCTCAATCTCGCCATCCTGGGCGATCCAGAAGATGGTCGGAACATTCGTGAGCCCGTATGCATTCGACACAGGATAAGAATGCGTGTCATCCAGCAGCACTGGGAAGGTGACGCCAAATTCCTTATTGAACGCCGCGGTGTCCTTACCGTCATTCTGCGAAACCCCGACCAGTGTCACGCCCTTCCCGGCATACGCCTTGTGCAGGCGCTCGAAAAACGGCAGCGCATACTGGCAAGTTGGACACGACACCTTAAAGAAGACCAGGACGACCGAGCCGCGTGCCAGTTCATCGCGCAGCGAAAACCTCTTCCCATCGAGTGTCTTCAATTCAAACTCTGGAGCTTTTGTCCCTGTGGTCAGTGCTGCCATCGATCGTCCTCCAGTTTGCATTTCACGCTTTCCCCACTCAGCGCATCGGTATTGTTACCGCGCTGTCATGATCTTAGATGATGCGTCCGGTGCTCTGGATGGGGAAAGACTGGAACCGCGTTGGAGCGCCCCGGACTGTTCAGTGGGCATCGATCACCCGAGAGCTGCAGTGCCACAAATAAAGGCACTTTGCTGAACGCCACTTGAGGCGAGTTATGGTAACCGCGGGATCGCACGTGCACCACGGCTCGACAATGACGGCTACACGATCCTGCGATTGTTGCACTCTCGGCGGACTCTCCACGCGCTCACAAGTCGGTCCAAAATGACATTCACCATCGATTTCGAACGCGAAGGTAAGCGAATAGGTTGTGCCTTCAGCGGTGCATCCGCGGCATTCAAAAGCCGATTCACGCGCGCTTTTCAAAGCCGCTTCCGCCAGTATCGGATGGCCACTGAACAGTACCGCCGATTCGACGCTCCCGTCTCGTCGAATGGTAAGCTCGACCTTCACATCTCCGCTGATCCGAGCCCCCCGCGCTAGTGGAGGGTAGACCGGAGCAGACAGCTTAGTCAGCACAACACCAGTCTCCGGTTTCGCGCTGCCTGTCGTGTCTTGAGCCATAGCGATCGAAACTATTGCGAGGAGGCAGACCACCCCTGCACCAAATTGAAGGGAGAAGGACGACGAATGCGTCATGAGAGATTCCACATTCTGCCCAGACACGCGAGCCATCAGCATCACGCCCTCGCCGGAGCCACGTACTGCAGAATCGCCACGTAGTGGAATATGCTTCCCGCCAACACAAATCCGTGCCACACGGCATGACAGTACCGCACGCGCGGCAAAGCAAAGAAGATGACGCCCAGCGTGTACGACAACCCGCCCGCCACCACCCACAGCAACGCCGGCACGGGCAGCGCGCTGATCAGCGGTTTCACTGCGATCACCACCGACCACCCCATCAACAGATAAAAAACAGTCGAAGCAATGGAGAACCGGTCTACGAACCAGATCTTGAAAACGATGCCCCCGAGCGCCAACGCCCACACGATACCGAACAGAGTCCATCCCCAGCTTCCACGCAGCGCCACCAGCGTGAAGGGTGTGTAAGTTCCGGCAATGAGCAGATAGATGCAGCTGTGATCGACGATCTTGAGCACCCGCTTCCAGCGCGGCGCCCAGGCAGCGTGATAAATCGTCGACGCCGCGTACAGGCAAACCAGCGTCGCGCCATACACCGTGCAACTCACAACGCTGAGCACAGTCCCATGCAGCGCGGCCACTACCACCAGAACCACAAGCCCCGCCAGGCTCAGCGCCAGGCCGACGCCGTGAGTGACGCTGTTCGCAATTTCCTCGGAGGAGATTCGCCGCGAACCCATATTCATGATGCTACATCGCGGACGACCATTCCTGCCGAGCATTCCTGCCGAGCATTCCTGAACGATCAATCCGCGACCATCATTCCTGAAGGATTTTCGCCTTGCGCAAGATCTTTCGCGCCAGCCCGGTGAGCGCCACCCGTCCCAACCGCTCCACCGGAACCCACTTCCCGCCAACCCCGCCCGATGCCGCGCCGCGCGAGACCCGCACCGTATAGTCCGTCACCGTGATCGAATGCCTCACGGTGAACAAGGGCTCTGTGGATTTGCTCGGTGTGTCGCCATTCGTCTTTCCAACATTCTTGTCATTCCGACCGAAGCGAGGAACCTGCCTTTCTCTCGATAGCGCCACGTCCCCCACTACCTCGGGCAGCTCCCACATCCCCGCCATCAACCGTGCATCCTGCGCCCGCTGAACCAGATACACTGCCCCATCGCGGCATGCCAGGCTGTAGTCAATCTCCCGCTTCTTCTGTTGCGCCGCCTTCGACACACCTTCCATCTCCCCACGTGTGGCGCATGACGCCACAACTGGACACGTCAGGCATGCCGGAGTGCGCGGCGTGCAGATCGTGGCTCCCAACTCCATCATTGCCTGGTTGAAGTCTCCCGGCCGCTCGCGATCGAGCAATTTCTCCGCCGCCGCCCAAAACTCTTCTCCAGCTAACTGCTTGCCGGAAACTCGCTGCAACACTCGCTCTACATTCCCATCGACGACTGCGACCGCCTCACCGAACGCAATGCTCGCAATCGCCGCTGCGGTGTAGCGCCCGATACCCGGCAGTTCGCGCAAGCCTTCGGAACTAGCCGGAAATTTGCCGCCCAACTCCCGCACCACGACCTTCGCCGCAGCATGCAGCATGCGCGCCCGCCGGTAATATCCCAGCCCGCTCCACGCCGCCAGCACGGATGCCTCCCGCGCCGCCGCCAACTTCTCGACGGTCGGAAACCTCCGCAAGAATTCCTGATAATGCTCAATCACCGCCGCCACCCGCGTCTGCTGCAGCATGATCTCCGACAGCCATACCCGGTATGGATCGTGACTCTCGCGCCACGGCAAATCGCGAGCATGCTGGTCATACCAGGCCAGCAGATGCGCGCGGAATGGCTGCTCCCGCAGTATGAGTTCTGGGTTCGGTGGTACGGGTTTCATGGCCGGAGCCCGCATTCTAACCCAGGCGTGCCTCGAGTTCGCGGCCTCCAGAGCGCCGAGCGTTATGTTTGCCTTCACGGCACGAACCACCGAATTCCGTGTTTCGCCATTGACCCTGACTGCTGGGCGCGAAATAATATCCGAGCCTGGCAATCCGCAGTATCGCGTGAATTCATTCACGCCCATTCATCGCGAGGAGCACCATGAACGACTTCAACCGCAAGGTGGAAGACGCTTCGGCGCGCGTCGGTCAGACCATCAACGAAGCCGCCGAGCGCCTGGAAAAAGAGATTCCCGAATTCATCAAGTATCTCAACGACGAAGTGGTCCCCTCGGTGCGCACGCACTCGACCAAGGCCCTGCGCGTGGCGTCAGAAAAGCTCGCCGAGTTTGCCGACTACATGGAGAAGCACCAGGCTCCACCCAAGTAGGGATCCCGGAAAAGCAACGGCCCCGCACCCCGCGCCGCGCTCACTTCGTCAGCGTGACCATGATCCTGATCCTGTTGCTCTCGATTCTATTCTTCACCGCTTGCGGTCATCCCAAGCAGGCGCGTGTAAACGTCCCCCCGCCACCGCCGCCAACTTCGACAACAACAACGACCACGACAAAAGCCGCAACCGCGCAGCCCTCACCCGCGCGACCGCCCGTCCCTTCGACCACGGAGCCTGCTGAGGAAACTGCCTCGCAGAACGACAGCTCCGATGCCAATCTCGCAGAGCCGACCGTTGCCCCCGGGACGCAGCCCATCGCCACGGAAGTTGGACTTGCCAGCTGGTACGGCCCGCCCTACCACAACCGCCGCGGATCAAACGGCGAAGTCTACAACATGCACGCCATGACGGCCGCGCACCGAACGTATCCGCTCGGGTCCATCGTGCGCGTCACCAACATCAAGACCGGGCACGCCGCTCTCGTGAAGATCACCGACCGTGGTCCCTTCATTCCCGGACGCGTCCTCGATCTCTCGCTTGCAGCTGCTCACAAGATTGATGTATGGCAGCCCGGGGTGGCCCAGGTGAAAGTGGAGTTGCTGCAGGCCAGCGCACCGCTGGCGTCGGGCGGAAAGTGGGCGGTACAAATCGGTGGATTCCCCGACGAGGACGCCGCGACCAAGCTCGCCGATCACCTCACCCGCCGCTATCACACGGCCAAGGTTTTGCGTTTCGCCAGCCCCGCGGGAGATTGGTGGATTCGCGTGCGTGTCCTGGAAGATGACCACGGCCGCGCCCAGCAGCTCGCCGCCGAAACCAAGACTCCGGAAGGCGCCGTCTTTCTGGTACGCCTCGACTAGCAGGTCTCCGGGTTTCGATTGGGGCGAGCCGCTCCGTCCGCGGCTGACAGGCTTGCTCCTCGAATGGTATCGTTTCCGCAAGGTGAGCGAGCAATGACCGATCCCAACTGCCTGTTCTGCCGCATCGTCCGCGGCGAAATTCCCGCGAAAAAAGTGCACGAGGACGACTACGTCTTCGCCTTCGAAGACATCAGCCCGAAGGCGCCCACCCACGTCCTCATCGTCCCCAAGAAACATTTTGCTGGATTAAAAGAAGCCGAGTCCGCCGACGCCGAACTCATTGGTCGCTGCCACCTCGCCGCCGCCCACATCGCCCGCCAGCGCAATATCGAGCAGGGATACCGCACCGTCCTCAACGTCGGCCCCGGCGCCGGACAGTCGGTCTTCCACCTCCACGTCCACCTGCTCGGCGGACGCCCCCTCTCTTGGCCTCCGGGATAAGTCAGTTGCTCGTCTTGCGGCAGCTACTTCGACGATCGCCTCCCTGCCGGTTCACCAAGCCCGCCCGGGTAAAGCTGCGCGATTTGCGGCTATACTGCCAAAACCAACCCGCGCGGGAGGTCAACATGGATTTCGCAGCAGTCGCAAAACTCGCAATGGACTTGGGGGTTATTCCGGCATTGGCGTTGTTCTTGGTGATGTCCATTCAACGGCAGAATAGCCGCTTGACTGACATGGTTGAAAAACGGGAGCAGAACAATCTCGAAATGCTGAAGCTTCTCATTGGGGAGATTGCCGAATACAAGCGGCAGCGCCCGCAAGGAGGATCCGATGCGGCTCAAACTTAGCGTGTCATCCCACGGTGACGCTGTTGTTTTGGTGGTGGACGGTCCACTTACGCTTGAGGGTGGAGATTCGTTTGAGTTCAGAAAATTGGTGGAGCAGGAACTGCGTGAAGGCAACAAGAAAATTGTCGTGGACTTGAGTAAGTGCAGCTATGCGGATTCTTCCGGGATCGCGGTGCTCGTCAGCGCGTTTACGAAGAGTGCAAATTCAGGGGCGAAGGTTGTTATCGCAAATCCCCAGCCCAAGTTGCAGGAACTGCTCAAGATAACGAGACTGGAGACAATTCTTAAGCCGTACGATTCGGTGGAATCAGCCCTGGCTGCAGTGCAAAGTAGCACGCCATGAAGCGTTGCAGGAGCGCTCTGGGGTTTCGGCGACTGGCCGGCCCTTACTGCACCGCCGAATCCGCATCTTCCGGCGCGCCATGCCGCCGCAGCAACTGGGGCAGGTTCTGCGAGAACGCCGACCGCGGCAGCACCATATCGCAGCCTACCTCGTGCGCCTTCTGCTTGAGATCTCCCTGCACGTGCGACAGGAACCCGATGATCGAGGTCCCCTTCTTTAGTTTGGTCTTCAGCTTTGGGATCAACGTCAGCGGCTTCACGCTGGCCAGGTTCAGGTCGAAAATAATCAGCGACGGCTTCTCTTCTCCGTTCTGATGCATCTTCTCCATCAGGTCTTTGTCGGTCTTGACGAACTCAACTTTCACGTTGAGCTTGCGCGCGGTTTCCTGAATCTTCGCCATGAAGAACAGGTCCTCGATAAACGCAAATATTCGCGAGGTCGCATCGCCGTTGGCCGGGAGAGGTTCCGGTTCTGGTTGCGGATACTGGGTCGCGAAGCCCGGCCTCTGGCGCCCACCGCCCTTGTGTCCGTTATTTCCACCGGCCAGAGCGGCCCGGTAGCTGTGGTCCATGGGAGCGGTGTAGATGCCGTCCTTGTTTTCCCGGCTCAAGCCTGGTCCGGGACGTTGTCCGCGTTGATTGTGGGGACGGCGCCCGCGCCGTCTTCTTCGTCCTCCTCCACCACCACCGGAGGGTCTTCCTGGTCCTGCGTTCATAGTCCTCTCAAGCCGTGCGACATTTCTTGTTGCAAAATTCTGCGGATCTCAAGCGAGCGCGCCACACGCTTCATTTAGGCAGCCCGAACGGAACTCCGCCCGGCACCCTGACGATCTATGCAAATGCGGGTTGCGGCTGGGCACACTCTGGAACGAACCCCAACTCTCGAAACAAACTCTGACTCGCGAACAGTGTTTCTACTTTTTAGTATCGGTTTTCCGTTTTCGGATCCGTGGGCGCCGCCTCGGAACGGCTGGCGCGGAAGGCCTACGCGGGAACGAGGCCTAAATAAGAACACCTTCATGGTACTCGTCCTTGCCGAACCGCGCAAGGCCCAAGCCCGCCACCTTTTGCACAAGAGGGCATGACTGGGAGGATTTCATCCGAGAGGCCGCACTTGGAAGCTGGACTACGCCCCGGTCGAAACTTCCCTGGCCCACTGCTGCGCGTTCCAGTAGTACCCGGCGATCTCTTCGGAATCCAGGTGCAGATCGGCGCTTAACCGTGCTGCCGCTTCCCACTCCCCGGTCTCATGAGCCAGCATCAAGTGGTACACCGGGCGCAGCAGACTCGGCTGTCCCAGAAATACGGCTTTGGTCTCATGATCCAGAGGGATTTTCTCGAGCACGTCGGCCATCGGCATTTCCAGCATGGCATCGATCAGGGACAGCAGTCCGAGTAGAAATAAGTCCGATCCGCCATGCGGCACTCGCGGCGCCAGCAGTTCGCCAAATCGGCCGCGCACCAGCGCTGACAGCACAAGGTCACTGGACTTCTCCTGTCCGGCGCCCACCGCCGCGACCAGCCGAACCCAGCGTCGCACCTCTCTCTCGCCGAGCATCGATAGCGCATGGCGCACCGAATGAACTTCCGTCTTGAGTCCGAACATCGGCGAATTCAGGTAGCGCAGCAACCGGTAGCAGACCGAGGTCTCACTCTTGATCAACTTCTCCAGCCCGACCACATCCAGTTCCGGGTGCGATACCTCCTGCAGTAACCGCAGATAGTTCATCTGGTTCGCGGGCACGTCGCGCGTGTTCAACATTTCTGGCCGGCGGAAGAAGTAGCCCTGGAAATATACGAATCCCTGGTTCCGGGCCCGAAGAAAATCCTTTTGCGTTTCGATCTTCTCCGCTAGCATCCGGCAGCGCCACGGCCCGTACCGCTTGATCAATTCGCATTGCTGCTCCTCGGTCGTCAGCGGCATGTCCACCTTGATAATGTCGGCGATCTCCACCAGCGGTTCGCGCGGATCGTCGGCCACATAGTCGTCGAGCGCGATCAGGTACCCCGCCTCTTTCAAACTCCGGCAAGCCGCGATGACTTCCTCATCCGGCGGGACGGTCTCCAGGATCTCCACTACCGTGGACGTCGACGGCAGCACCGTCACCATTCCTTTGAGGAGTGTGTTGCGCGTGCAATTCACAAACGCCCTCCGTCCATCGCACAACACATCCAATCCCATCAGCAGCGTACGGTCCAAAGTTGCCCGCGACGCTTCATCCCTATCTCCACTGAAAGCATTTTCCAGCCCGTCGCGAAAGAGCAGCTCGTACCCAAAAACTCGTTCTTCGCGGTCCACGATCGGTTGCCGCGCCACATACCGCAAGGGCTTCACGTCTTTCGCTCGTGCGGGTGCAGTGCCCTGGCCGGTAGAGGTGTTTGCCACGTCTCTACTATCGGCAGAAATCAGGAAGCCTCAATTCAGGAAGAGTTGTCACCGCCGAGGAGAGCACAGGCGAAGAGCGAGATGAGAGCCGGCTCAGAAAGAAGCCTGAAGGCTTGGGGCCCTTATACCCTCTGGGTTCCGCCAAGGTTCGTCAGCTTCGCGACGATTGTTCCCGACCACTGCGCCACCTCGTCCTCGCGCAGTGTCCGTTCCGCCGACTGGAACCTGGCCCGCAGCAGGACTGAATATTTTCCCGGGGCAATTGTTCCGCCGCGGAAGATCTCCACGGGACGGAACTCGCACAGTTCGGTGAGGCCTTGAGTGACGACAGCCTTGTGCATCTTGTCGAACGACACATCATCCGTAAAGACGAAAGAAAAGTCCCGCTCCACCGCGGGATACTTCCCCAAAGGCGCGAACTTCACCGTCCGCAATCCGATCTTGTACAACTGCTCGAGATCGATCTCGGCCAGGAAGACATCCTGCCGCAGCTTGCGCGCCGCCGCTGTTTCCGGATGGATCTGCCCGAACTGTGCGACCACCGCTCCGTTTACGCGCCCCCGCGCCGAGCGCCCGGGATGAAAATATTCCGCCGTCTCGCGGTCATAGGTTACTTCGCCCGCAAACGCCGCCAGCAGATTCTCCACGTCGCCCTTGAACCCGCGAAACGCTTCCGCTGCGGACGCGTGTTCGCCCTTACTTACGTCCAGAGTGCCGCCCAACGGCAACGCCGCCCGCACTGCCGCTGCGGTCGCGCCCAGACAAGCACGCCTCGGTTCGACGCGCTCTCCACCCGACAACTCGTACACGCTGCCGATTTCAAACAGACGAGCCTCGGGCACATCGCGATTCAGATTCCACGCCAGCATGTCGAGCATGCCCGGCGCAAGTGACGTCCGCATGACCGATGCTTCCTCGCTCAGCGGATTTTCCAGTTCCAACACCTTCGCGGAAGAAAACTTCTCCGCATCCGCATGCGAAATGAACGTCAGCGACACCGCCTCGTTGTATCCCAACGCCAATGCCCGCTTGCGCAGAGTCGCATCCATCGCCGCATGCGGCAACTCCACCACCGCGCCGCTGTAGGCCGGCAGCGTGTTCTCGAACTTGTCGTACCCGTGCAGCCGCGCGATTTCTTCGATCACGTCGATCTCACGCTCCACATCCAACCGCCAGCTCGGAATGTGCACACGAAACTGCGCGTCACCCTGCCCTTCCGGAATCAGCGCGAATCCCAGTCTCTTCAGCAGCCGAAAAATCTGCCCTGAGTCCAGGCTCCCACCCAGAATGCGCCGAACTTCCGACACATGCAGCAGAACCGGAGCCTGGTCCATCGGCTTCGACACCACATCGACCACGTCACCAACCAGTTCGCCACCGCCCGACTCCAGAATCATCTCCGCCACGAGATCACATGAGAGAACAGTCGACTCGAAATCCGCTCCCCGCTCAAACCGGTGCGACGCGTCGGTATGCAGCCCATGCCGCCGCGACATCTTACGCACGATCCCAGGATCCCACCACGCCGACTCGATCACGATATTCCGCGTCTTCTCCGTGATCATCGTGTCGTACCCGCCCATCACTCCCGCCAGCCCCACAGGCTTCTTGGCGTCGCAGACGACGAGATCCTCGGGGGTGAGTTTGCGCTCGATGCCGTCGAGGGTTTTGAGCGTTTCTCCGGCGCGGGCTTTTCGAACGACAATCCTTCCGCCCTCGAGCAGATCCATATCGAACACGTGCGTCGGCTTGCCGATCTCCCAAAGAACGTAGTTGGTGGCGTCGACCGCATTCGAGATCGGGCGCTGATCCAGCAACTGCAGACGTTGCGCAATCTTCTCCGGCGAAGGCTTGATTTGTGTGTTACGGATCACCCGCGCTGAAAAACGCGGGCAAAGCTCCGGCTCTTCAACCGTAATTGGGAAGGGCGCGTCGTGCGAAGCCGAAGCTGAAAGCTGAGAACTGAGAGCTGACAGCTGTTTCAGCGGCAAGTCATAAACCGCCGCCGCCTCCCGCGCCACCCCGTAGTGATTCATCGCGTCCGGGCGGTTTGTCCCGATCTCCATCTCAAACACGGTGTCGGCGCCAGCACCGCTGATCCCTTCGACCGAAATCCCAACATTGGTCAAGTCTTCAGCCAGACGCCGGTCGTCGACGGAGAGGTCGACAAAGTCGCGAATCCATTGTGGAGAGAGTTTCATGAGAAAGCTTCTAGCTCCTAGCAGTTACCTAACCCAGCTCAGATCGAGCTAGCAGCTAGGAGCTTTCATCCAAACTGTTGCAAGAACCGCACATCCCCCTGAAAGAAGTACTGCAAATCATCCACGCCATACTTCAGCAGGGCCAAGCGGTCCACGCCCATGCCGAAGGCGAATCCCGAAATCTTCTTCGGGTCATACCCGTTGTCCTTCACGAACTCGAACACATTCGGATCGACCATGCCGCACCCCAGCACTTCAATCCATCCCGTCTGCTTGCATGGACGGCACGGATCCGCCCCGCGCTTCCCGCTTCCACCGCAGATGAAGCAAGTTACGTAGAGTTCCGCGCTAGGCTCGGTGAACGGAAAGAACGACGGCCGGAAGTGTGTCTTCACGCTGGACCCGAACAGCGCCTTCATGGCGTGATCGAGCGTGCCCTTGAGATCGCCAAACGTGATGTTGGTGTCGACCGCAAGTCCTTCGATCTGATGAAACATGGGCGAATGGCTCGCGTCCGGCGGATCGTTGCGATGCACCGTCCCCGGAATCACAATCCGAATCGGCGGCCGCATCTTCTCCATCGTGCGTATCTGTACAGGTGAAGTATGCGTGCGCAGAAGCAACCGCTCGCGCTGCGGCTTGGCCTGTTGCCCCGCGATAAAGAGCGTGTCTTGCGTATCGCGAGCTGGATGATTCGGCGGGAAATTCAGCGCTTCGAAATTGTAATAGTCCGTCTCGACGACCGGACCTTCGGCGACGGAGTAGCCAAGCCTCTGGAATACGCCAACAATTTCGTTCCTCGTCTTGATGACGGGATGTTCTGCACCAATCGGCCGGCGCACGCCAGGAAGCGTGATATCGACCGCGGCCAGCGATTCTGCCCCAGCACCCGCGATGTGAGCGCCCTCGACTAGTTCCGTGATCTGCGCCTTCAGTTCGTTAACTCGAATCCCGGCTTCCCGCTTCGCTTCTTTCGGCGCACCCTTCAGCCACAGGTCATTGATCTGCGTCAGGATCCCATTTTTCCGAGCCATCCATCGATCGCGAAACGTCTTCAGTTCGGCATCGCTGCGGACCTCAGCAGCTTCGCCTGCACACGCAGCAACGCACTCGCGCGCAGCCTTTTCCAGCGCTGCCGCCGAGTAGTCCGTCAGTTTGGGAACGGTGTATGCCACGTTGATGAGCTATGCACGTTGTCATCCTGCGCGCGTCTGTTGCGCGAAGGACCTATGCAACTCCCAGCAGACTGCACAAGTTCTTCGCTTCGCTCAGAATGACAAGGTGTTTAGGTTAAGAAAGGGCGGCACGGCTGAAGCCGTGCCCTTCCCGGTTTTGCTCAAAGCTGAGAGCTGAAAGCTGACGGCCGAAAGCTTCCTACGCCGCGCTGATCGCTGCCTTGGCCTGCGTCGCCAGACTGGCAAATCCTGCCGGGTCTTTCACCGCGACATCGGCCAGAATCTTGCGATCCAGTTCGACGCCCGCCAGCTTCAACCCGTGCACGAACTGGTTGTAGCTCATCCCGTTGAGCTTGGCGGCGGCGCCGATGCGCACGATCCAGAGCGAGCGGTATTGACGCTTGCGCTGCTTGCGGCCGGAGTAGGCGAACTTCAGACCGCGTTCCACCGCCTCTTTGGCTGAGCGGTAGAGCTTTGATTTAGTAAGGAAGTAACCGCTGGCGCGATCTAATATCTTTTTGCGTTTCGCGCGACGCTTGGTCCCGCGTTTTACACGAGGCATTAGTGTTCTCCTTTTAGTTTCACTTTATGGCGGCTGGAGGTAAGGAAGACTCGCCGAGAGACGATCTCTGACCTCTTCACGCGCCTGGAAGCCATTGTGCGATTGAGCGATCGGGAGATTGTGCGATTGAATTCAAGCCCGCTTTCAATCACGCAATGACTCAATCACAAAATCGCTCAATTCTTCTCACTGGTACGGAATCATTCTCTTTACTTTGAGCAGATCACCATCGCTCACGTACGCGGGCGATCCCAGATTCCGTTTCCGTTTCTTGCTCTTCGAGGTCAGGATGTGGCGCAGATGCGAACGTCCACGCTTCACCTTTCCGGTTGCGGTTAGTTTGAAGCGCTTGGCAGCGCCTTTGTGCGTTTTCAGTTTCGGCATAAAGTCCTCAAAACCAGCAGTTGGTAATTTCGCAACTTAGCAAGCAAAACCTGCCCCAGGCATTTTTTCGACTGGCTAAATGCCAAGTGCTAAATGCTAATTGCTATGAATTTGTAAGCCTGGCCGCATCGCCCTATGACGCGGGCTTGGCGACCTGCGCCGGTGGAGCGCTCGGGCTGGGTGCACTTTGTGCTGCAGCCTTCTCGGCCTTCTGTCTTTCTTTCTCTCGTTCCTTCTCCGTCTTCTTCGGCGCCAAAATCGCGTGAAGGGTGTTTCCTTCCTGGCGGGGACGGAACTCCACAATACTGTGCGGTTCTACGTCTTTGATCAGGCGCTCCAGAATCTGCCGGCCGAGGCCGGTGCGCGTCATCTCACGTCCGCGGAAAAAGATGGTGGCCTTTACCTTGTCGCCTTCATCCAGGAAACGCAGCACGTGATTCTTCTTGGTCTCGTAATCGTGGTCATCCACATTGATGCGGAACTTGACCTCTTTTACGGTGATGGTCTTCTGGTGCTTCTTGGCTTCGCGCTCTTTCTTTTCCTGTTGGTAGAGATACTTCCCGTAGTCCATGATCCGGCACACGGGAGGCTGCGCGGTGGGCGAAATCTCAACCAAGTCCAGATTCTTCTCGCGGGCTTTCTTGATCGCTTCGTACGGCGGCATGATGCCCAACTGCTGCCCTTCGTCGTCAATCACGCGAATTTCGCGCGCCCGGATCCGATCATTGATGCGGATAAACCGTTTATCGATACTGTCCTCCGTGCTCTAAGCGACTGAGAATAAAGAATTATAGCATGGGCAATTTGGATTGGCTGCCTAGCTGTGCAACCTGACTATCTTGACACGCAACGGGTCCCCTTGTAATCTCGCGAGCCATAAGCTCGTGTCTCAACGAGCCGCAGCATCGTGGTGTCCCCTGCTTTCCCCCTCGGGTCACCCATGCGACGCGGGATTGCGCCCTTATCCCGGAAAGGCAACATGCCCAGCCGCCACAGATATTTTGCCTTTGCGTTTTTGGCAATGGCCGCACTTTTCCCAGTTCCCGGCCATGCCCAGGGTTTTGAACCAATCTCTGCGGACGAACTGAAGATGACCAGTGAACCCCAGGCTCCGGGCGCGCCCGCCGTAATCCTTTTTCGAGAGGTAGACCGGGACGACAATGGCCACACCTCCCATGAAGACAATTACTTGCGCATCAAGATTCTCACGGAAGAAGGCCGCAAGCACGGCAACGTCGAGATCGTGTTCAACAAAGCGAACGAGAACGTCGTGAATATCCACGCGCGCACCGTCAAGCCCGACGGATCCAGCGTGGAGTTTGATGGCAAGGTTTTTGAGAAGACCATCGCCAAAGCTCAAGGACTCAAGTATCTGGCGAAGACCTTCACACTTCCGAACGTTGAAGTGGGCAGCATTATCGAATACCGCTTCACCTATGACCTGACCGAACATCTCATCTTCGAATCACACTGGATTCTGAGCGATCAGCTGTTCACCAGAAACGCGAAGTTTTCCCTCAAGCCGTACCGGTCCAATAACGGCTACAACCGGATGACCTTGCGCTGGACTTGGCAGGGGCTACCGCCAGGCTCCGAGCCCAAAGAAGGGCCCGACCACATCGTGCGGATGGAAGCCCACAATATCCCCGCATTCCAGGTAGAAGACTTCATGCCGCCGCCCAATGAATTGAAGTCGCGGGTCGATTTCATCTACGAGGACGAGTATCTGGAGCGCGATCCCGACCAGTTCTGGCGGCATGTCGGGAAGAAGCGCAACGATGCGCTGGAAAGCTTCATCGACAAGCGCAACACCATGGAGCAGGCCGTGGCGCAGATCGTGTCTCCCTCCGATACGCAGGAAGTGAAGCTGCGGAAGATCTATGACCGCGTCCAGCAGATCCGTAATACCACCTACGAAATCCGGAAGAGTGCCCAGGAGGAGAAGCGCGACAAGGAAAAACCCGCGGAGAATGTCGAGGAGATCTGGAAGCGTGGGTACGGCACGGGAGTGCAGTTGACCTGGCTCTATCTGGCGCTGGTCCGTGCTGCTGGCTTCGATGCATACGGAGTATGGGCCTCCAGCCGAAGAGACTATTTCTTCAGTCCCAAGACCTTGGAAAACCGCAAGCTGAACGCGAATGTCGTGCTCGTCAAACTCGACGGAAAGGATCGGTACTTCGATCCGGGTGCGGCCTACACACCGTTTGGCATTCTGACATGGGCTGAAACCGGGACGCCGGGACTTCGGCTCGACAAGAACGGGGGCATGTGGGTGCAAACCACGCTGCCGCAAAGCTCGGAGTCGCGACTGGAGCACACCGCGAAATTGAAACTAACCGACAGCGGAAATCTGGAAGGGAAAGTCACGATTACCTACACCGGTCTGGAGGCAATGTATCATCGCCTCGATGTCCGCAATGCCGATGATGTAACCCGCAAGAAGTTCCTGGAAGACCGCGTCAAGAACCAGATCCCTCTCGCCGCCGAGGTGGAACTCACGAACCAGCCGGATTGGAGCAATCCAGAGACGCCTCTGGTGGCCGAGTTTGACGTAACTATTTCTGGCTGGGCCACCAATGCGGGCAAGCGCGCGCTCATTCCCGCAGCTCTGTTCACGGCGATCGAGAAGAAAACCTTCGAGCACGCCAACCGCGTCCATCCCATCTATGTGCAGTATCCCTACGAAAAAATTGATGATGTCACCATCGAGTTGCCATCCGGGTGGCAGGTGAGCGCCGTGCCGCCTCCCCAGGCACAAGACGGCCACATTGTTGCTTACAATCTGAAAGTCGAGAACGACCACGGCACGCTCCACATGACGCGAAGGCTCAGCTGGAACTTCCTCATGTTGGAATCGAAGTACTATCCTGCTTTGCGAAATTTCTTCCAGACGGTCAGGACAGGCGATGAACAACAGATTGTGTTGCAACCGGCGGCAGCATCTGCCAGTAACTAGCCTGCACGTGATGCGGCTTTCGCTTTGGGCGGGTATCTGCTTGCTTGCGTGCGCTCCCTACGCCGCGACTTCAGACGAAGCCCCGGCGTGGATGCATGCCCAGGTGAACGCGACGCTGCCGGCCTACGATGAGAAGACGGATGCGGTCCTGCTGTATTCCGAGACCAACGTAAATGTAATCGCGGCCGACAAGATCAGGACGACGGTTCGCGAGGCCTATAAGATCTTGCGCCCGAACGGTCGCTCACACGGCACCGTCTACGTTCATTTCAACCCGCAGCGCAAGATTAAGAGCTTCCACGGTTGGTGCATCCCAGCCCAGGGCAAGGACTACGAAGTTAAAGACAAGGACGGCTTCGACCGCTCTTTCGGTGGAGGCGGCGAACTCATCGATGATGTGAAACTCAGAGTGTTAAATATTCCTGCCGCCGAGCCAGGGAACATCGTCGGCTACGAATATGAAGTTGAGGAGCGTCCGTTCTTTTTGCAGCGCATGTGGTATTTCCAGGAGCACGATCCGGTGCGCGAGAGTCACTATTCCCTTCAATTGCCTCCCGGATGGGAGTTTCGGGCCTCGTGGCTCAATCGCCCCGAGACCAAGCCGACCGACGCTGGAAACAACGCTTGGCAATGGACTGTAAACGACGTCAGTGGGGTGCGATACGAGCCATCGATGCCGCCCATGCGTGGCGTCCAGGGACAAATGATTGTCACGTTTTTTCCACCCGGCGGGAAGGCGCTCAATGGATTTGCTGGTTGGGACGACATGGGCAAGTGGTATGCCACGTTGCTGAGTGGAAGAGTGGACGCCTCTCCGCAAATCCAGCAGCAAGTTGCCGCAATAACCGCCGGTAAGGCCACGCCCGTGCAGAAAATGCAGGCCATCGCTGAATTCATGCAGCATGACATCCGGTACGTTGCCATCGAACTCGGCATTGGAGGTTGGCAGCCTCATCCCGCTCCGGATGTTTTCTCCAACCGCTATGGAGACTGCAAGGACAAAGCCACGCTGATGCGTTCGATGCTGCACGAGATCGGCATCGACTCCTATCACGTCGTCATCAATACGGAGCGCGGCATCGTGACCCGCGAAACGCCGGCTCACCATGGCTTTAACCATGCCATTGTTGCGGTCCGATTGCCCGAGGGTATTGACGATCGGTCGCTCGTCGCGACCTTGCAACATCCGAAGTTGGGGAGAATCCTCTTTTTCGATCCGACCGACGAGATTACACCGTTCGGCCAGATTCGCGGAGCTCTGCAGGACAACTACGCATTGCTGGTCACGCCGGACGGTGGCGAGTTGGTTGCCCTGCCGCAGCAGCCCTCCGCCATGAACAGTATCCAGCGCTCCGCTAAGTTGACTCTCGACGCCGCAGGTATGCTCAAAGGAGACGTCAAAGAAGTGCGCCTGGGCGGGCGCGCCCGCTCCGAACGCCGGGCCCTGCTGACGGTCACGAAAGACGCAGACAGGATTAAGCCGATCGAAACTCTGCTCGCGAGTTCTCTATCCGGTTTCCGTATCACACACGCCAGCGTCGCCAATCTCCAACACACGGACCAACCATTTGGCTTCGACTACACTTTTGAATCTGATAACTACGCCAAGAATGCCGGAGGCTTGCTGCTGGTGCGGCCTCGTGTGCTGGGGAATAAAGCCCTTAACTTTCTCGAAACCAAAGAGCCGCGCAAGTTTTCCATCGAGTTCGACGGGCCTGCGCGCGATACCGATACCTTTGAGATCGCGATTCCCGCTGGATACGAAGTCGATGACATGCCTCCTCCCGTTGACGCTGACTACAGCTTTGCCAGTTATCATTCGAAGACGGAAGTGAGCGGCGGGGTGATTCGTTATACGAGGACTTTCGAGGTCAAAGAATTGAGCGTCCCCGTCGATCGGGCCGACGAGCTCAGGCGCTTTTACCGCGCGATCACCGGCGACG
>Ga0265338_10005076_pt1 | contig 17375 bp, 15 predicted proteins | sample 42126metaG_FD_193579 | JGI IMG/M metagenome (GOLD analysis project Ga0265338, IMG submission 193579) | Rhizosphere microbial communities from Carex aquatilis grown in University of Washington, Seatle, WA, United States - 4-21-26 metaG | ecosystem: Host-associated > Plants > Roots > Rhizosphere... | reverse complement strand
GTCGTCCTCGCGGTGGCCGCGGTTGCGGATTGCGCGCAGCAGCCCCTCAGCGTCCTCACCGAAGAGCCCGAGTAGGAGCAGCTCTTCCTCGCTCGCGGCCATGCCCTCGGCGCGCTCGCGCACCTCACTGAGCGGCGGCGCGACGTCCTCTTCCGAGTCGGGGTCGTGTGTCAGCTGGACGACACGGTCGAGCGCCGGGTCGATCGGCCCCGGCGGCGTGCCGAAGCCGCCGGTGACGAGCGAACGGACTTCGTCGACGATCGTGAGGTAGCGACTCGCGGCGAGGACGTTGATGATCGCCTGCGAGGCGAGGAACTCCCCGATCGGGGACGCGAGCGGCGGCGAGCCGGTCTCCGTCCGGACGAGATCGAGCTCCTCGAGCACTTCGGCGAGCCGATCGTGAGCCGACTCCGCCCGAAGGGCGGCGTCGATGCCGGCGACGACGCTGGCGGGGAGGTCGTGCTGCGCGGCGAGGACGGCAATCCGCGGCACGAGCGGCGTGACGAGCTCGTCGCCGATGTGCTCGTCGACGAGGTCCGTCGCTTCCCAGAGTGCGTTGATGTCGATGCCCGGATCGAGGCCGGCACCCGCGAGCGCCTCGGCGAGCGCCTCGCCCGAGACGCGGTGGAGCGTGAGCGCAAGCGGATAGATCGCGCACGCGATGACCTGTGCACCCGCCCGCGCGGCGGCGAGTGCCGAGGCGAGAGCGCTGCCGCCCGCGCCCTGCATGTAGATCCCGACGGGAAGGCCGCTCGCCTCGGCCAGTGCGTGGACGAGCTCCTCCGCCGTGTGCGGCTGGAGACCGCCCGTCGGGTCGTGCAGGAGGACGCGCACGGCGCCGAGCTCGGGCAGCTGCTTCGCCCGCTCGACGAGCGTCTCGAGCTCGCCGGTGCGACCTGGGCTGTAAACGAGCCCGGCTTCGAAGTCGCGGTCAGCGGCGACGATGGCCTCCGCCGCCTCGCGAAGGTTCGACATGTCGTTGAGCGGATCGTGGAGGCGGAAGACGTCGATCCCGTTCTCGGCCGCCGAGGCGACGAAGCGCCGCGCGAAGTCGGCATCGACGGGACGCGAGCCGACGAGGAAGCGGCCGCGGAGCGCGAGGCCGAGCGGCGTCTTGACGCGCGCCTTGAGCGCCCGGATCCGCTCCCACGGGCTCTCCACCCCACGCCGCACGGCCGACTCGAAATTCCCGCCGCCCGAGACTTCGAGGTACGCGAACCCGGCGCGGTCGAGGATCTCGGCAAGGCGAAGCTGCTCGGCCGCAGGAACGCGCCCGGCGAGCGGCTCCTGCCCGAGCAGGCGAATCGTCGTGTCGGCAAGCGACGGCACGGGTCGGAGCCTACCGCGGCGGGCCGAGAGGGCTTGACAGCGAGCGTAGGCTCCGCCCATGAGATCGGGTGTCGTGCTATCGGCCTCCGTCGTCGCGCTCGTCGTACTGTCGACGGCTTCAGGCTCGCGCACGACCATCCCCGGGAAGGCGCTCTATCCCAACGCGGTTGCCTTTGCCGACCGAATGCACGGCGCCCTTGCTATGGGCGAGCCCGGCAGTCGCCGCGGCACGATCGAACTGACATCAGATGGCGGCCTAACCTGGCGCGTCGTCCTGAGGACGCGGCGTCCGGTCGTCAAGGTCGCGGCTGCGGGGCGACGCCAGTGGTACGCGAAGCTCCAGAACGGCGAGACGCTCAGAAGCGTCGACGCCGGCCATCACTGGGCGCGAACGTCGGCCCACATCTGGGGCGCCGACTCCACGTGTGGCACCTATTGCGGTGCCGGGATTCGCGCGACGCCGGCCGATCCGACCTGGACGCTCAGCACCACGCAGCCAGGCGCCGGCGCCCAGGGCAAGGCGGTCTACCGGAAGCTGAACGGCCGGTGGAAGCGCGTTGCCTGCACGAATTTCGACGGCAGCCGCTTCTTTTGCCGCCGTGCGTCATACGGCGGAATCGGCGGGTACGGCTACGCGATCGGGATCGCCGGCAACACAAGCGGTTTCGGTCTCATCTGGGAGGGGCGTGGCGTTCTCTATGCGACGCGCGACGGCGGGCGGCACTGGTCGATCGCGAAGGCAGGCGAGGTTTCCGACGTCGACTTCGCGAACTGGGCGTCTGTGATCCCACGCGGAGGAGTCGGCTTCGTGCTGTTCCAGAACGCCGGCGTACGCGTGCGACTCGTCGAAACGACGAACGCCGGCCGCACCTGGCACGTCGTCCACCGCTGGCGCTAGCGCAGCGGCGCGACGGCTTTCCGCACGACCTAGCGGTGCTTGCCGATCGCGTCCGGTAGCCAGGTACCGGACATGTCTCTCGAGGACATTGCGCCGCTTGTTCTTGCGGAATCTCGACTCCGCCGTCGTGCGGGGACATGCCCACGATGGACATGTCCGGTAGCAGGTACCGGACATGTCCGCTGCAGCCAGTCCTGCGGAGGGCGGGAGCGCGTTCCACGGATCGCGCTACCGGTTCGAGGCGACCGTCTTCCGCACGACCCAGCGGTGCTTGCCGATCTGGCGGTCGCGGACGAAGCCGAGCTTCTCGTACGTCGAGAGCGCGCCGTTGAAGAGGAACCCAGCCGGAACCGATCCCGCACTCTCCGGGTAGCCCTCGACGACGCCTCCCCCGAGACCGGCGATGAGCTCGAGCGCGCCCGCGAGTCCCGCCGACGCGACGCCCTTACGGCGATGTCCCTTTCCGACGAAGTTGCACGCGATCCGCCAGTCGGGCAGATCGGCGAGGCCCTTCTCGTATTCCTTCAGGCTCTTGATCCGCGGCAGCTCGCTCGGGGATCCGAACTGGCACCAGCCGACGCAGTCGTCGCCGGCGAGGACGAGCGCCGCGTGCGCGGTTCCGGCTTGCACGCGAGCAAGCTTGCGCTCGCGGTTGAGCCCGGCGTCGTTCCTACTGTCGTCGCCGTGGAACCCCATGCACCAGCAGCCGCCGAAGACGCCGTTGTTCGCCTCGACGAGCGTCGCGAACGCGTCCCAGGTCGACTCGTCGAGCGGCCTGATCGCGTAAGAGCTCATAACGGAATGACGACGCGCTGGCTGGGTGCGATGGGCGGATGCGATGCAAGGACGCAGGGAGCGGGAATAGCAGAGCTATTCCCGCGACTGAGGACGCCGCAGCGCGTCCGCACAGCGCGGCCAGACGGCCCGTCCTTCATTTCGTTAGGAGCTCCAAGTCACGCGCGCGAGATGTAGCGACCCTCGTGCGGGTCGACCTTCAGCACGTCCCCGATGTTGACGAACATCGGCACCTGGACGACCGCACCCGTCTCCAGCGTCGCCGCCTTCGTCACGTTGTTGACGGTGTCGCCCTTGATCCCCGGCTCGGTCTCGACGACCGCAAGCTCCACCGACGCCGGGAGCTGCACGCTCGACGGCTTCCCGTTCACGCTGAGGATCTGCACCGACGTGTTCGGCTGCATGTACGGCAGCGCGTCGGCGAGCTCTGCGTGCGGGAACGAGAACTGGTCGTACGTCTCCTCGTCCATGAAATGCGCCTCCGAGCCGTCGTCGTAGAGGTACTGGACGCTCTTCGTCTCGGTGCGCACGCGCGGGAACTTCTCCCCGGCGCGGAAGGTGCGGTCGACGACGGAGCCGGCGTCGAGGCTCTTCAGCTTCGTGCGGACGAACGCCCCGCCCTTACCCGGCTTCACGTGCTGGAACTCGACGATCCGCCACACCTTGCCGTCGAGCTCGATGTGCATCCCGTTCTTGAAGCTGTTGGTGTCAACCTGCTCGGCCACGGCGGCGGATGGTAGCCGGGCGGCTCGGAGCGGCGGTGAACGCTTGGAGCGGGAGGACGCCGAGGCGACCCCTCGCTTGGCTGCCTGGAGTCCGACAGCTGTTGGTCGGGTGGCTGGAGCTCTTCAGCCCCAGCCACCCGACGAAACGATTCACACTTCGCGCTCTACGGGTGAGCGAACTTCGCCTTCACCTTTTTCGCCGAGTTCATCGTCACGTGGCAGGGGCTCGTGCCAGAGCAGCCACCGCCGGACCAGCCTGCAAACCGCGAACCATTTGCAGGAGTCGCCGTCAGCGTCACTTGCTCCCCGAACCCAAAGCTGTGGGAGCAGCTGGAACCGCAGTGGATCCCCGACGGCGAACTCGCCACGGTTCCGGACCCCGTTCCAGCCTTCGAAACCGACAGCGTGTAGCTCGCGGGGCTATAGGCGACGGTCCCCGAATAGCTGAAGCCGTCCACGCCTACGGTGTATTTGTCTCCGCTCTTGAGGTCGTAGCTCGGAGGCGAGTAGAAGCTGCCCAACGTGAATTCGGCCACAGTGTTCGAGAGCACCGTGACATTGAGCCCGATGCAGTCCCCCGGGATTCCCGCTCCCCACGTGTTCGTTGTGTCCGCGAGGTAGAGGTTGCCGTAGGGGTAGTCCAGGCCGGAGGCGGAGCACCCTGCAGGACTGGTCGGCGGGGAGGTCTTGAAACCGGTGCCGGTGATCAGGATCACGGGGTTCGTGGTCGTCCCGCCGAAGTTCACCCGCGTGATCGTCGCGGTCGCCGCGCTGAGCTTGTCGACCGAGTCGTTCAGCTGGTCGGCGATGTAGAGGTAGCCCGCGTGGAAGCGCGAGCCGAAGTCGCCCAGCAGGCCGATAGCCAGCGTCGTCAACGTGTTGGCTGCGACCGCCGTGCCGAACAGCGTGCCCGTCCTTTTGGGGAGCACAGCTGCGGTTCCGTAGTAGTTGACGTAGAGGTTCCCCGCGGGGTCGAACGCCAGGCCTGTCGGGTTGCTCAGGCCGGTCAGGATTGCCGTCAGCGTGTCGGCCGTGACAGGGTGGCCGAACGCCGTGCCCGACGCCAGCGGGTAAACCGACACGGTCCCCGCAAGAAAGTCACTGACATACAGGTTGCCGGCCGCGTCGAAGCTGACCAAGGTCCCCTCGCTCATGCCGGAGAACAAGCTCGTCAGCGTGTCGGCGCTGACGCTCTGCCCGAAGATGGAGCCTCCCTTCCTGGGCAGCACCGACACTCCGTTCTGGGTCGCGATGTACAGGTTCCCCGAGCCGTCGAAGGCGAGCCCCCGCGGTGAGTCCAGACCGGTCAGGAGCGTCTTCAACGCGTTGGCCGTGACCGCCTGGCCGAAGATCGTGCCGCCGGCCGCGCCGGCCGCGGTCGGAATGACCGAGACGGTGCCCGCGAGGCGGTCGCCCAGGTACAAGTCGCCCTTCGAGTCGATCGCGAGACCGCTCACGCTGTTAATGCTCGAGGCGGCATGCAACGCTGCCAGCTTGCCAGCGCTGACCGACTGCCCAAAGAGCGTGCCGGTGTGCTGCGGGAGCACCTGCACGTGGCCGGCGAACTGGCTAATGAACATGTCGCCCTGAGTATCGAACGCGACGTTTGTGACCTGACCGGTCTCGTGCGAAACGACCGGAGTGAGCTGTGCACCGCCAGCAGGGCCGGCGGCGCCAGCAGCGCCAGCCGCGAGAATGACGGCGACTCCGGCGATGACGGCCGCAGCGAGCAGCGTCCGGATCGCGGGAGTCACACGGAAGACGTTCGACACCAGTTCACCTCCATTTGCAATGGCTTCCGATTGACGTCGCGAGAAAACGCAGAGCGGACGCCGCTCGTCCCAGACCCGGACTCACGCTCACGACGATCCCCGCAACCTAGACCCCGCACGTTCCGAGATCGTTACGACCCCAGGCTCTGAGCCGAACAACTCGCATAGACTTGGTGGAACCGGTGTCCGGGCGAGCTCGAGCGAGTCGTGAATCCGCGGCCGGCACCGACCACGACAGCACCGGCGGACGCGCTGGTCATGACGTGGCGATGAGCGGCATGCCTACGAGACGGTGATGAGCTCTTTCGGGAACCGCACCGGATTCTCGATCCCGTCGTCGGTGACGAACACATCGTCCTCGATCCGAACGCCGAAGCGGCCGGCGACGTAGATCCCCGGCTCGACGGTGACGACGTTTCCGGCAGCGAGCGTGTCCGGGCTCTCGGTGGAAAGACGTGGCGCCTCGTGGACGTCGAGGCCCAGACCGTGACCGAGGCCGTGGCCGAACATCCCGGCGAAGTCGCTCGCCTCGATGACGTCGCGCGCGGCGGCGTCCACGTCGATGCCCGTCACGCCGGCGCGGATCGCGTCGAGCCCCGCCTGCTGCGCCGCGAGCACGGTGTCGTACGCATCGCGCATCTCCCCGTCCAGCTCGCCGATCGCAAGCGTGCGCGTGTAGTCGGACATGTACCCACCGACGTTGCAGCCCGTGTCGATCACGACGAGCTCCCCCGCCTCGATCACCTTCTGGCCGGCGCGCCCGTGCGGTCGCGCGCCGGTCGCGCCTGAGCCGACGATCGATTCGAAGGCCATATCCTCCGCGCCCTCCTCGTGGAAGAGGCGCTGGATATCCCAGGAGACGTCGAGCTCGCGACGCCCGACGAACTTCACCTCGGCGACGAGACGCTCGAACATCCGGTCGGTGATCGCACAGCACGTGCGAATCGCGTCGAGCTCGTCCTCGTCCTTGACGGCGCGCAATTGCTCGACGACTCCCTTCCGCGGGACGAGATCGAGGCCGGCCGCGCGGAGATCCTCGGCGAACGACCACGGGAGCACGTTCGCCTCGAAACCGACCCGGCCGCTGAGCGTCTCCCCGAGCCACGCCATGAGCGACCGCTGCGTCATGACCGTCTCCACGCCCTCGATCCCCTGCGCAGCCTCGAAGTAGCGGAAGTCCGTGAATAGGCGCGCGCGCTCGGGCTCGACGAAGAGCGCCGCGTTCGAGCTGCCGAAGCCGGTCAGATAGCGGACGTTGACGAGGTTCGTGATCAGCAGCGGCTCTTCGAGTAGCTCGCGCAGGCGGTCGATGCGGTCGGTCATGTTCCATGCTCCTTGAGGTAGTCGAGCGCCATCCGGTAGCCGTCGGGGCCGTGCCCGACGAAGCGAGCGGCGACGAGGTCGGAGAGGACGGACGTCTTCCGCCACTCCTCCCGCTCGTCGACGTTCGAGAGGTGCACTTCAACGACGGGTATGTCGAGGAGCTCGAGCGCGTCGTGAATCGCCCACGCGTAATGCGTCCACGCGCCGGGGTTGACGACGATCCCGTCGACGACGTCGTAGCTGTCGTGGCACCACTTGATGAACTCGCCCTCGTCGTTGGTCTGCCGGCATTGGACGGTCAACTCGCGCTCGCGCGCCCATCCGTAGATCTGGCTCTCGAGCTCGGCGATCGAGAGGCCGCCGTACAGCGTCGGGTCGCGCCGCCCGAGGACGTTGAGGTTCACGCCGTTCAGCACGAGCACTCTCACGCGATCAACCTATCGAGTTCGCGCCGCACGTCTTCCGCAGGGACTTCGACGTCCCAGCCCTTCAGGAGGACGAGCTTGAGCGCGCCCTTCTTGTCGCGGAGGAGCGCCTCCCACGCGCGGTCGCGGTCGACGCGCACCGGCTGCGGGTGGAGCAGCTCGTCGACGACGGCGGTGTCGCGGCCGGAGAGGCGGAGCGCGGCGAGCAGGCCGAGCGCGACGGCGCGCCCGTGCGTGAGGCCCTCGAAGCCGGCGGCGGCCTCGAGCGCGTGCGCGAACGTGTGCCCGAGGTTGAGCATCTTCCGCTCGCCCTTGTCCTCCGGATCACGGAGGCACACCGCCGCCTTGTACGCGGCGCAGCGGCGCACGAGCTCGTCGTCGGGCAGCTCCCACAACGACTCGCCGGCGAGAAGCCCCGTCTTCACGACCTCCGCCATCCCCTCGAGGCGCTGCGCCTCCGAGAGCGTCTCGAGGAGCGCCGGGTCGATCACGGTGCGGGCAGGCCAGTGGAAGGCGCCGACGAGGTTCTTCGCCTGCGGCAGGTCGATCGCCGTCTTCCCGCCGATCGCCGCGTCGACCTGCGCGACGAGGCTCGTCGGGACGGGCACCCACGGGACGCCGCGGAGGTACGTCGCGGCGGCGAAGCCGGCGGCGTCGGTCGTGCAGCCGCCGCCGAGCGCGACGATCGCTCCTTCGCGACCGAGGCGCAGCTCTTCCCAGAGACGCGCGACGGCGGCGAGGGTCTTCGCCTCCTCGCCCGGTGGCAGCTCGTGCGTCTCGGTGAGCCTCGGGCCGAGGGCGAGCTGCGCGGTTGCGCCATGGATGCCGGCGACGTGAGGGTCCGAGACGAGCGCGACCGGGCCGTCACCGGGGACGAGCTCGGCAAGTCGTTCGAGAGCGCCGCGCTCGACGACCACGCCGGCGACCGCGAGGACGACGTCGGTGACGTCCTTCGCGACGACGTCCGCGACCTCGGCGTAGAGCTTGCGTCGTTCCTCGTAAAGCCTGCGGAACTCGGCTTCGTCGCGCGCGAGCGGACGGTTGCTGTTCTTGACGCGTTGCCAGCACGTGTCGGCGTCGACGTCGAGCCAGATCGTCAGCGAGCCGGCGAGTGCCTCGCGCACGCGGGGCGAGGTGACCGCGCCGCCGCCGAGCGCCGCGACGACGGTCTCCTCCTCGAGGGCGCGGAAAACCGCTTCGCCCTCGTCGCCGAAGATCTTCGGGATCGTTTTCCCGGCGGCCACTTCAACGAGCGCGTCGGTATCGACTCCGCCGAGGGTGCGAGCGGCCCTCGACTTCCCCGAGCCCATGAACCCGACGATCGCGATGTTCTTGTTCACAGCCGCTCGACGTACGCGCGCCATGCACCGACGAAGTCGACGAGCGCGTCGCCGCCGAACTTCTCCCGCGCGGCGCGGGCAAGCTCCCACGCGACGGCGGCCTCGGCCACGACGGCGAGCGCCTCGACGGCGGAGACGTCGCTTCGCTCGACGAGCGCCTCCGCGGGCTCGCCGGTCGCGAGGTCGACGGAGCCGAGCGGCTTCATGAGCGTCGGGAGCGGCTTCATCGCAGCGCGGACGACGATTTCCTCGCCGTTCGAGACGCCGGCCTCGATGCCGCCGGCGCGGTTCGAGGTGCGGCGCTTGTCGGGGCCGATCTCGTCGTGCGCTTCCGAGCCGCGGAGCGCCGCGAGCCCAAAGCCGTCGCCGATCTCGACGCCTTTTACCGCCTGGATGCCCATCACGGCCGCGGCGAGCCGCGCGTCGAGGCGGTCTTCGCGCCGCGCGTACGAGCCGAGGCCCGGAGGGACGCCGGTGGCGCGCACCTCGACGCGGCCGCCGAGCGTGTCCTTGTCCTCGCGCGCCGCGTCGACGGCGGCGGGATCGGCTCCATGTTCGGACAGCGCCTCGCCGCGCACATCGACACCGATCTCGCGGAGTAGCGCCTTCGCGACGGAGCCGGCGGCGACGTAGACCGCCGTGTGCCGCGCGGAAGCGCGCTCGAGCGCGTCGCGGACGTCGTCCAGGCCGAACTTCTGGACACCGGCGAGGTCGGCGTGGCCCGGACGCGGCAGCGTGACGGGCTTCGTTCCCTTGCCCTCCGGCTCGCCTTGCGGTGGCCACGGGCTCATGCCCCACGTCCAGTTCTTGTGGTCGCGGTTGCGGACGACGAGCGCGAGCGGGGTGCCGAGCGTGCGGCCGTGACGGAGGCCGGCGAGCACCTCGACCTCGTCCGTCTCGATCTGCTGGCGCGGCGACCTGCCGTAGCCCTCCTGCCGCCGGCGCAGGTCGGCGTCGATCGCGCTCTTGTCGAGGACGAGCCCTGCAGGCAGGCCCGAAACGATCGCGACGAGCGCCGGCCCGTGCGACTCGCCCGCCGTCGCGAGCTCGAGGTTCATGGCGAGAGGTTAGAGGCGGGCGAGCATGCGGGCGATTCGACCGCGAGCGACTTCGGGGCTCGCAAGGAGGAAGCGCGCCAGGCGGCGTGTTTCCACCGGGTCGAGCGAGATCACCGCCGTGGCCTCGTCGCCGTGCCAGACGCTGAACCGCGCGTGCTGCGTTTCCCCGAGGTACAGCGAAACACGCAAGCCACCGTCGCCCACGTCCGGATGGCCGCGGAAGTACTCCACGATCTTCGTGCGCTGCGCTTTGCCGCAGTGCGGGCAGAAGCGGAACTCGTCCTGCACCTCGCCCCGACACGCGCCGCATGTACGCATAGGTGCGTTCTACGCCCGCGGAGGGCTCAGGTCAAGCCGAGCGCCGCACGCATCGCTGTCACCGGCGCCGGCATGCCGGTCCACAGCTCGAAGCTCGCCGCTCCCTGCGCGACGAGCACGTTGAGGCCATCGAGCACGCGCGCGCCGTTCGCCGCCGCCGCTTCCGCTGTCGCGGTGCGCGGGTACGGGAGGTCGACGAGCGTCTGCCCCTCCCCCAGCTCGAACAGCACCTCGTCGCGCACGGACGTCGCGTTGATCACAACGCCGGCATCGCGGACGTCGGGCGGCCACACGCCGCGCCGGGAGAAGACCCGCGCCTCGGGCAACGCCGCCCAAAACGCCGCCGCCGCACCACCGTCCCCGACAATCACCGGCAAGTAACAGTCTGTTACAAGCTCCAAAATCGCGGTGTCGGTCGAGTAGCCGCGCCCGCGGACGATCGTATTCACCGACGCGAGCTCGCTCCCGAGCAGCCGTGCGACGTCGCGCTTGTACGGCGCCGTGACGTTCGCGAGCTCGACCTCCCGCACGGCGGCGGGCAGCTCCTCGGGCGAGACGTCGCGCGCGAGGTACTTCCAATCCTCGAGCCCGGCGGCGGCGAACGCCGCGTTCTGCATCCGGGGCGAGAGCGAATACGCCACCGGATGACCGAGGAGGATTACCTCAGTAGCCGTATTGCGCCTTGTGATTGAGGAAGTCCTGGTAGCTCGCGGTGAAGTAGCTGCGCTTGCTGTGCGGGATCTTCAGGTAGTAGAGGTAGTCGACGTTCGCCGGGTGCGCCGCCGCCTCGATGGCCGCAGCGCCGGGATTGTCGATCGGGGTCGGCGGCAAGCCCGGGTACTTCCGCGTGTTGTACGGGTTGTCGCTCAGCAGCTCGCTCTGCGTGATCGTCTGGCCCGGCTTGAGGCGGAGGCCGTACCGCAGCGTCGCGTCGATCCCGAGCGTCATCCCGAGACGCAGCCGGTTGTAGATCACCGCCGCCACGAGCTTGTTCTCGCTCGGCACCGCGACCTCGCCCTGGATCATCGAGGCGATCTTGAGGACGTCGTACGGCGTGAGGTTCTTGCTCCGCGCGTACGACATGTCGACTTTCCGCCACTCCGCCTTGAAGGTCTGGAGCTGCTCCTGCACGAGGAACGCCGAGGTCGACGTGCGGTCGAAGTCGTACGTGTTCGGGAAGAGAAAACCCTCCGTTTGCAGCTTGTTCGTCCCGAAGCCCGGCATGACGCGCGGCAGGGTCGCGGCGAGGTAGCCCCTCTGCGAGAGCTTGACCGGGTGGTGGCTCTTCTCCTCGGCGATCTTCGCGACGGCGCTCGCGCGTGCCGCCATCTGCGCGCGCGTGAAGCCTTCCGGAAAAAGAATCTGGAACTGGCGTAGCGGCTTGACCTTCGGCACCGGCGCCGCACCGCCGCCGCAGCCGGCGACGAGCGCGGCGACGGCGAGTGCTACGAGCGCGCCGCGGACCACTCGAGCCAGCCTGAGAGAAGGTGTGCCGCCGCGACTGCGTCCTCGGGAGCTGCGCCTGCGGTCTGCTGCGCAAGGTCGGTCGTAAAACGCTCGTCGAAGAGCTCAACCGGGACGTCCACCGCGGCGCGGAGCGCTTCGGCGAACCGCTCGGTCTCGGCCGCCTGCTCGCCGCGCTCGCCGCGGAGCGTCAGCGGCAGGCCGACGACGATCCGCTCGGCGTCCTCCTCGCGGGCGAGGCGCGCGAGCTCGGCAAGGCCCGCTTCGGTGCCCGCGCGCTCAACAATCGAGAGCGGCCGCGCGAGCGTCCCGGTCGGGTCGGAGACGGCTACGCCCGTGCGCGCCGAGCCGTAGTCGAGCGCCATCACCTTCACGCGAGCGCAGCCTTCGCGGCGGCGAACGCCTGCGGGATCGCGTCGGCGTCGTCGCCGCCGGCCTGGGCCATCGTCGGCCGCCCGCCGCCCTTCCCGCCGACGAGCTGCCCCATCTCGTTCGCGATCTTCGACGCATCGCCGAGGCCGTCGGCGAGGTTGACGACGATGTGGACGCGGCCCTCGGTGACGGACGCGACGACCGCGCCGTCGGCCTTCTCCTGCTGGCGGATCCGGTCGGAAAGGTCGCGGAGCGGCCCCGGCGCGAGACCAGCCGCGCGCGCGAAGACGACGCCGTCGACACGGTCGACCGCCTCCCAGTCGGCCGCGGCCTCCGCCTTCGGCGACTCCTTCCGCGCCTTCGTGAGCTCGCCACGCAGCACGTCGGCCTCGCGCGCACGCTCGTGGAGCAGCGCGAACGCCTCGCCTGCGGTCACCGCCTCGATGCGCCGCGCGCCCGCGCCGACTGAGCTCTCGGAGAGGATCGCGAACGGCCCGATCTCCGCGGTTGAGCGGACATGGGTGCCGCCGCAGAGCTCGAGCGACCAGCCGTCGACGTCGACCACGCGCACGACGTCGCCGTACTTCTCCCCGAACAGCATCATCGCCCCGAGCGTGCGCGCCTCCCCGAGCGGCGTCTCGAAGATCCGCACCGGCATCGCCGCGAAGACGTGCTCATTGACGCGCCGCTCGACCTCGGCGCGCTCGTCCGCGGTGAGCGCAGCGGGGTGCGTGAAGTCGAAGCGGAGCTTGTCGGGCCGCACCGCCGACCCCGCCTGGCGGACGTGGTCGCCGAGCACCTCCTGCAGCACCTTGTGGAGGAGGTGCGTCGCGGTGTGGTTCGCCATCGTCGGGAAGCGGACCTTCCACGGCACGACGGCGCGCACGCGATCGCCCTCGGCGAAGCCGCCGCCCGCAAAGACGAGTTCCTGGTCGCCGCCCTCGAGCCGAATCGCCTCGACGAGCTCGGCGCGCGAGCCGTCGTCCTTCTCCAGCACGCCGGCATCGGTGACCTGGCCGCCGCCCGCTGGATAGACCGGCGACTCGGCGAGCTTGACCTGGAAGACGCCGTCGCCGAGATCGGCGTACGCGGTGATCGCGGTGAGCACCTCCGTGCGCTCGTACCCGACGAAGTCGGTGCGCGGCGCGCCGCTGAACCGCGGCTCGTACCGCGCGCCGCCGCCCTGCCGCGAGATCTCGCGGTGCCCCTCCATGAGGCGCGTGTATTCCTCGTCGTTCACGCCGAGGCCGCGCTCGCGCGCGAGCTCTTGCGTCAGCTCGATCGGAAATCCGTACGTCGCCTGGAGGTCGAACGCGTCGTCGCCGGTGATCTCGCCCTTCGCGGCCGCCTCCTCGAAGATCGCCATGCCACGCTCGAGCGTCTCGCCGAAGCGCTCCTCCTCGGCGGCGAGCGTGCGGAGGATCTCGTCGCGATGCTGGACGAGCTCGGGATACGCGTTGCCCATCTGCTCGATCACGACGCCGGCGAGGCCCGGGAGGAAAGGCGGCTCCATCCCGATCCGCAGGCCGTGCTGCGCCGCGCGGCGGATGACGCGCCGCAACACATAGCCGCGCCCCTCGTTCGACGGCGCGACGCCCTCGGCGGAGATGAACGTCATGCCGCGCCCGTGATCCGCAAGCACGCGGTGTGCCTTCGTCGCATCCTCCGACGAGCCGTACGCGACGCCGGACTGCGCCGCGACCCAGTCCATGATCAGCTGGTAGCCGTCGGTGTCGTAGACGGACGGCACCTGCTGCACGACGCGCGCGACGCGCTCGAGGCCCCAGCCCGTGTCGATGTTCTTGCTCGGAAGGTCGGTCAGCGTGCCGTCGGCGTGGAGTTCGTACGACATGAAGACGAGGTTCCCGAACTCGAGGAACCGCTCGCATTTCGCGCAGCCGGGCAGGCAGCCCTCCGCGCAGCCGACCTCGGTGCCCCAGTCCCAGTACATCTCGGAGTCGGGCCCACACGGCCCCGGCCCGCCGACCGACCAGAAGTTCTCCGACGACGGAAGCGGCACGATCCGCTCCGCCGGCATCCCGATCGCCTCCCAGTAGCCGATCGCCTCCTCGTCCGGCCCGAGCTTCAACTCGGGATCGCCCGCGTGGACGCTGACCCAGACCCTGTCCCAGTCGAGCTTCAACCGCTCCTGGATGAACTCGGTCGCGTACGCGATCGCGCCCTCCTTGAAGTACTGGCCGAATGAGAAGTTGCCGAGCATCTCGAAGAACGTCAGGTGGTACGTGTCGAGGCCGACGATGTCGATGTCGACGGTGCGGAAGACCTTCTGCGCGGTCGTCGTGAGCGGCGCCGGCGGCTTCTCGCGGCCGAGGAAGAACGGCATCTGCGGCTGCATCCCCGCGCTCGTGAGGAGCGTCGAGTGGTCGTCGGCGCGCGGGATGAGCGGGTACGACGGGCAGCGCAAGTGGCCCTTCTCCTCGAAGAAGGAAAGGAACCCCTCGCGCAACTCGGCCGTCGTCCGCATGGGGGTCATTCTAGGAGTGGCGCCGCGAGGTGACGGATCGCACGGCGGCGCCGTATAACAAGGGAGTGAGACGCTGTCTCGGGATCCTCGCGCTGGGCCTTGTTGTCTCGGCGTGCGGTAGCTCCGTTCGCGTCATCCCCTCACGTCCCATCATCCTCCGGGTCCCGCCCTCCTCTACCGCGCTTCGCTTCTCTACCGCCTCGAACCGCGAGTTTGCCCGGCGCGACGTCGCGAGGCTGCTCCGGATCGTCGTCGTCCCGCAAGCCGCACGACAGGTCGCGGCCGTGCCGAGGAGCGCGCCCGCCTGGTTCCGCCAGGAATTGAGCCATGGCCTTTCCGGCGCCGCGGTCGTGCATCGCACCTGGGTGGTCGACGAATCGCTCAAGGACGTCGTCCGCTTCGTTCGGACCCACGCGCGGTCGCGGCCTCGACCCGAGTCGCCGCTCAACAGGTCGACGAACCGGATCGGGTCGCGGCCGAACGACAGCTATCTGTTCCCTCCCGTCCCCGGCCGCTCGTCGTCACGCTGGCTGAACATCGCCATGCTCGCGCTCCCGAATGGGGCGACTGTCATCACCGCTCAGGCGGGCGACTCGTGGATCCACCCGCCGCCGCGCAGCGCGGAGCTCCCGCGGACGGTCAGGCGAATAGACATCACGAGCCGCTACTACCACCGGCGCCCGAGCGTGCTCCTGCACGTCCGCGACCGCTACGACGTCGGCTCCATCGTCGCGTGGGTGAACGGGCTCGGCGTTGCCCCCCATGTCATCTGTTGGGGAGGTTGGGGAGGCAGCTACGGTCGGCCGGTCGTCACGCTGACCTTCCGCAATGCGGAAGGGAAGGTGCTCGCCCGAGGCACGCTCTCCAATCTCGGGTGCAACCCGTTCTCCCTCGCGGTGGACGGACAGAAGGCGCAGCCGCTGATCGTGGGTGACCTTCTCCTGCGGATCCAGCAACGCCTCGACGCCGACTTCTCTCCGCCGCTGCCGCGCGACGTATCGAGCTGCCTCCGCGGGCGCGGCTGGCAGGTACAGCAGGTAACCGACGGCCTCGCTGTCCGGAAGACCGGCCCACCTAGCGTGATCACGTTCCACCTGACCGGCAAGGTCACAATCGCGGGTCGACGGCACCCGGCGATCTCGCGCTGCCTGCGTAGCAGCCCGCACTTCGTCTACTACGGCTAGCGCGAAGACCGCTGTCGACGGTCGACCCCTGCGGCGCGATCTTCTAGCCTTGCGCTCTTGCGCGATGTGCGGCAACTCCTGAGGCAAACCCCTGCCTGGCTCGCCGTGCTCGGTGCGTACCTGCTCGTTTCGTTCGTCTATCTCGCGATCCCGGTCATCTCGCACCCGGGGCGGGACTTGATCGGCGTCGGGCGCGACCCGGATCAGTTTGTCTGGATGTTGGCCTGGTGGCCGCATGCGCTTCTCCACGGCACAAATCCGTTCGTCACGCACGCAGTGTGGTGGCCCCAGGGAGACAATCTCGCGTGGGACACGTCGATTCCAGGCCTGGCGCTGCTCGTGGCGCCCGTGACGTTGCTCGGCGGGCCGGTGCTCGCCTACAACGTGCTGGCCGTCCTACTGCCGGCGCTCGCCGCCTGGACCGCGTATCTGCTGTGCCGTCACCTGACGCATTCGTTCTGGCCGTCCGTGGCGGGGGGATACCTGTTCGGCTTCTCGCCGTACGTGCTCGGACAGACGGAGGGCCATCCGCATATGACCTCCGTCTTTCTCGTCCCGCTGATCGCGCTCGTGCTCGTTCGCTACGTGGAAGGCTCGCTCACCGGGTATCGCTTCATACTCGCGCTCGCGGTGCTCCTCGCGCTGCAGCTCTCGTTCTCGACGGAGCTCGCGTTCACTCTGACCCTCGCGATCGCAGTCTCGCTCACGGTCGCGGCGATCCTCGTGCCCGCGAGTCGTCGCCGCCTCCGGCTCCTGCTGCCGCCGCTGGTCGCCTCGTACTTGGTGGCTGGTGTGATCGCATCGCCACTTCTCGCGTACGCGCTGCTGCACCTCAAGCACGGCGCGATCCACCCGCCGGGCAAGTACTCGGCCGACGTACTCAACTTCGTGATCCCGACGGACCTGACTGCGCTCGGTTGGGGCTGGACGAAGTCCGTCGCCAGTCACTTCAGCGGCGCCCCTGCAGAGAACGGCGCGTACCTCGGACTCGCCTGGCTCACGATCCTCGGCTGGTTCGCCTGGAGCTTTCGACGGGTGGCCGCGGCGCGTTTCCTCGTCGCTCTACTTGCGGTCGGGGTCGTGGCCGAGCTCGGGATCCACCTCACGGTGGGCGGCCGCAACTACATCGCGCTTCCGTGGAAGCTCGTGTACGGGCAAACGCTCTTCAACAACGTCCTGCCGGTTCGGATTTCGATGTTCGTCGCGCTCGCCGCGAGCGTGTGCGTCGCCTGGTGGGCTTCCTCTCGACACGCGTCACGCGCCGCGCGCCTCGTTCTCACAGGGCTCGCGATTGTCATGGTCGTGCCGAGCCTCTGGCTCAGCGCCTGGCACGAGCATCCGGACAGACCCGCCTTCTTCACGCAGGGCATGTATCGGGCGTGCCTCGAGCCCGACGACAACCTCCTCATGCTGCCGTTCCCGATCAAGAGCGATGCGATGCTGTGGCAAGCCGAGGCCGGGTTCGCCTTCCGCATGGCGAACGGCTATGTCAATACGCGCGCTCCCAGGGGCGTGCCCGAGCCCAAGCTCATCCAAATTTTTCAGCGTCCCTCGGCGCCGACGGACCGGCGGCCGCTGCTGGCATGGGCGCATGGGCAAGGTGTCACGACGATCGTCGCGGCCGGACCGGGAGCCCGAGGATGGGTTCGCTTGCTCGCCCCGACCGAACGTCCTCGTCGGATCGGAGGCGTCTATCTCTTCGGGCTCGGCGCTAACCGCGGCCGGGTCTGCAGGCCGGGGTGACCCGATCAGGCGTCTACACGACGTCGAATGAGAGGATCACGTCGTCGGGGATATGCGGCTTGTTGGGCACCGGCTGAAGCCGCTCGCGGACATTGGCGCCAATGTCTGCCGCTAGGCGCCGCCAGAAATTCGCCGCGCGTGGGT
>Ga0265338_10005075_pt1 | contig 17376 bp, 20 predicted proteins | sample 42126metaG_FD_193579 | JGI IMG/M metagenome (GOLD analysis project Ga0265338, IMG submission 193579) | Rhizosphere microbial communities from Carex aquatilis grown in University of Washington, Seatle, WA, United States - 4-21-26 metaG | ecosystem: Host-associated > Plants > Roots > Rhizosphere... | reverse complement strand
CTCACCAATCCGGACGTGCTGAAGGCGACTATCTCGTCAAACGGCGAGAATCTGGTGAAGGGGCTCGACAATCTGCTGGCCGATATCGAGCGCGGCCAGGGCGAGCTTTCCATTCGCCAGTCGGCTGATGGTTTCACCGTGGGCGAGAACATCGCCACCGCTCCCGGCAAGGTGGTGTTTCGCAACCAGATCATGGAGTTGTTGCAATATTCTCCGGCCACGGATGAAGTCCATGAGCGCCCGCTCCTGATCTTCCCGCCCTGGATCAACAAGTTCTACATCATCGATCTGAGGCCCGAGAACAGCATGGTCCGCTGGCTGGTCGGCCAGGGTTACACCGTGTTCCTGGTGTCGTGGGTCAATCCCGATGCGCGCCTCGCCCAGAAGGGTTTCGAGGATTACATGCGTGACGGCGTTTTCGCTGCGCTGGATGCGGTGGAGAAAGCCACCGGCGTGCGCGACCCCAACTGTGTCGGTTATTGCATCGGCGGCACTTTGCTGGCCGCCACCCTCGCCTATATGGCGGCCAAAGGAGACGATCGGATTCATTCGGCGACCTTCTGGGCGGCGCAGACCGATTTCAGTGAAGCGGGCGAACTGTCTGTGTTCGTGGACGAAGCCCAGCTTGACGCCCTGAAGCAGAAGATGGACAGCGAAGGCGGCGTCTTGCCCGGCTCCAAGATGGCCGGCGCCTTCAACATGCTGCGCGCCAACGACCTGATCTGGTCCTTTGTGATCAACAACTATCTGCTCGGCAAGCAGCCCATGCCCTTCGATCTGCTTTACTGGAATTCCGACACCACGCGGATGCCGGAGAAGCTGCATCTGTCTTACTTGCGCCAGTGCTACAAGGAAAACGCGTTGGCGCGCGGTAAGATGGAAATGGCCGGCGTCAAGCTGGACTTGCACAAGGTCAAGGTGCCGGTCTATTTGCAGTCGGCGCGCGAGGACCATATCGCGCCGGCCAATTCCGTCTTCAAGTCGGTGAACCTGTTCGGCGGGCCGGTGCGCTTCATCATCGCCGGCTCGGGCCATATCGCGGGCGTGATCAATCCGCCGGGCGCGAAGAAGTATCAGTACTGGACCAATGACGCCGGCGCGAAAGACATCGAGAGCTGGCGCCAGGGCTCGACCGAGCATCCCGGCTCTTGGTGGCCGGATTGGGACCAGTGGCTGTCCAAACTGTCAGGGCCCAAAGTGCCTGCGCGCCAGCCGGGCGACGGCGAGCTCAAAACCATGGGCGATGCGCCAGGGACCTATGTGAAAGTGAAAGCGCAGTGATGACCGTTATTTCTTTGGCGGTGGTGGCGGTGGCGGCGGCGGCTTAGGCGACTGCGGCGTCACATTCCGAGATCCTTGCACATGCTCGTATCTAGGGGGTGGCGGCGGTGGATTGGACGATTTTTTTCCAGACATTTACTTGTCTTTCCATGTTTCATTCATGAACTCAACAAAAAGAACATCTTTGGCGCAGACTAGCATACCTGTAACGCCAGTGATTGGAATTTGGCCGTCCTCAGTCAGCCATGACACATCCTGTAAGAAAAAATGCCCCCTGTCTGACGATGAAGGCCACTCTGTAGGCCATCCATATAGCCTTCGCTCCCCATCAAGGTGCAGCACAACGTAGGTGACGTTTTCCGAAAACGTGCCAAACCATTCGGAGGGATAAGACGTCTCATTTGTTAGGGACAGCTTCCTAGCCAGTTTGTGAAATTTGTCGTTGTTCGCAAAGTAAGAAAAAGTCACGCCAACAACAAATGCCCCAAACGTCGACGTAATAAGCTCTGAATTCTGATCCCATCGAAAAAGAGGATAGGCCGCCAAAAGCAACTTCACTGGGAAAATTAAAGTTCGAACAATTAGCGTGAAAATAAGGGCTTGAATTACTCGTTCGAATTGAGCTGGCTTAGGCCACGTTGTGAAGGCATAAAATATCCACGCGGAAAGAAATCCTGGTAGTAGATACTGCAATATTTCTAACGCGCTCTTTCCCAAACCTTCCATCAGCGTCACCCCAACTTAGCTTGCACCGTCGAGATTCGAACACGTCGTCGTGGCTCGTAGATGCAGTGAGATAGCATAACTAATGCGCTTTCATCTCCTTATCCCGAATAGCGCGGAATTCGTTGCCGGCATACCAGTTGGGCCATTGCGTGGAATTGGCCAGTGTCTCGCCCACCTGATAGAGCGCCTTCAGATCCTCCACTGGCCCGCTCAGGTCCCAGTCGGCGCGCCATTCGTCTGACGGCTGGTGATAGCGATGCTCGCGGTAATCATCGCGGATCGCCTGCCCCGCCTTCTTGCCGCCTTTGACGAGGTCATAGCCGCCATCGGGATCCAGCACCGGCACGCCCACCTTGGCCAGGCTGATATGGTCGGAGCGATAGAAATACCCTTTCTCCGGTTCGGGATCAGGCGAGATCACGCGGCCTTGCGCTTTCAATGCCGCGGCCAGTGGCATCTCCAGCTCCGAGGCGCCATTGCCGATCAGGACCAGGTCGCGGGAGCGCCCTTGCGGCAGCCCGCCATCGAGATTGATGCCGCCCACCATATGATTGAGCGGCCAGAGCGGATGGGCGGCGAAATATTCCGAACCCAAGAGGCCCTGCTCTTCCAGGGTCCAGGACAGGAACGCCACCGAACGCTGCGGCCGGGCATGAACCATGGCCTCGGCGATTTCCAGAATGCCGGCCACGCCCATCGCATTGTCGACGGCGCCATTGTGGATCCTGTCGGTGCCGGGCGCGCCGGGTTTGACGCCCAGATGGTCCCAATGGGCGGTGTAGAGGAAATAATCGTCGGGCTGCTTGGTGCCCCGGAGCACACCCACCACATTGCGACTGCTGCGATGGGCGATCTGGGAGGACAGATGCGCGTTCAGCGTCTCGCCTGGCATCGCGATGGCATGGAAGCCCGGCCGATTGGCGGCCTGTTTCTCTTTTGCGTAATCCAGGCCGGCGCGGCGGAACAGATCCTGGGCCACTTCATGCGTGATCCAGCCCTCCAGCGGCAGCATAGAATTGTTCTTGTCCTTGGCCTCCAGAAGCAGCTGCGCGCCGGACCAGGAGCTGCGCACCACATCCCAGCCATAGGCGGCGGGGATGGTCTCATGCACGATCAGAGCGGCGGCAGCGCCATGGCGCGCGGCTTCTTCGTATTTGTAGGTCCAGCGGCCGTAATAGGTCATCGCCTTGCCCTTGAAGAATTTGGGATCGGGTTTGGTGTCCTCATTGCCCGGATCGTTGATCAGGATGACCACCGTCTTGCCCTTTACATCCAGGCCCGCATAGTCGTCCCAGTGATATTCCGGCGCGACCACGCCATAGCCGACAAAGACAAGCGGCGCCTTGGCGATATTCACGGTCTCGCTGGCATAGCGCGGGGTGACATAGACGGTGTCGTCGAGATATTTCGGCGTCACCGCGCCGCTTTTGCTGTCGATCACCAGCTTGGACTTGCCCGGATCCAGTTCGATATTGACCGCCGGAACCGTTTGGAAATAGCTGCCGTGATTTCCCGGTTCCAGCCCGATGCGTTTCATGTCGTCGGCGATCCATTGCGCCGACGCTTCGCCCGTCGCCGAGCCGGGCCAGCGGCCTTCAAAGGCATCATCGGCAATCGCCTTGTCGCGCGCCGAAAGGTCGGCGGCGGTGATCTCTTTTGTCGTCGCGGGATGGCCGGGATAGGAGGCGGCGCTGGCGGCGGCACAGGCGATCATCGCGCCGGCAAAAATTCCGTATTTGAGGTTTCCCGGCCGATTCAATTGATCCTCCCTGGCAGCAGCTTTTCATTCTCGCCGCCGATCTGGTGATAGAAGCCTGGGCCTTCGGCGCCGTTCTGCCAATAGTCGCGCTGGGGCCGCACCAGGAATGTCTCGCCCTTGAGATTGTGTACAAAGCCCAGCCGCAGAACCGTCAGATAGGTCGCGGCCAGATCGGTCTCGCCGCACTGACCCTGGATGCAGCGGGTGGAAATGCGCGTCGCCAGCAGGGCCGGGTCGCGCGCCACATCCTTGGGCGCGTCCGGCGAAGCGCAGCGCATGGAAAGCGCCACCGCCCCGACCAGCGGCTTGGCCCAGGCGACATCTCCGCCCGGTACGGCCGCCAGCCATAGCGCGATGCGATTTCCGTTGACGCGATAGAGCACAAAGCCGGCGCCGCCCTTGCGGTTGCCGAAATCGCGCACCGCAAAGCCGAAGGGCCGTTCCTGCGGCGGCGTCAGCACCGTCTGCGCACCGAACGTATTTTCGAGAAATGCCGTCAAGAAGGTGTCGGGCGTCTGGCCGTTCAGTGCACCGCTTTTGTAAATGGCATGGGCAAAGCCATCTTCCGCCATCACATGGAACAACGAATTGTCGGGCGCATGCGCCGCCACGCGCCATTCCTCGGGCGCAAAGCCGTTGCACTGCCCTGCTCCCAGCCCTGTCAGCATTTGCGGACGTATAGTCGGTCCGCGCAGAAGCCGTTTGGACCAGGAGGCGTTGGCGGCGGGAAACGGTGGATAGAAATATTCCTTGGCCAGGGTGCGTGGCGGATGCACCGAGAATTTCTTCTTCGGCACGGGCTCATCCTCGAAGGTCAGCGAAACGGCGCGCGGCTTGACCTCGCCCTGGGTAATGTCAAAGACCGTCAGGGTGACGTGATCGCCGGCCTTGGCCTCACGGATCATGGTGGCAGCCTGGCGCGCGGAGGTGACCCTGGTGCCGTCAATGGCGGCGACCACTTCGTCGGGCTTGATGCCCGCCTTGTCGGCGGGGCTGTCATCGGCCACCGCAAAAACCTGTGCTCCGCCCAGGCCCAGCATGGGGGTGCGGTAGGCGGCAGCCGGCGTCAGGGGCGCGAAGGTCAGACCGGAAAAGCCTTCGGGCTTGGGCGGCCGGTGCACGGCATAGAACACCGCGCCGGCAAACAGCGCGGCACCTGTCACGCCCGCAAGCGCGATACCTTTCCAGCCACGGAACATGGCTGGTTGTAACATGGATTAGCGAGATCGGCCCTCATGCTTCGACAAGCTCAGCATGAGGTTTCTCAAAACATCCTCACCCTGAGCTAGTCGAAGGGTGAGGCTTACAGTCCGGTGGTCTCCGGCAAACCCAACATGATGTTCAGGTTTTGCACCGCCGCCCCGCTGGCGCCCTTGCCCAGGTTGTCGAACGCCGCGACCACACGCGCCTGTCCGCTTTTGTCATTGCCGAAAACATAGAGGGTCAGCCCGTTGCTGCCCGCCAGGATTTCCGCATCCAGGGTCTTCACCGCGGCCGCATCCTCCAGCGAAGCGACTTTGACCAGCGGCCGATCGGGATAAGCCTTGACCAGCGCGGCGTGGACATCGCGCGCCGTCGGCTTTCCCGGCAGCGCCCAAAGCTGCAGCGGCACATCCACCAGCATGCCGCGATAAAAACGCCCGACACTGGGCTGGAACACAGGCGGATGGGAAAGACCGGAATGCTTCTGCATCTCCGGCAAATGCTTGTGCGAAAGGTTCAGGCCATAGATGCGCGAGACGGTGTCGGTGTAATCGGCGGAGCTCTTGTCTTCGAACTCCGCGATCATGGATTTGCCGCCGCCGGAATAACCGGAGACGCCGCTGACACTGGAGGGATAATCGGCGGGCACGATGCCGGCCCGCACCAGCGGCCGCATAATGGCCAGGAACCCGGTCGGCCAGCAGCCCGGATTGCTCACCCGTTTGGCGGCGGCGATTTTGGCGTAACCGTCCGCCTCAACCTCGGCGAAGCCATAAGCCCAGCCCTCCGCCACCCGATGGGCGCTGGAGGCGTCGATCACCCGGGTGGCGGGATTGTCGATCAGGGTCACGGCCTCCCGCGCCGCCTCGTCCGGCAGGCACAGGATCACCATATCGGCCGCGTTCAGGGCCCGCTTGCGGGCGACCGGATCCTTGCGCTCGGCATCGGCCAGGGCGATCAGCGACAGCTCGGAACGGGGCGCCAGGCGCTCACGGATTTCGAGCCCCGTGGTGCCGGCGGCGCCGTCGACGAAGATTTTTGCCAGGCTATTCATGATGTTCCGGTCAAAGATTGACATGCAGGTAAGGTGGTTCTTAGCTGATTTTGCCCCGAAAGGGGCGCGCCCCGGCTATGCGCTGGGCGCGAGGGGTTTAAGGCGCGGGGCTGCCGGCGGTCAAATCGGCCAGCCGGACCGATCGTTGCGCTGAAGTCTGGATGCGTAAACGAAGGGTCTAAACACAGACACAGAGGGGGTTCGGCTCATGGATCTGCAAGCGATTTTCGACAACTGGCGCCGTACGGTCACCGATCACTATTTCGACATGAACGGCCGGGTCGGACGCAGCCAGTTCTGGTATTTCGTGGCGGCCAATATCGTGATCGCCATCATCGTTGCCGTCGTCCAGTCGATCACCTTCCTGCCACTGGTGGTCATCTTCGACCTGGCGATGTTGTTGCCCACCGCCGGCATGGGGGCGCGGCGCCTGCAGGACACCGGCCGCGACGGCAAGCTGGTCTGGATATTCCTGATCGCGGCCTTCGTCTCGTCGTTCGTTTCTCTTGTCGCCGCGCTCAGCATCGCCGCGCTGGGTTTCCTGGGCTTCCTGTTCTTCGGACCGCTCGCCATCCTGATCCACCTGGTCTTGCTGGCGGCCTCTATCGTGCTGATCTATTTCTGGGTGCAGCCCGGCGATCCCGGCAGCAATGCCTATGGCCCGCCGCCGCCGGTATTTGATCCGGCAACAAAACCGGCGATCTAGAACGAGCCTGAAAAGAAAAACGGCGGCCTTGCGGGCCGCCGTTTGATTTTGTCCCTAAGCGAAGGGATTTTGCGGACTGAGCAGGAGCGCCGAGCGATGTGGGCTTAGAAGCCCATGAGCGAAGGCGCGACGAACTCAGGACGCAAAAGACCTCGCTTAGCGCTTGGAGAACTGGAAGGAGCGGCGAGCCTTGGGACGGCCGTACTTCTTGCGCTCCACCGCGCGCGGATCGCGGGTGAGGAAGCCGCCGGGCTTCAGCACCGGGCGCAGGCTGGGTTCATAATTGACCAGGGCGCGGGAAATGCCGTGGCGCACGGCGCCGGCCTGACCCGACAGACCGCCGCCATTGACGGTGACGATCACGTCGAACTGGCCGTCGCGATTGGCGGCGACCAGCGGCTGGCGCAGGATCATGCGCAGCACGGGACGGGCGAAATAGACGGTCTCGTCGCGGCCGTTGACGGTGATCTTGCCGGTGCCCGGCTTGATCCAGACGCGGGCGACCGATTCCTTGCGGCGGCCGGTGGCATAGGCGCGGCCCTTGGAGTCGCGCTTGTTGTCGGCCTTGGAGGCGTCGGCGGCATCCGCCGACTTGGCCTTGATCAGGGTGGATTTGAGTTCGGTGAACTTGTTTTCTTCGGCCATCGGTTAGGCTGCCTTGTACTGGGTGTTCTTGGGATTCATCTTGGCGACGTCCAGCTTTTCGGCCTGCTGGGCCTCATGCGGATGGTCGGGGCCCGGATAGACGCGCAGGTTCGCCATCTGGCGGCGGCCCAGGGGTCCCCGCGGCACCATGCGCTCAACGGCCTTTTCCAGCACCCGCTCGGGGAACTTGCCAGCCATGATGGCGCCGGCGGTGCGTTCCTTGATGCCGCCGATATAGCCGGTGTGGTGGTAATAGACCTTCTTCTTCAGCTTCTGGCCGGTCAGCACCACCTTGGCGGCGTTGATGACGATGACATTGTCACCGCAGTCCAGATGGGGGGTATAGGTGGCCTTGTGCTTGCCGCGCAGGCGCATGGCGATGATCGAGGCAAGACGGCCCACGACCAGCCCTTCGGCGTCGATCAGGATCCACTTCTTCTCGATCTCGGAGGCTTTCGCCGAGTAGGTTTTCATGCTTTTTCCTTTGGTCGCTCGCCGGGTTACGCTGCCGCTACCGGCCCCGCCGACGCTCCATATTCCGTTGAAAAGACGGGGCGATATAGGGGTGTGGCCCCTCCCCGTCAACCGAAATGTCGGAAAAACGGGGCTTTTTCTGGTGCGGTATTATAATACCGCATAAAGTGGGCGATGTTACACTTCCCGTACCAGCCCAATATCTAGGTGGAACCAACGAGCGGTTTACTCATTATGAGTATCTTACAGCCCTGAGGCCGCCCATGTCCCCCGCAGACCGCAAGGCCCAGCATTTGGCCAAGGCCAAAGAGGCCGAAGATCAGGCTGCTAAGGCGAAGGACGAGCAGAGCAAGGCGGAGTGGCTGCGGATCGCGGCTGGCTATCACGCCCTGGCTGCCCAGCAAGACCCGCCTAGGGGGTAGCTGTTTGGGCTTGGTGACCTTCTCGAAAGCCCTGTCGAAATCCTCGGGCTTCTTGGGCGCTCCAACTTCCTTGGCCATGTCCTTGAAGCGTCGATGACGCTTGGCGTCCGTCAGTTTCTTCTTTTTGGATCTGTTCGGATGGTTGACCATATCAGCCATCCAAGCCGAGCATCATGCGGTTCACCCTATGCATAAGCGCGTCCGCTATCCCAAGCCACCCAAAACGCGGATACAGCCGCACCAAGTGGGCCAGACAGAGAGAACAATCATGCACAAGCTTCTGACCATTGCCGCCATGCTGGTCCTGGGTGGCTGTGCAGCTCCGCAGGAGCAGGTGTTAAAGCAGGTGCCGGGTGCGTCTGCGGCCCCAGCGGGTAACCCAGTCAATTGCACCACCGTTTCCGAGCGTATGGCGAGCCGCACGATCTGCAATTGAAATAGGTTGTACCGGCCCCGGCGGAATAGGCGCGGGGCTGACGTGTAAAAGTCGTCTCCCCGCACTAAGTTAGCCCCATGCGCGCCCCCGAATCCCCGCCCCTGCTCCTGACCGCCTGCACCGGTGGAGTGCTGCGCCTGGTGCTGAACCGGCCGAACGCCCGCAACGCCCTGTCCTCGGAGCTGATGGCGGCGCTGAAATCGGCGCTGGACGGCGCCGCCGCCGACAATGCCACACGGGTGATCGTGATCGCCGCGGAAGGGCCGGTCTTTTCTTCGGGCCATGACCTGAAGGAAATGGCGCGCCACCGCGCCGACGGTGATGCGGGGAAAAAGGCCTATGCCGTCCTCTTCACCCAATGCTCGGAGATGATGCAGACCATTGTGCGCAATCCCAAGCCCGTGATCGCCGAGGTCCAGGGCATCGCTACCGCCGCCGGCTGCCAGCTGGTGGCAAGCTGCGATCTGGCGATCGCCTCCACCTCCGCCCGCTTCGCCACACCGGGCGTAGATATCGGCCTGTTCTGTTCCACCCCCATGGTGGCCTTGTCGCGCAATGTCGGCCGCAAGGCGGCGATGGAGATGCTGCTGACCGGCCGGATGGTCGAGCCGGAAGACGCGCTTCGCATCGGTCTGATCAACAAGGTGGTGGCGCCGGAGATCCTGGAAAGCGAGACCATGATGCTGGCGGGGCTGATTGCGACCAAGCCGCGCGCCACGATCAAGACCGGCAAGGAAGCCTTCTATCGCCAGCTCGAAATGCCGCTGGCGGAAGCTTACGCCTATGCCAGCCAGGTAATGACCGAGAACATGCTGGACGCGGAAGCCTGCGAAGGGATCGGCGCGTTTCTCGAAAAAAGAGAACCGAAATGGCCGAGCTAGCGCTGCCGCAATATCCCGACACCCTGATCAAATCCATCCTGCGCGAGGTCAAGACCATCGCCATGGTGGGGGCGAGCGGCAATGACATCCGCCCGTCCTATTTTGCGATGATGTATCTGCTCAACAAGGGCTACAAAATCATTCCGGTGAATCCCGGCATGGTCGGCAAGGAGATACTGGGCCAGAAGGTCTATGCGAGCCTGAAAGATGTTCCGGCGCCAGTCGACATGGTGGATATCTTCCGCGAGTCCAAATTCGCCCCCGAGATCGCCCGCGAGGCGGTGGCGGAAAAGGACCGGCTGGGCCTGAAGGTGCTGTGGATGCAGCTTGGCGTGATAAACGAGGAAGCCGAAAAGATCGGCACGGATGCCGGCCTGACCGTGGTGATGAACCGCTGCCCCAAGATCGAGCATGGCCGCTTTTCCGGCGAGATCGGCTGGATGGGCGTCAATCGCCGGGTGATCGACAATCGAAAGCCGCTCTTGTTCGGGCGCGGGGGCTCGCTCAAGCACGGCTAAAAAGACAGGGGATGGGGATGAAATACAGGATTGCCGCTCTGCTTCTTTGCCTCGCCCCGGCGGCGGCGCTAGCGCGGACCGACTATGTGCCGTCCGGCACCTGCGATGGGTGGCCGCGCGCCCAGATCGGCATGGCATCCGGCTTCTGCGCCGGCCTCATCGTCGCCCCGCCCGCCGATTTCGAGAAGCGCACCATCCTGTCGCCCCGCGTGGTGCTGCCGCTCAAGGGCACCAGCGACTTCCTGGTCACCGACATGGACAAGTGGAACAGCCCGAACGGCAAAGTCTTCCGCATCCATGCCGAACGCGGCAAGCCCACGGTCGTTACTCCCGTACTGACCGGTCTCTATATGCCCCATGCCATCGCCTATGGCCCCGGCGGCAAGGTCTATGTCAACGAACAGGGCCGCATCTTCCGCTTCGATCCCATGGCGGCCGACCCGAAGTCCACGATCGAGACCGTGATCCCCAACGCGCCGGACACGCGGGTGCGTTTCAATTTCCATCCCCTGTCGATGTTCATCTTCGACACCAACAACGACATGCTGGTGTCGGTGGGCGCGCCCAGCGACCAGTGTCTGGTCGGGCCGCCGGCCAGCAAGGACGGCAAGCCCGACGGCACGGCTTTCTGCAATCAGGCGGAAGGCGACTACAAGGCCGCTGGCATCCGGCGCTACAAGTGGCTGGGCGACAACAAATGGTCGCCGGATTTCACCATGATGGCGCAGGGCCTGCGCAATTCCGTGGCCCTGGTCCGGCACAACTCCGGCACCTTGCTGCAGGCGGAAAACAGCGTGGATTTCCCGCCCGCCGACACCCCGTTCGAGGAATTCAATGTGCTCAAGCAGGGCGCCCATTATGGCTGGCCCTATTGCTATGACATGACCGGCACCAATCCGGTGTGGGGGCCGCTGCATCTGATGGATTGCGACGGCACGGGCACAGGCCGCGCCTATACCAAGCCGGTGCTCCTATTGCCGCCGCACGGCGCACCACTGAGCATGCTCTATTATGACGGTGCGATGTTCCCGCAGTTGCGCGGCAAGCTGATACTGGCCCTGCACGGCTATCGCCCCGCCGGCGCGCGCATCGCCGCCTTCACCGTCGACGGCCAGGGAATTCCCGTGGCTACACCGAATGCCCGCTATGACGCCTATGCAGGGCCGGATGGCGATCAGACCGTCAGCCTGCCCTATCCGGGACCGGCCTCCGTACCGCTTTTGCTCACGCCTGGCTGGAATAATGTGAATGGCGTCCATCCCAAAGGCTCGCCGGTTGGACTGGCGGTGGCCACGGATGGCGCCATCTGGGTGGCTGAGAACAACAACGGCACCATCTTGCGGATTGCGCGCGACCGGCCCTAACTAGCGTCGCGGTTTCGAAGTTCGCCATATGTCTCTCGACAACGCCTCCATGACGGTGTTCGGCGACTCCATCTCGGGCAACTGCCTGAAGGTGAAGTTCGTGGCCGACCGGCTGGGCATCCCTTACGACTGGGTCGAGACCAGCGTGCTGAAGGGCGAGACCCGGACGGCGGAATTCTTAGGCATGAATCCGGCGGGCCAGGTGCCAACGGTGCGCTTCGCCGACAATGGGGTGCTGGCCCAGTCCAACGCCATCATGCTGCATCTAGCCGAGCACAGCGATCTTGTCCCCCGGCCCGCCTTTGAACGGGCGCAGATGTATCAGTGGCTGTTCTGGGAGCAGTACAGCCATGAGCCCGCCCTCGCCGTGCTGCGCTTCCACAAGCTCTATCTGAAGAAGGCCGACAGCGAGATCGACCCAAACCTCAGGCCCCGCTGCCTGAAGGCGCTGAAGCTGATGAACGAGCACCTGGAAGGGCGCACCTATTTCGTTGGCAGAAAACTGTCACTGGCCGATATCGCCCTGGTAGCCTATACCCGCTTTGCCCATGACGCCGGTCTGGTTCTGGCACAGTTTCCCAATGTCCGGACCTGGGTATCGCGGGTGGAAAACGATCTCGATATCGACCATCTGTCTTAAAAATAACGCGTTTGACCGATGGAATAAATCCGGCGGATTTTCCGTCAAATGATCCGGACGGTTTGTCATTCATGCCGCGGCCGGAAATAATCCATAAGCCAGCCTGAGGCGGGGCCGCGGCCCCTAACATCTGACGAGGAGACAGCCATGGCCGATTACGGCTTCAACACACTCGCCGTGCATGCCGGCGCCCAGCCCGATCCCGCCACCGGCGCGCGGGCCACGCCCATCTACCAGACCACGGCCTTCGTTTTCGAGGACGCCGACCATGCCGCGGCTTTGTTCAACCTTCAGGTCTTCGGCAACATCTATTCGCGCATCATGAACCCCACCAATGCGGTGCTGGAGGAGCGGGTGGCGGCGCTGGAGAATGGCCGCGCAGCGCTTTCCTGCGGTTCGGGCCATGCGGCGCAGCTTCTGGCGCTGCACACCCTGATGGGGCCGGGCGACAATATCGTTGCGGCGCGCCAGCTCTATGGCGGCTCGATCAACCAGTTCAGCCAGGGTTTCGCCAAGTTCGACTGGCACGTCACCTGGGCCGATGCCAAGAACCCGGAGAGCTTCAAGGCGGGCATCAACGACCGCACCAAGGCGATCTTCGTCGAAAGCATCGCCAATCCCGGCGGCATCATCACCGACATCGAGAAGGTGGCGAAGATCGCCCATGATGCTGGCATACCGTTGATCGTGGACAATACCCTGGCCTCGCCCTACCTGATCCGGCCGATCGAATGGGGCGCCGATATCGTGATCCATTCCGCCACCAAATTCCTCGGCGGCCACGGCAACTCCATGGCCGGTGTCATCGTCGACAGCGGCAAGTTCGATTGGGGCAGCGGCAAATTCCCGTCGCTGTCCGAGCCCTGCCCTTCGTATCACGGCATGCGGCTGTGGGAGACCTTCGGCGACATGGCCTTCGCCATCGCCTGCCGGGTGCTGGGCCTGCGCGATCTGGGACCCGCGCTGTCGCCGATGAACGCCTTCCTGGTACAGACCGGGATCGAGACCCTGCCCCTGCGGGTGCAGCGGCATTGCGACAATGCCCTGACCGTCGCCAAATGGCTCAAGGCCAATCCGAAAGTGAGCTGGGTGAACTATGCCGGGCTGGAAGACAATGACTGCTACGCCCTGCACAAGAAATACTGCCCCAAGGGCGCGGGCAGCGTTTTCACCTTCGGGCTCAAGGGCGGTTATGAGGCGGGGCTGAAGCTGGTCAATGGCGTCAAGCTGTTCAGCCATCTGGCCAATATCGGCGACACAAGAAGCCTGATAATCCATCCGGCGTCCACCACCCATCGCCAGTTGTCGGACGAGGACCGCGCCAAGGCCGGCGCAGGCAATGATGTGGTGCGGCTGAGCATCGGCATCGAAGACCCGGCCGATATCATCGCCGACCTGGAGCAGGCGCTGGCGTGACGCGTCAGAAAATATTCGTGATCGTAGTGGCCCTCATGGGGGCGAGTGTTTCGCATACTCTGGCACGGGACCGCCCGTGCGGAACCAACAAGCCCGCCATCGTGAATTTGGCGGAAGACGGTCACATTCTTTGGGACCGACAGCCCGTAACATTCGATGAAGCGATGCGTCGCTTTTCCGTGGCGGTCAAAAGCGATCCTATACCGAACATCCAAATTGTTCCGGATCGCATGGCCAAGTACGACGCGGTAGCCAAGTTTCTGTCGCATGTGCAGATGATGGGTTTTCACTGTGTTGGTTTTGTCGGCATCAACAGCGGCCATTAACTCCGAACGTCATCCCCGGCCGAGCATTGCGGTAGCAATGCGAGGGGAAAGGGACCCAGGTGGACGGACGTACAGGTGCTTCCCACCTGGGTTCCCTTCCCTCGCCGCGCGGGGTCGCGCGGCTCGCCGGGAATGACACTAGGGATTGCCGATAAACCGGACCTCATACACATGACCGCCCAACAGCCTCGCCTCGGTGACTAGAATCGCCCGATAATGGTCTCCGTCGGGGGAGGCACCGGGTGAAATTCGCCGGTCTGATTGTTGCGCCGTTCATACTGGGGATTGCCTTCGCGAGCAGCGTTGAGGCAAAGGCCCCTGTTGCGATCCATGTCAAGGCGATCAAGGGCCGAGTCCTGTTTTCGTACCGCGGCAAGACTCTGACCGATGCAAGCCTTAATCAGCTCTGCGCGGCCAGCCGGCGGCAAAAAACCGAGATCGAGTTCCAAAAAGAGAGAATGAATTCCAACGACACCATGGCTTCTCTTCTCAAGGAAGCCGACTGTCTGAGCGCCACGCACGCCAGCGGTTTTATGGAGATCGACCGCCGGTCGGAGCCGAAGCCCGCAGCTCATACGCGTGCCAAACCGCGGCACAAAGCAAAAGCGCCGCAGTGACCTGGTGTGCCGCCGCCAGCCATTCGGGGGCCTGCAGCAGCAAGGTCGTGATGCCGAGGAAAATCTGGAACGCCGTGATGATCGCCACCGCCTTGGCGCTGGCCTTGGCGTAGCCTGAAAGTTTGATGCCCCGCGCATAGATGAAGGCAGCGAAGCCGGCGACAATATACGCGCCGATGCGGTGGTCGAACTGGGCCAGTCCGGGATTTTCAAAGAAATTGATCCACCACGGCGCGGAGAAGAACGCGTCTTCCGGCAGGGCCCGGCCGTTCATGTCGGGCCATGTGTTGTAAATCAGCCCGGCATGAAGCCCGGCCACCAGCGCTCCCAGCAGCATCTGCACATAGACCAGCGCGGCGAAGGTGATGCCGCGCCTCGCGTTGCCTTTCTCGGGTGCGCTCCGCAGATATTCCAGCGCGATCCAGAGAATGGCCATCAGCAACAGCAACGCCGCGCCCAGATGGATGGCCAAACGGTATTGACTGACCGACGTGCGGACCTCAAAGCCGCTGGTCACCATCCACCAGCCGATAAAGCCCTGCAGCCCGCCCAGAACGAACAACGTGAGCATGCGCGGCCAGTCGTGTTTCTGGATGGCGCCGGTGGCGGCAAACCAGACGAAGGGCACGAAGAACAGCACGCCCAGGAGGCGCCCCAGGAAGCGGTGAATCCATTCCCACCAGAAGATGCCCTTGAAGGCCTCCAAGGTCATGCCGCGGTTTTCGACCATGTATTGCGGGATGCGCTGATACTTGGTGAAGGCGTCCTGCCATTCGGCCTGGTTCAGCGGCGGGATGGCGCCCATGATCGGCTTCCATTCGGTGATGGAAAGCCCGGAACCGGTCAGCCGCGTCAGCCCACCGATCGTCACCATGCCCAGGATCACCAGCGCGATCGCCAGCAGCCACAAGCCGACGGCGCGACGGCTTGTCCAGAAATTTGAGGAAGCGGTCATGCGGGCGTTCTGATACCGTCCCGCTTCCCGCTCGTCAAAGCACCAAAATGTCCCGCCGTCTCAAGACCCTGATTGCCGCCATCCTCATCGTGTTCTTCTGGCTGCCCTTCTATGCCCTGCTGATCATGGGTCTGGCCTGGCATGTGCTGCCTGGCGCGCCCTGGTATGTGGCGCTGCTTTTCTATGCCCTGGCCGGCACCTTGTGGATCGTTCCCATCGGCCTTTCTTTGCCCTGGATGTACCGGGAACCAGCCAAGCGATGATCGACAACAAAGACGAAAATCGCTTCGAACTGGAAGAGAAAGGCCTGCTGGTCTGGTCCGACTACCGCATCCGCGACGGCAAATATCTGCTGTCGCATGTGGAGGCCGAGCCGCCCCTGCGCGGCACCGGCGCGGCCGGCCGGCTGATGCAGCAGATCGTGGATCACGCCCGCGCCAATAAATTGGTGCTGGAGCCGCGCTGCCATTATGCCCGGCTCTGGTTTCAGCGCCATCCCGAAGCGGACGACGTGCTGAACTAGAAGGCGCTGGAACAGGGTTCATGATCAAGCTGCTTGCCGATTATGTCCAGGTCTACGAACAGGCGCTGGCTCCGGAAGCGTGCGCGGCGCTGATTGCCCAGTTCGAGGCCTCGCCCCACTTGCAGGAGCGGCTGCACACCGAACATTCCTATCGCTTCACCGAAATCAATGTCAGCCGGCACTGGCCGCAGGTGGAGCAGCAGATATTCCACATCATGACGCAGGGCATGCGGCGCTATTGGCAAAAGCTGGAGATCGGTCCCTGCTGGCCAACCAAGGTCGGGTTCGAAAAGCTGCGCCTGAAACGCTATGTGCCGGGCGGAGTCGAGCATTTTCCACCGCATGTCGATGTGATGCGGGCGGAGGAGAGCCGGCGCTTTCTCACCGCCATTCTTTATCTCAACGATCCGGGCGGCGGGGAGACTCTATTCCCCAAGCTGGATCTGACGGTGACGCCGGCCCCCGGACGCATGCTTGTCTTCCCGCCTTTGTGGCTGTTTCCGCATGCCGGCCTGCCGCCACGGGACCGGCCGAAATACATCCTGCACCGTTACATGTGGTACGAGCCCGGCGGCGGGGCTGCGCCGGATTGATGCGCCCAGCGGCGGTTCAGACCTTGATATCGAGCAACGTGTCCAGATTGCGGTTCGCCGCCTGGAACACTTTCAAATTCGCCTGAAACGCCATCGAGGCCGACAGCTGGTTGACCGCCTCGGTGGCGAAATCGACATTGGGCACCGCCACCATGCCCTGGCCGTTGGCGAACGGGGCGGTGGGATCATAGGAAAGAATGGGACTGGGCGATGAGCGCGTGATGGTCGCGCTGACGCCGCCGCCGGCCATGGAGGTCTCGATCACCACAGCCGGTTGATAGGCGCTGGCCGGGCTTGGCGCATTGACCGGCGTGAAGCCGGGCGCGGGACCTGCGCTGTTGGCGTTCGCCACATTCGACGCGCTGGCGGTCAGGCTGGTCATCGCCGCCGCCATGCCGGATGCGGCAATCGTCATTGCGTCGTCCACGGGGGCCCTGCCTTCAACCTGCCAATAGCAAAGACGGCCCCCGCCAACCAGCACCGGCTGGGCGGCCGGTTAATGAAGGGCTCCAAATTACCGGATCGACCCATTGGGTAAACGCGGCGTCAAGCATCCGCATCCTGGAAATCAGGTCAGAAAGCGCGCCGCAGATCCCGCAGGATTTCCCGGGCTGCGTTGTGCCCCGGCGCACCTGTCACCCCTCCCCCCGGATGGGTGCCGGAGCCGCACAGGTAAAGCCCGGGCAAGGGCGCGCGATAGTTGCCATGACCCAGCACCGGGCGGGCGGCGAAAAGCTGATCCAGCTCCAGCCGGCCATGCATGATGTCGCCGGCGGTGAGCCCGAAAATGCGTTCCAGGTCCAGCGGGCTCAACACCTGGCGCCCCAGGACCGAGGC
>Ga0265338_10005074_pt1 | contig 17377 bp, 16 predicted proteins | sample 42126metaG_FD_193579 | JGI IMG/M metagenome (GOLD analysis project Ga0265338, IMG submission 193579) | Rhizosphere microbial communities from Carex aquatilis grown in University of Washington, Seatle, WA, United States - 4-21-26 metaG | ecosystem: Host-associated > Plants > Roots > Rhizosphere... | reverse complement strand
CTTGCATTATGGCCCCCAAAACCAAAGGTGTTTGATAGAGCTGCATTGACAACTCGTTTTTGATATTTATTGAAAGTGAAGTTTAACTTATAGTCAATATCTTCATCTTCATCACCTGCTTCATGATTAATTGTTGGAGGAACAATGTCATTCACCACAGATAACACAGAAGCAATTGCTTCAACAGCACCGGCAGCACCAAGTAAATGACCCGTCATTGATTTAGTTGAACTAATATTCAATTTATATGCATGTTCGCCAAATACCTCTTTAATAGCTTTTGACTCAGAAATGTCACCAACCGGTGTAGATGTACCATGAACATTGACATAGTCAATATCTTCGGGTTTCATCCCTGCATCTTTAAGGGCTCTCTTCATTACCAATATGGCACCTACTCCTTCAGGATGTGTCGCAGTTAAATGGTAAGCATCTGCTGATAAACCACCACCAACTACTTCGCAAAGAATTTTCGCACCACGAGCAAGAGCATGTTCCATTTCTTCTAGAATAAGACACGCAGCTCCTTCTCCCATGACAAATCCATCGCGGCTTTTGCTGAAAGGACGAGAAGCTTTTGTTGGCTCATCATTACGCGTTGATAATGCTGTAAGAGCATTAAAACCACCTACTCCACTAGCTGTAATCGCAGCTTCAGCTCCACCTGCTAGAAACATATTAGCATTGCCTAATCGAATATGATTATACGCATCAATTAAGGCATTCGTCGATGAAGCACATGCTGAAGCAGTAGAATAATTTGGCCCACGGAATCCGTACATAATTGAAATTTGTCCTGCTGCTATATCCGAAATCATCTTTGGGATAAAGAAAGGATTAAATTTTGGCCCTTGTTCAAGATTGTTGTAATAGTAACCAACTTCTTGCTCAAATGTATTAATACCACCTATACCAGCAGAAAGGATAACACCTATTTCGTCTTTATCTTCTTTTTCTAAATCAACTCCACAATTTTCTATAGCCTCTTTAGCTGCGGCGATAGCATATTGCGCATATAAATCAAGTTTGCGAGCTTCCTTTCGATCGAAATAAAGACTTGGATCAAAATTTTTCACTTCGCAAGCAAACTTTGTCTTAAATAGAGAGGCATCGAAATGAGTAATAGGCCCAGCTCCGCTTACTCCATTAATAAGATTATCCCATAATTCCGGGACATTCGATCCTAATGGGGTAACGGCTCCTAGGCCTGTTACTACAACTCTTTTTAATTCCATACTATTGTATTAAGAATTTAAAAATTATTTTACAACTGCTTCAATGTGTGCGATAGCATCACCTACTGTAGCGATTTTTTCTGCTTGATCATCTGGAATTGAGATACCAAATTCTTTTTCGAATTCCATAATTAATTCTACTGTATCAAGTGAATCAGCTCCTAAGTCATTAGTAAAGCTCGCTTGTGGAGTAACTTCTGATTCTTCAACTCCTAATTTGTCAACAATGATAGCTTTTACTTTTGATGCAACTTCTGACATAACTTTTGATTTTTAGTTAATAATAAAATATTGTTTCTAAATTTGCGCTGCAAAGGAATAAATTATTCTCGATATAAAATAATTTTTTAACCATAAAAACATAAAAATCACTTATAATTTATCAACATATACCGCTAAAGAAGGAGAAATAAATGCCCGCAAGAATTGTTATATTTGCCTCTGGTTCAGGAAGTAATACAGAGAACTTAATCACTCATTTCGCTCATAATAAATCAATTAATATTCCATTAATATTATCTAATAAACAAGATGCATCTGTACTCGAACGTGCTAAAAGATTAGGTGTACCTTCTATGAGTTTCACTAAGACTGAGTTCACAGAAACAGATATTGTATTAAATTTATTAAAGAAAAACAAGATTGATTTTATTATATTAGCAGGCTTTTTGCTTAAAGTACCTGCCAATTTAATTGCAGCATATCCAAATAAAATAATAAATATTCACCCAGCATTACTTCCAAAATATGGTGGCAAAGGCATGTACGGACACCATGTGCACGAAAGAGTGGTTGCTAATAAAGAAAAAGAAAGCGGTATCACCGTTCATTATGTAAATGAGCATTACGACGAAGGAAATATTATTTTCCAAGCTAAATGTGAAGTTTTACCTACTGATACGGCTGATGATGTAGCAGAAAAAATTCATCAACTAGAATATCAGCATTTTCCACGGATAGTAGAAGAAATTATTCAAACATTAAACATATAAAGAACATTAAACTCCACAAAACCATTTTCTAACCTATGAAAACTAAACTAAACACCTTGCTCATTTTTTTATCACTATCTTGCCTTTTAGTAAATGCACAAGAAGAAAAACAATCATTTAATGTGCTCTCAATACCAAATGGAGCATATGTTTTACGAGCACCTGAGTCATCCAACGAAGAAGCACAGTCGTCCAACGAAATTGCAAAATGGACCAAAGAAGCCATTATTGACGGCTCAACAGATAAAGGATGGAGCAGTTCTGAAGGAAGTGTTTTTCCAATGGAATTTGTTTTTGAGTTATCAGAAGAGTGTCTTATCGAGAAGTTTGGTTTTAACAACGAGTGTGAAAAGAAATATCCAGGCATTTGTGCGAAAAAATTGAAAGTAGAAGTTTCTACTACCAGCTCATCAAGTGGCTATGTTTCAGTTTTGGAACCCAAATTAGAAGAGTTTGCACCAACCAAATACTTTCCAATAAAGCCAGTTAAAGCCCGCTGGATAAAAATTACTATTCTATCAAATTATGGGTTTAAAAGTTATACGGAGTTGATGGAAATGGAAGCATGGGGTACTTATGTAAAAGATGATATAAAGTCTATCGACCTTACCGGTGATTGGACTTCAACTTGGGGTATCGTATCTATCAGACAAAAAGGTTCATCTATTAAAGGCTGTTATAAATACAGAAACGGTATTATCAAAAATGCAGGTATGGATCGTCGAATATTAAACTTTACTTGGGTGGAAGATACTGGTAAACAACCGATGGGTAAAGCCGTGTTGGTGGTAAACGAAGAAGGTACCCGACTAAATGGGATTTGGGGCTATGGAGATGATCTAAACACTTATGGCATTTGGACATTCAATAGAAAAGGAGATAAGCCTACACGCTGTTACCAAGTGGAAGAAGTTGCAATAGATACTGTAAAACAAAATCAATTGAAAGATGAGATTGAAGCAAAAGGAAAACTCACAGTATATGGAATTAACTTTGAAACAAATTCTGCGAATATCAAACCTGAATCATATCCTACTTTAGATGACATTTACAATATGCTTAAAGACAATGCAAGCATGAAACTCATCATTAACGGCCACACCGACAGCCAAGGTTCGGCAGATTACAACAAAAAACTATCGACCAATCGTGCTGCCAGTGTTAAAGCTTATTTGGTTGCCAAAGGTATTGCCACCGACAGACTTGATGCATTTGGTATTGGGGCAAGCATGCCGATAGCCGACAACGGAACTCAATTAGGCCGTGCTGCAAACCGTAGGGTGGAATTGATTCTGAAAAAATAAAAATACTATAGCAATAGAAGCGCAGACTATTTGGCCTGCGCTTTTTAGTACTCTCACTATATTTATTTTATCAAAAACAACATGAAGAGGTTTTTCTATCTTATATTATTATCTTTTTTCTTTACTGTAGATATTTTTGCACGAGCTGGAGGTGGAGGTAGTGGTGGTGGTAATGGTAGAGCAATTGGGATAGTATTTACAATAGTATTTTTTTGCCTTTTATACTATAGAACAAGGCAATCAAAAAAACAGATTCTATTTAGTGGAAAGATTGACCCTATTTGGAATTACAATAAACTTTGCCAATATGCAAATAATTCATTTATACGAATGCAGGAAGTCTGGATGAAAAAAAACCTTGATTTAGTTCAAGATTTAATTACAGACAATTGCAAAGAAGATTTGTCGAAGATAATAAAACATATGAATTTTGTAAATGAAAAAAATTATGTTGAAAAAATAAAAATAAAAAAGACTAAAATTGTTGGATGTGAAGATTATGCAGATAATGAGAAAGATACTTTTATAGCCTACTTTTATGGCTCAATGATAGATTATACTATCGCTGGTTTATCTGGTAATATTGTTAATGGTTCAAAAAAAAGCAGAACGAAATTTCGTGATTTATATTCTTTTCAAAGGCATAATGATATTTGGCTTATTGATAAAATAAATAATGATGTTGATATTAAGAGTCTTTATAAGGCAAAACATAAAATAGAGAAAGTAACAAAAACATAATATTACAAGATTCATGACGAATAAACCCCTAGACGGCCGCAACAGAAGCCATATTCAAGTAGGTCAATTGGTAGAGATTGTACTTAAAGCCGACCAACGAACGGGAAACTTAACGAAAGGAATAGTTAGTCGCATCCTTACTAAATCACCCAATCACCATCATGGCATTAAAGTGATGCTTGACACGGGAGAAGTAGGGAGAGTAAAACATATTTTGGAAGAAGATTAGATATAAGACTATCGTATTAACAAGCATCCTTTTTTAATCCTATGTATTGTAAAATACAGAGATTACTCTTTTTAAGAATTTGCCAAATTACAAAAACATCTAAAAAAATGTGGCAGATATTAAATATTAAAGTTGTAACTAAAAAAAAGACCATAAAAATATTTGTATTTGTATTTTTTCATTAGTTTTGCTTCAGTTTTCTTTCATAAAAAATAATTAAAAACAAAAAAACATGAAAAAATTAACATTGTTAGTGGCTACAATTATTGCCTTGGGATTTGCAACATCAAGTTTGTCAGCTCAAGAAGCTAAGAAAGACGTTAAAGCTGAAGTTAAAACTGAGAAAAAAGACGTTAAAGCTGAGAAAAAAGAAGTGAAGGCTGACAAAAAAGAAGTGAAGGCTGATAAGAAAGAGTTGAAAGCTGACAAGAAAGAGTTGAAAGCTGACAAGAAAGAAGCTAAAAAAGAAAAAAAATAAGAATCGTTAAACATTCTTAGAAAAAAGGGCTGTTTCATTCATTGAGGCAGCCCTATTTTTTATTTAATATACCCAACCACAATGAAAAACACCTTGATTACAAAACGAATTCATTTTTTCAATTCAACAAAGCTTAAAATATTTTGCCTTATCATTTACCTTGTTCCCTTTGGTATTAATTATCTTCAGGCTGAAACATCCAATTCAAATAAGATTATCTCCGATTCAACTTCAATTAACGACGACAAAACCGACAACGATAAAGTAAATAACTTCAAGCTTGCTTTTAAATACGGAAATAATATTCAGCAACGAGGGAAAAAAATGGTTGTTGATCAACATTATATGCAACCATCATTTCGATATTCTAATTCAAATGGAATTTATGCTTGTTTATCATACGAATATCTACTCAATGTTAAAAAGGATCACATAGACAATATTGCAGTCAATGTTGGATATGACAAAGAATTTACGGATTACTTTTCTGCAAGCATTGATTATTCTTACAGTAAATATTTTTCCACTAAGCAGATTACATCTGGAGAGCCACACACTCTCACACTGGATGCTACTTTTGATAATGACATAATTACACTCTGTATATCAGGAATTGGGTCTTTTGGCAATGTCAACGACATTACCACTAGCTTAGATTTATCACACATCTTTCTTATTCATCATCTTTTCAATAAAAAAGACAAACTCACCATTCCTATCATTGTAGGAGCGTATGCTGGTACCTCAAATTTTTACAGAGATTACTTATTAGTAAATAACGTGAAAAATAAAAAAGGCAAAGCTATAACTGCAAATGAAATCAATACTGAATTTGCTCTAACAAGCGACTATATAACTACAGGCATTAAATACCGTGTCGGTTTTTTCAGCATTGGAAGCACTATAACCTATAGTTCTGAATTTAATCAACCAAAAACACTTGCCACATCTAATGAACCTGTTTATGATGTAACTATGGCATTCTACTTCTAATAATAAAATAAATTAACAGCCCATCAGGAAATCAAAGTGATATTGAATACTGTAGAGGAAGTAGAGTAAATATATTTGAGATTAATCCAACAAAAGAATAATTATGACAAAAGACATCTGGTTAAACCTTCCTGTAAAAGACATTAAACGCTCCAAGAAATTCTTCTCTATCCTTGGTTTTACTTTTAACCCAAGGTTTGAGAAAAGTACAGATACCGCATGTCTTATTATTGGTAAAAAAGAATTAGTGGTTATGTTATTTGAAGAAACTATTTTTTGTGGCTTTACACAACATCCGTTAGCGAATACCGGTCTTGGTTCAGAAATACTAATCTCTATAGATGCCGAAAGCCCTGACGAAGTAGATGAATTAGCAAAAAAAGCCACTGAAGCAGGAGCCAATCTCTTTAGTCCTCCGGCAGAACATGACTGGATGTATGGTTGCTCCTTTGCTGACCTAGACGGGCACCGGTGGAATATATTATATATGGATTACAGCAAAATGCCGAAAGAATAGACGAAACAAAATATCTAAACGCAAGCCCTTCAGCTTGCGTTTAGTTTTTTAACACAAAAAAAATTTCCATTCTCAAAATTTCCATTTATATTTGCAAACCGAACGGGCGGTCTATATTATGAATGAATCTAAAGAACATATTATTATAGTAGCATCTAGACTCTTTTTGCAGAAAAGCTTTAAAGAGGTAACGATGCGAGAAATTGTTGAGAAAACAGGTTTATCAAAAGGTGCTTTTTATCATTACTTTACCAGTAAAGAACAACTCTTTCTAGAAGTTCTAGATTTCTTTTTTACAGATATAATGGCACATGCTTATGAAAGGTATTCCAAAGAGTCCTTCTATCAGTTTTATCAAGACTATGCTTACGGAGTTAAATCATTTAGCAAAACTTATCTTGAGAGATTCAAAGGAAATGAAAGTGAAAGCGAATTTAACATGAATTATTTCTCGCTTGCATTTGATGCTTTAAAGCTTATCCCGGAATTTCGTGAAAAAATGATAATTGGACTTCAACATGAAATGGATATTTGGGTTGGTGTTATCAAAAATGCGCGCGCAAATGGTGAAATTAAATCAACTATGACTGATGAAGAAATTGCTCAAACATTTATGTATATAGGTGATGGTATTGCTATGCACATGATAATGCGAGGAGGTAAAATGGAAGAAACAGTAGCACCATTTTTATCTCTTTGGGATAAACTCTATGAACAGATAAAAGCTTAATTATTTTATAAATACACAAAACCGGTTAATTCCGGTTTATTTTTAGTTTAAATACAAACCGAGCGTTCGGTTCAAACTAGAAGAAATAGTTCTTTTAACAAATAAAAAAATCCATTCGTCGATAAATATGTCTTCTTCGACGAAAAAAGATTCTGAAATAAAGACTAAAAACAAATCTTTGCATCGAGATTGTAAATAAGCTAGAAAAAGTTCTAAATAAAATTATAATCATAAGCCGTATTTGCGGTACAAAAAAAATTACGCGTATGAAAATAAAGAAATTTCTACCTATTGTACTTACCATTGTAAGTCTTGCTGACCAGGCTTCAGCACAGCAGAAAGTGCTATTGACCTTGAAAGAGTCTACGCAAATGGGAATCGAACGGAATGTAAATGTAAAAAACGCACGATTAGACAATAGTAAAATTCATTACCAATTAAAAGAAGCGCAAAGCAAATTATATCCTCAACTAGAAGGGTTTAGCACTTTTAATTATTATTACGCCATACCTAAAATGATTCTGCCTGGAGAAATTTTCGGTCAAACAGGATTGATACCGGTTGAAATAGGGACAACATTTGATTGGAGCAATGGTTTTAAAGCCACCCAAGTGCTATATAATCAAAGCTATTTCACCTCATTGAAGCTTTCTAAAAGAATGGAAACATTCGGCACATTATCCTTACAACAAAAAAAGGAAGAGCTAGTTTATCAGGTCACGCAAGTATATTATTTGTGTCAAGCCACAGGAAAGCAAATAGAGCAATTGAAATTAACGATGCAAAATACCAACAAACTCCTTGATGTGGCAAAACAACAAAACGAAAATGGAGTCATTCGTAAAATTGATTATTCAAGAGTTCTGGTGAGTAAGAATAACATGCAAACCCAAATTGACAATTTGGATCAGTTAGAACAACAGCAAATAGGTTTGTTGAAATATTGTATCGGCTTACCGGTAGAAACCGAAGTTGAATTAGCAGATTCATTATCGCTTCCTTTAACCCAACTAACACCTGAAAATCCTAATTTCAGCAATAGAACGGAATTAGCTTTGATTGATAAGCAAATAGAAATAAACAAGCTCAAGGTTAAAATTAATCGAAATACTTACCTACCTACATTAAGCGGGTTTGGACAGTTGTATTATGAAGGACAACAAAATACATTTAATTATTTTAAAGATGGAGATGGTAAGTTTTTTAAAACAGGATTCTTCGGTATAAGTTTGAATGTTCCACTATTCGATGGATTTGAAAAATACGCAAAAACGAAGCAATATGATATTGAATTGCAACAACTGCAAAACACGCGTAAAAACACCCAGGATTATTTTACCAAACAATTTACCGACGCCTACCGACAGTATCAGAATTGTTTAAAAACCCTGGCACGCGAACAAGAAAACCAAAAAATGGCAGAAGAAACATATAAAGTAAGCTTACTAGGCTATGGTCAACAAGTAGTTTCATTAACCGATTTGTTACTGTCGGAAAATAGTCTGACAGAATCACATCTTGCCTATTTCAATGCCCTGCTGCAATTGAAGAATGCGGAATTGGAAGTGAAAAAATCAAAAGGAGAATTACTAAATAATCAATAATCATTTAAAAATATAATTGCGTGAAACGAGCATTAACACTTGGTCAATCCACGACTATGAATATTTGCTCGTTCTCCCGAATAATTGGGACAAGCTATACGACATTAATATAAAAATTAAAAAAATATACGTATGAAATCCAAAAAACTAATCCTCTCAATCGCAATTATTACTGTTATTGTAGTAATAATCGTAGTAAGACTCGTTTCAAATAAACGTAGTTTCGACGACCAACTTAAAATGATATCAGAGTTCAATACTACAGTTCCTGTAATTACAGACACGGTCAAATACGAACAAATTGCCACCGAGTTTTCAGTAAATGGAACTTTTGAGCCCTTGCATGAAATTTCAATCAGCTCAGAAATACAAGGCAAAATAATCTCCATTGCAGCCGAAACAGGCAATAATGTTAAGGCCGGACAGGTGTTGGCTTCAATCGACAATAAACTGTACAAATCCCAACTTGATTTGGCAAAATCTAACCTTGAAAAAACCGAGAAAGATAAGCAACGCTATGAAATACTTTTAAAAGGAGATGCCGTGACTGCACAACAGTATGAAACCGTAAAACAGGAATACGAAAATGCACAAACGGCATATACTTCGGCAAAAATACAATATGACAATGCATCTGTAAAAGCACCATTCGATGGTGTCATCACCAAAAAATACATTGAAAAAGGAACCTATTTATCACCCGGCACAGCAGTTTTCGAAATTGTTGAAATCAAAAAAGTGAAGTTCATAGCTAAACTTACTGGTGATGAAGTAGAGAATGTGCACAAAGGACAAGCCCTTAAGATAAGCGTTGACAATTATCCGGGAATATCCTATGATGGAGTTATTACTGCTATTGTAGTCAAATCCGATAATTCTAAACGCTACGATGTCGAAATAGAAGTTCTCAATCATACAGACAAACTTATAAAACCGGGCATGTTTGGAACAGCTATATTTGGTGGCAATGTTGGAGCAAAGAGTTTAACCATTCCGCGTATTGCCCTTGTTGGAAGCATTAAAAATCCTGAAGTATTCATAGTTCATGGTGATTCCGTGATTTCACAAAGCATTGATGCAGTAACCTTAGATGACAAATATGTAACCGTCAAACAAGGATTAAAAGCCGGTGATGTAATTGTAGTTTCAGGTCAAATCAATCTTGTAACCGGGTCTAAAATCAAGTTAAATAAATAAAAACGCAAGACCATGAATATTACTAAAATATCTGTCAACCGACCCTCATTGGTAGTGGTTATATTTACCGTACTCATCTTTTTAGGGATATCAAGTTACAAAAGCCTTAACTACGAGTTGATGCCCAGTTTCTCATCACCCGTTTTTACTATTGTAACAGTGTATCCGGGAGCCTCCCCTTCCGAAGTAGAAAACAGTGTTACCAAAAAACTGGAAGATGCCGTAACTTCCGTCGAAGACCTGGATGATATTCGTTCCATATCACAAGAAGGCGTTTCCGTTTTGGTTGTTTCATTGAAACTCTCGGCCAATGTAGACAATGCCTTGCAGGATGCACAGCGCCGGGTAAGTGCTATTAAAAGCACATTACCTACTGGTGTATTAGACCCCATGGTAACTAAAATATCCATTAGCGACTTGCCGGTAATGAATATTGGAGCCACAGCCTCCATGCCATCAACAGAATTTTACGATCTCCTTAAGTATCGTATCCAACCTGAATTGTCCAGATTAAAAGGTGTAGGCGAAATTGCATTGATAGGAGGAAGCGAACGCGAAATTAGGGTTAACCTTGATTCAAGAAAACTGGAAGCCAACAATATTTCATCCTTACAAGTATTACAAGCCGTACAAGCCGCAAACCTTAATTTTCCTACAGGAAAAATAAAAAACAACAACACCCAACTAGCCATCCGGCTTTCTGCCAAATTAAAAAATGTGCAGGACATTGAAAATGTGGTGGTAACGGTAAGCGAAAATGGCTCAAAAGTAAAATTGAAAGACATAGCCGAAGTATTAGATGTTGAAAAAGAGCCAAGCATGCTTGCTCGCATCAATGGCAAAAGTTCCGTAGGATTAAGTATCAAGAAGCAATCCGGTTCCAATACCGTGGAAGTTTGTCATCTTGTCAATAATAAGCTGAAAGAGCTTGAGGGAACATATAAAAGTAAAAACATAAAATTCGAAGTCCCTTTTGATTCATCCATATTTACCGAAGAAGCTGCCGATTCCGTAATGCACGACCTCGTTTATGCCATCATACTCGTATCATTAGTTATGTTGGTATTTCTGCACGGAGTCCGCAACTCCTTTATAGTAATGATAGCCATCCCAATCTCCCTGGTTATATCATTTCTAGGCATGTACATATTGGGTTACACGCTCAACTTGATGACACTGGTTGCCATGTCTTTGGTTATTGGTATTCTGGTAGACGATGCCATAGTAGTGCTCGAAAATATTTACCGTCACATGGAAATGGGTAAAAACCGCATGCAGGCAACCCTCGATGGACGTGCAGAAATAAGCTATACAGCAATAGCAATCACCTTAGTCGATGTAGTAGTATTCCTACCTATCGGACTTTCAAAAAGTATGGTATCACCCATTCTAAGTCCTTTTGCGCTGGTTATAGTAGTTACAACCTTACTAAGTTTATTGGTAGCATTTACCGTAGTTCCGCTTTTAACATCACGCTTGGCTAAGTTGGAACACCTTAAAAAAGAAATGCTCACAGGACGCTTCTTCCTTTGGTTCGAAAAACAGGTAGACACCTTTGCATCCATCCTTCACCATGTCCTAATTTGGGCATTCCGTCATAAATTGCTCACATTTATCATCGTCATCGTATTGTTTATTGGGTCAGTAGCTCTCATTCCGGCAGGCTTTGTCGGGTCAGAAGTATTCGGGATTGGCGATGCAGGAGAATTTATGATCCAAGTAGAGCTGCCCAAAGATGCCACATTGAAAGAAACCAATATGAAAGTGTTGGAAATAGAACGCCTTTTATATAAAAAGCACGAAATAAAATCTGTATTCACTACCGTTGGCTCATCCAGTTCAGGCTTTGCCAGCGGAGGAAGTCAAAGTGATGCCTATAAAGCTGAAATAGATGTAAAATTGGTGGACAAAAATCACCGCGAACTAACGGCACAAATTTATGCCAACCGTTTTAAGAACGAATTGAATGCAAAAGTCACAGGCGTAAAAGTCCGGACAGTGCTGTTAAATCCTTTCTTTGGAGGCACAGATGACAGCCCTATACAAGTGATTGTAAAATCTTCCGATCCCGACTCATTACATAAATATGCCGGAGTCATTAAAAATCTGATAGCACACACACAGGGAGCAAACGATGTAAATTCATCGCTCGAAGATGCAAATACCGAAGTCGTGGTTGATATTGATAAAGAAAAGATGGCGGACTTTGGTCTTTCACTCGCCACGGTAGGCCCTGTTATGGCCACAGCCTTTAGTGGCAATACCGATGCAAAATACAAAGACGGTTCCTATGAATATGATATCGATATTATTTACGATTCATTCGACCGTCGCAATCGATCCGATGTATCCAACCTCATATTTATCAATTCCGCGGGTCAGCAAATAAAGCTATCCCAATTTGCAACCATCACTTATGGAAATGGAAGCACAAAACTCGAACGCTATGACCGTGTATCATCCATCACAGTTCAAGCCCAAGTATTAGGCCGTGCCTCCGGCGATGTAGGCGACGATATCAAAAGTCAAATAGCCAAGCTAGCCCTACCACCCGAAGTATCCATAAGCTATGACAGCGATATGAAATTTCAGGCAGACGCCTTCGGCAGTCTAGGCTTTGCATTGCTCACAGCCATATTCTTGGTTTACCTTATTATGGTAGCTTTATACGAATCATACCTCTATCCGTTTGTGGTATTGTTCTCCATACCATTAGCCATCATCGGGGCCATCTTTGCATTAGCCCTCACAAAATGCAACCTAAGCCTATTCACCATAATGGGAATAATAATGCTCGTCGGGTTAGTGGCTAAAAATGCCATCCTGGTAGTCGATTTCACAAATCACCTGAAGAAAAACGGCTACCGCACCACCCGTGCCCTGCTTATGGCAACCCGTATACGTTTGCGTCCCGTATTAATGACCACCATGTCTATGATCATTGGACTCATGCCAATAGCATTAGCCACAGGCCCGGCTTCCGAATGGAAAAACGGAATAGCCTGGGTACTTATCGGAGGACTCACCAGTTCCATGTTATTAACCTTGGTAGTAGTACCACTGGTATATTCCATCACCGATAATCTAAAAAGCAGAACTCAACGCCTGTTTAAAAAGAAACAAGCAAAATAACACGAGGGAATAAATTAAATAGAAAAACGCAAACTCATAAGGTTTGCGTTTTTTGTTTCTGAGAACACCAAAGAAGATATTATATAGAAAATAGTTTATATTTGTAGATAGAAAAGGCTGACATTTGTCAGACCTATGCAGCCATTTTGGGCGTATAGATCTTATTTTATCAGACCTATAACTTAGTTATAAAGCATTTTAGAAGCATCTCCTTTATACAAATTGTATTATATTTAGGATTCAATGAATGAGAATAATGAAAAATACATTTTCATATCTAAACAAACAGATTTGAATAACTTAATCGAGAGAGTCGATAAAGGGCCATTGATTGCAGACGATTTCAAATTCACAGAAAGAAGCTACTTTATCACCTTCCTTGAATCATTAGGCATCAATTACGAAAAATTCACAGAAACATATTATTTCTATGACAAAGATAGGCACCTACATATTTCCGAAAGTGAATTTGGATATGTATGGATCAGTACATATGGATTAATTGCAAGAAATAAAACAACTAACAATAGGGCGGTCAATGCTTGTGCGAATCAGTTTACTGTAATATCTCTTCTTTTAGATAAAGCGATTGAAATCAGCAATACTGAAAGTGTATACGATATAGATTCGTATAATTCTGGATACATAAAGGAATTATCACCTGCATTATTTCATAATATTCTTTTTTACATTGAAGTTTTTTGCAAAGCATATCTTTCCTTAAACGGACTAAAGGCTCCTTACACACACAAACTTTCAATTGTTTATGAAAGTCTTATTGACACGATGTTCACAAAAAAACATAATGACTCTCTGTTTCAGGTACTAATCGCAGATAAACTTAAAATAATCGTTGAACATATAACTAGAATTCCAGGTGATTTCAAAGAAGAAAACGTAAAATATGACGACAACCAAGAGGACTCAACAGTTATCATCTTTGAACCTGAATCTCTTAATGAAATGAAAATTGTGATTGATTTCTGCCATGATTTTATAATGGAATATTACTATCTTGGGAATAAAACTCACGACCTAAAATCAGGACTTTATCAAAGACTACTTGAAAAAGCAAAAAATAAAGATCAAAAAAATAAAATAAGTGAAATGTATCAACATTTAATTTCTAATGAGAATAACCCCTATTAAGCGGAGGTTGTCGGAAGTTCGGCGAAGCGTCTCGCTTCGTCGTAGCTAAAAGGAAAACTCCTGCTTTGCATAGAATATAAAACCATTCACTCCCCCTTTGTCACAAATACAACTGTGATTTTCCGTGCCATGCAATAAAGGAAAACCATTAGCACCTCACTCATTCCTAACAACCCGACAAAGTCGGTAATTAAAAAATTCCGTTTTCTTACTCCCCCTCCCTAGATTCCTGAGCGAAGTCGAAGGAGGAGAGGGCTGGGGTGAGGTCAACAGGGTGCTGTTTGAACGAAGTCGACCGCAGGGAGACGGAGTGAGTTCAGCCTGTCATGTTTTTCTTTGTTTCGTTTCTTTTTCAAAAAAGAAATGAAAACCCTAGCGTTAGCGATAAAAATATTGAATTAACTCTCCGCCATACAAAACGAAAGCAATTAGCTCCCCACCCATTCCTAACAACCCGACAAAGTCGGTAATTAAAAAATTCCTTATACGACAGGGTGCTGTTTGAACGAAGTCGACCGAAGGAAGACGGAGTGAGTTCAGCCTGTCATGTTTTTCTTTGTTTTGTTTCTTTTTCGCCAAATACGAAGTATTCACGAACACAATAATTATATTTAATGCGAATTAAGCGTTGAAATTGTTTTATTGTTTTAATCCCGAAGGGATGATATTATTATAGAAAATGTAGCTAAATCACTATAAATCCCGAAGGGATGACATTATTATTTCACCCTTTCAGGGTTTAAAACATATAAATGTATTGAAATTCTATAATAATATCACCACTTCGTGGTTTTAACTTCAATTCTTAATTTACATAATTAATCCGTGAGTAAAAGAAATGAAAAACCTAGCGTTAGCGATAAATTATTAAGTTAAGACTCTGCCATACAATAAAGAAAAGCCATTGGCTCCTGTGCTGGCGAGAAGCAAAAACATATTCTATAAATAAAAAAGGCTGCCCGTAATGGACAGCCTTTTATTATATTTAGTTAATCTCTTATTAAAGAGTTCCTCCATTGATTAGAAGGTGAATCACGTCAATTACTTGCCAAACCCATGAAATTAAAGGTGGAATTATAAGGATAAATCCTGGAACTACCAATAAGGTTTGCCATAACGCTTGTTTCTTTCTACCTAGATACCAGTTATGTAATCCAAATGGCAAAAACAATACTGAAACCAAACCTAAAACAATTGCTACAGTACCATTTGAGCCATTAGTAGCAGTAGAAGCATCTTGAGCAGCCACTCCTTGTTTAGCAGAAACTGTAACTCCATTTTGTTGTGCAGTTTGCACTTGGAAAGCAGCAAAGCCAACTCCTGAAAACATTAATAACGCGATTAATGAGACAATAATTCTCTTCATAATAAAATTTGTTTTTTTAATTATTAATAAAATAAACTAATTAGGCGACAAATATAAAAAAAAATATGTTTTTTTGTATAAAAATAATTAAATATTTATGAAAAACTTTTTAACACTTTTTTTATTTTTCCTGTTCTTCACTCAAACAATTATTGCTGAAGACTTTAGCGAGTTTGTAGGAAAAATATCTACCAAAAAAGGGCAAGTATTAAGCTACAAAATAGTCTATAAAATTATGGAGAACAATACTATAGAAGGTTATTCTCTTACCGATATTGAGGGAGAGAAACTCACAAAATCTCGGATCTTAGGGCAATATAATCCCTCTAAAAAAACTTTATCGTTTAAAGAAACAGGAAATGCCTTCACCAAGACAGGAGATGACGAGTCGACTTTCTGTTTTATTGTTGCTGATAATCTTAATATAAAAAAAATTAATGGAAAAACACTAATTATCGGAGGGTTCAAAGGCGTGTATCCATCTGGCAAGGTCGGTGCTGAAGGATATATAATTCTGATAGAAAGTAGCACAAAAAAAGAAATAAAACTTGTAGCAAACTCAACAAAGCCCAAGATACAGAACACAACAAACAGTGCTGCTAAAAAAGAAATAAAAACGCTTAATGTGGCCGATGGAGACACAGCAGCTATCAAACAAGCTATCAAAAGCCTTTCCGAAAATCAAAAATTGGTTTTAATGTCCAATGAAAAATTATTAATTGAATGCTCCAAAACAGACTTGTATTTAGACGTATGGGACGGCGGATACGTTGATGGAGATAGTATAAGTATTTATCTAAACAATAAGATTTTACAAAAAAATATTCTTCTAACAAAAGCAAGAAAAACATTTAAACTTACAGCTCCTGCAGAATCGTTCAACTTAAAAATAGTGGCTCTCAATACAGGTACAAGAGGTGCAAACACAGCAAGCTGTGAAGTGAAAGATCAGAATAATGTAAGACAGTTCTCATCAAATCTAAACAAAGGAGAATCTTTTGATATAGAATTCCATATCAAATAGACTTCCAATTTACGACGAAAAGAAAGACCCTCGTTCTCCGTAACTTTACTGCTCGCAAGTTCGGCGAAAAATAAGACGCGATAAATCGCATCTCTACAAGGTCTTTGTTCTTTGTTCTATTCTCTACTTTACCGCCTTAAAACTCATATCCAAACTCTTTAACGAGTGGGTTAAGGCACCGACGGAGATATAATCTACGCCACACACACCATAAGCACGTAGGTTATCAATGGTAATATTTTCAGTTAAGTGTAGCTTAAGAAAGTTCGGCGAAGCGTCTCGCTTCGTCTTAGCTAAAAGCAAAGCTCCTGCTTTGCATTAAAAAACAACAGTATTAATATTGCATCTCTAAACCTTGATGCTGCATTATCCTTTATGCTCTTTTATGCACCAATGTTAGTGTATCTTGGATAAAAAATGCGGCATTGTTGGTACGAAATGGAGCATTATTGGTACGAAATGTGGCATTGTGGATACAAAACAGAACATTGTTGGTACGAAATGCGGCATTATTGATCCATAATAGGCTATCTCTTTTGTGTTTTTTCAAGAAATTACATAAAAAAAACCTAAGTATAAGGCTGGGCAATTTGAGTGAAATAATGATCTATTACTCCAAGTAAAGCAGTGCGCTGCCCCCGTTAAGGCTTTTGAAAGTTCTACAAAGCGTCTCACTTAACATAACT
>Ga0265338_10005073_pt1 | contig 17378 bp, 15 predicted proteins | sample 42126metaG_FD_193579 | JGI IMG/M metagenome (GOLD analysis project Ga0265338, IMG submission 193579) | Rhizosphere microbial communities from Carex aquatilis grown in University of Washington, Seatle, WA, United States - 4-21-26 metaG | ecosystem: Host-associated > Plants > Roots > Rhizosphere... | reverse complement strand
GGCATCTCGTCACGGACGCTTTATCGACGATTTTCAAAAACGGAAGACTGAATGCGCTTGTGCCAAGTTGTCGCCGCCCTTTGCTTGTACTGACAAGCTGGCAGGCCAGCCGGCATCCTTAGATTTGCTGAGCCACGCACAAAAGACCCTATACCGGAACAAGTTGCACAATAGAAGTCCCTTGTGGCATCCACGGTGCTAGTCCGTATTGTGTGAACGAAGGCGTCAAACAAACAGCCATCTTATTGGTGGACGACGATGTCGAGGTGCTCAAAGCGCTGAAGAAGGTATTGGAGAAGGACGGCTTTGAGGTCACCCCGCAATCTGACGCGCCGAGCGCGATGCGTTTCATTAACGAAACGAAGAAGCGCTTCGATCTGGTCATTACCGATGTTTCCATGCCTGGCATGAGTGGCTTGGAGTTCCTCGGTGCTGTGAAGGTCGCATTCCCAAAGGTGCCGGTGATTGTTATCACTGCCTTTGGCGACTGGGGCCAGTACATGGAGACGATCCGCAATGGCGCCTATGAGTACCTCAACAAGCCACTGGATAAGGCGGAACTCCTCGCGGCCGTACGGCGGGCGCTTAAGAACGGCACCAGCAAGCACGCCGCCAACGCATAACACTTGCGGAATCCGACACGACGGTCTCGGCACTTTCTGGTAAGTTGATCCAGTTCCTACGATCTCACGCGTTTTGGCAGCACCCGCAATTGAAGCAGTTCCAGCAAGGTGTCGATGTCTCCCGCCGTGGTCCATTGTCCGAGGCTGAATCGCACCGCGCCGCAGCCGACCCGTTCAGGCACGCCCATTGCCCGCAGGACATGCGACATTTCCCGGCTCTTGGCGTGACAAGCCGAACCCGTCGACGCGGCTACCTCGGGAATCTTCTGCAGCAGTTCCTGGCCGGTGTATCCCTCGAAACTGACATTGAGTGTGTTCGGTACACGCTCGGTGGGATGGCCGTTCAAGTGAAGGCGGGAACCGAACATCTTCTTCAGGTTGTCGTACAGATAATCGCGCAGGGTAACGACATGCGCCCAGCGCGAATCCAATTCAGTGGCGGCCAGTTCGCAGGCCTTGCCCAAGGCAACCACCAGCGGCACGTTTTCCGTGCCGGCCCGCCGGCCTGACTCGTGGCTGGCGCCGTGGATCAACGGCTCGATCTCCAGCCCTTGGCGAATATACAATGCGCCGACGCCCTTCGGGGCGTAGAACTTGTGTCCCGCGAGCGTTAGCAGGTCCACGTTCAGTTCATTCACCAAGGTCGGGATCTTGCCGACGGATTGGGCTGCGTCCGTGTGCATAAAGATCCCGCGGGCTCGCGCCAGTTCACTGATGGCGGCAATGGGTTGGATCGTGCCGACCTCATTGTTGGCGTGCATGATCGAAATCAGGATCGTGGTCGGGCGAATCGCGGCTTCCACGTCGCGCACGCTCACCATGCCGTATCGGTCCACCGGCAGATACGTGACGAAGAACCCAAGTTGCTCCAAAAACTTGCAGGGACTGACCACCGCCGAGTGCTCAATCTGCGTCGTGATGACGTGATAGCCTTTCTGGCGGAGCCGAAACGCCACGCCTTTAATCGCGGTGTTATTGGATTCGCTGCCTCCGCTGGTGAACACCACTTCATCCGCCTGGCATCCCAGCAATTTGGCCACCTGTGCCCGCGCGGTATCAACCGCCTCTTTGGCATTGACGCCATACGTATGCAGGCTGGACGGATTGCCGAACAGCTCCCACAAATAAGGCCACATCGCTTCCGCGACTCTCGGATCGACAGGCGTCGTTGCGTTGTAATCGAGGTATACCATGCCCATTGTATCCATTAGCAATGACGGTGCCACGAATCCCTATGGAACACATAAGCTGTTGCCAACAGGGAATTTGGAGCACTTGGCCCCGTTGGCTGAAAACCGCGCATACCTGTCATCGTGTCGCTATCTAGCCACATGCACTGACAGCCTGACATGCCCACTGTCCGGCTCAAGAAGAATGCTCGTGTTCCCATGTGTCCTCGTCGGAAGTGAAGTAGCGCACCCGGACCTTCTTGTATTCCTTCGTCGAGTAAAGCGCGCTGTGGTCGTGGATGCCGGTTTTCTCGGCGATGGTCGCAAGGGTCAGCTCGCATTCTTCCGGCGATTTGCCGTGGACCATCGTAAAAATGTTGTACGGCCAATCGGGATACGACGGTCGCCGATAACAATGGCTGACCGCTCGGAACCCGGCCATCAGCGCGCCGATACGTTCAATCTCGGAATCGTCGCCGGGCACAGCCCACACTCCCATCGCGTTCGCGGAGAAACCGGCCTGGCGATGGTGCAGCACGGCGGCGAACCGGCGCATCTTGCCGGAGTCGAGGAATTGACGATGCATGGCTTGCAGGGCCGGTAATGTCATGCCCAACTCCTTCGCATATTCCACAAACGGCATCGGCGTGATCGGCAAATCGCGTTGCATGATACGGACGAATTCCCCCTCCGTCGGGGTGAGTGCGGTGTCGGCCGTGCGGCTCTTTTCCGTGTAGGCGGGCGCATCAAGGTCGTCAGGGCGGGAATCGCCTTCCAGATCAAACTTCACGCCGATCTTGAACAACTTCAGCGTGGGCAGCAATCGCGTCGAGCGCGCTTGGGATTGGCGGTGCAATAATTCCACTGTCTTATCCAGACCCAACTTGCTCAGCGGTGAGACGGCGATGGTATACCAGAGATTGAAGGAATGATTTCGTAGATAATTGTGGCTGACACCAGGATGCCGGTTGATCATCGCAGCGGCTTCATCCACATGAGTCGGGTCGATTTGCGCCGCAACGAGGCTGGAGGCGTAGCCGAGGCTGCGCGTGTCGAAAATGGCGCTGATTTGGCGAATCACATTGGCAGTCTTCAGTCGTTGGACGCGCTCCAACACTTCGTTCTCGGATGCTCCGACGCGGTCGGCAAGTACGGCAAATGGATGCTCAACGGCAGGAGTTTCGGCTTGGAGCAAACCAAGGAGTTTTATGTCCAAGGGATCTGTGACTGTACTCATGTAATTGCAGCGACCAGGTTATTTCCGCGTCACGGACTGTAGCGCGGGCGACCGGACATTGTCCAGCGTCGGTACACTTACCCTCTCGACAGAATCACCACCACGGCAAATACAAGCGAGTACGCGACCTCTGTCCAACCCAGTCGTTTGATCCGGAGGGTGGGTGTCAGACGCCATACGCCCACCACCGCTCGTATCACAGCCGTCACATACGCGAGCAACACCGGCCACGAAATCCAATGCATCGCGACGAACACGACGAGTACCGCCGACATCCCGGCGTGGTAACTCAACGTCGCAGTCCCCAGAGCGAGACGTTCAGAAATGCAGTCGATCGGCTTGTGTCGAATCGCAGCGGCTACATGCAGCTTCACGTAGAACACACCCCCGGCGAAATAGAGGAAGTTCAATACCCACAACCGCCATGCGGGCCAATCAAGGCTCCCCGTGGCTGCGTACCACGCCGCTGGCGCTGTCAATGTCAGCCCGGCAACTGCGATCAATTGCATCGCGACCTTCCGTTCGGTTCGGCGAAATGCCAGCGCCGCCGCCACCACCCCGAAAGCCGCGAGCCACCACAAATGCCACACGATGAGCAGCGGCGCGGTGCATAACCCGCTTCCCGCCAGCAATAGGAACGTCCACTTGGCGTGGTGCTTCAGAAAACTCGTGCGCGCGATATAGAAACACAACACACTTGCCAGCAGCAGCACCATCTTCGCATCCACCACACCACTTACGCCCACCGCCGTCGCAAACGGGATCAGCAGAATTCCCCAGGCCCCGTGCTCGCGGGGCATTGGCGGCCCACTGGGCCGGAGTTCCGCGGCCACGGGGCGTTCCATGGTGACGGTCATTTGACAGCAGTGTTTCGCGTTGACCAACCGGTCTTCAGTCCCACTACGAACCAGGCGAGCGCCATCACGCCGATGGCGAACACGGTGTCACCGATCATGCGCATCCAGCGCAGCTTGTCCATGAAGCCGGTTTGCAGGAACTCGGCGGACCGGGCGTACCACATGCCGTGTTCGACGCTCGCGAGGGTCTGCAAGAATCCAATCGGCAACAGACTCAGCAGCACCATGAGCGCCAACCCGATGTTGATCGCCCAGAACGAAAAACTCAGCGCGCCGGTGCGCCACGTCTGGTGCGTGGCCAAACCGCGCAGGCAGAACAGCATCAGCCCGATGCCGAGCATTCCGTACACCCCGAACAAGGCGGTGTGGGCGTGCACGGGTGTCGTGTTCAACCCTTGCATGTAGTACAGCGCGATCGGCGGGTTGATAAAGAAGCCGAATAACCCCGCGCCGACGAGATTCCAGAATCCGACCGCCACGAAGAAGTAGATCGGCCACTTGTAGGCGCTCACCCAATCGCGCGCGCGGCTCAATGTCAGGTTTCCATACGCCTCGAAGCCGATCAACACCAGTGGCACGACCTCCATCGCGCTGAACGTCGCGCCTAACGCCAGTATCCCCGTAGGCGTCCCCGTAAAATACAAATGGTGGAACGTGCCGATGATGCCACCCGACAGAAAGATGACCGTCGAGAACAGCACGCCGCTTGTCGCCGACGACACACGCAGCAATCCCATCCTCACAAACAGAAAGGCGATGACCACGGTCGCGAACACCTCGAAAAACCCTTCCACCCACAGATGGACAACCCACCACCGCCAGTACTCCGCGATGGCGAGATTCGTCTGTCGATGCCACATCAGTCCCGCACCGTAGAACAACGCGATGGCCAGCGACGAAATCAGGAACAGCGCCAGCAAGTGCTTGCTCTCGTTCGGTTTCTTAAACATGGGCCACAGCGCGCGGGCCATGAGAAACAACCACAGGAACAACCCGACGAACAAGAACAACTGCCAGAATCTTCCCAGGTCGACGTACTCGTAGCCTTGGTGGCCGAACCAGAAATTCGCTTCGAACCCGAGTTTCTGTTGCACTCCGAGCCATTGCCCGAACATCGAACCCAGTACAATGACAAGCAAACACACGAACAGGAAGTTCACTCCCGCGCGCTGCCCTTTCGGTTCATATCCTGACACGGCTGGTGCAACGAACAGCCCCGTCGCCAACCAAGCGGTGGCGATCCAGAAGACCGCCAACTGCAGATGCCACGTGCGAGTCACGGCATACGGCAACCATTTGCTCAACGGAATTCCGTAAAACCCGTCGCCCTCGACGCCGTAGTGCGCGGTCACCGCGCCGAGTCCGACCTGCAGCACCAGCAGCGCCATAACCACCCAGAAGTATTTCAACGTCGCGCGCATCGATGGCGTAGGCGTCAAGCCGAGCAGGGGATCGGTCTCCGGAAGCGTTTCGAGAGTCTCATTTTCGCCGCGATTCGCGGCCATGCGCCAGGACAGCGCCCCTATACCCGCCAACAGCAGCACGAAACTGATCACCGACCATACGATGATCAGGCCGCTTGGTTTGTTGTCGATCAACTGTTCGGGCGGCCAATTCTGCGTGTAGGTCACCGCCTCGTGGGGACGTTCCGTTCCGCACGCCCATGCCGCCCAGAAGAAGAAGGCATTCATCTTCCGTTGCCGCTCGGGATCTTTGATCGTGTTCCTCGGGATGGCGTACGCATTGCGCAGCTTGGCCACACTCGGATCGTCGCCGAAGAGCGATGTGTAATGCCGGCTTACGGCGGCAATCGCTTCCGCGCGCAATGGTGAGACGATAAGATCACCGGTGCCGGCGTCGTACGTATTGGTGCGCGTTTCCTTCTTCAGCCGCGCCTTCAGGGCCGCGGCTGTCTCAATATCGAGTTGGTCGTAAGGCTTGCCATGCTCCTGGTTGGCCCAATGATCGAGAATCCAGGTTAGTTCACGGTGCAGCCAGTCGGCTGTCCAATCGGGCGCGACGTAGGCGCCGTGTCCCCACACAGTGCCGACCTCTTGACCGCCGATCGATTGCCAGACGTTTTGCCCATCCTTGATATCCTGTCCCGTGAATAGGACGTGACCGTCGCTGGTGAGGACGCGCTGGGGGATTGGCGGGGCCATGCGATAAATTTCCCGCCCGAAAAACCCGAGCACCGCGAATGAGCCGATGATGACTGCCCCCAGGCTGAACCACAATCGTCGATATTGCATGGAAACCACCTCCGTTTGGAAACAGGTGTTTACTGGATTACCCGATTTAAGTCCGCGACCAACCCGTCAATGTCCTGACAACCACGCGCCCGGGCCGTCTGCTCGATGGAGTGCGCCCCACCGCAACAGAAGTCCACTTTGTGGTTGCCGAACACCGCCACCGTTTGTGGCCAGCGATCCGCGACTTCGCGGACAATCATGTCTTTAGTGATCGTCTTCGGCGCAGTTGCCGTATGCGATTCGCCGTGACCGCAACAACAACCGCCTTCACGATGGGCTGCGAACTTCTCCTTGATCGTTTTAATGAAACTCATGTTACTTTCTCCTTTGGATTTCTTCGTTCAGAAGCTTGATGAGCGGTTGCGGGTCGATGCCATGCCGGCGTGCCGCAAACTCAATGGTGACAAAGCGCGGCGGGTCGTGCTGCATCGCCGCGAGGCCACCGAGTCCGCCATGAATCAGGACCGGCCGAATCTCGGGGTGGACTTCGAGAAGTTCGGTTACACGCGTTGTCAGCTTGACGATTGATTCTTTGGTGAACTTCTCGGCCCTGGTGCGCAAGGTCGTCGCGATGTTCACGGCAAACATCATTAGCGCGGCGAACACAAGATAGCCCGCGATGCCTGACCACGCGTAACTCCACGTCGTCCCGAACACATTGTTCAAGGCCATCGAGATCGCCAGCGTGCTGCCCGCGGCCAGATGCCAGAAAGACGCCCGCATGAGCCGAGCACTCCACAGGTTCACGCCGTTGAAGATCGGCAATACGCGGTAGCTCACGCCCATGATCAGGCTGGTGATGAAACCGATGGCCATGGTGTGGCGGGACGATGCGGTGAGGCGGAAGACGTCGGCATGGAACGGGATCGCGGCGGCGATGAGGAGCCACGCGTAGCCGAGGTACACAAACCGCGCAAAGGTGTTGTCCACGCCCTTGATCTCAATCTTCGTGCGACGCCGGGCAAACACGCCGAGAGCCCAGACAAAGAGGACGATGGCTATCGCTTCCAGCACCGAAGCCGCCCAAGCCAGTTGTTCCACCGGATACCGCAGAAAGATGGCCAAGTTCCATAACACAAACGCCACGTTCGCCGCCCACGTCTTCGAGTCGCGCAACCCGAGAAAATGTGGCAGCACGCGGAGCGAGAAACCAAAAACCATGTTGGCGATGAATCCGAAAAACGCGGCGTGAATCCAGAGCGCGTCCTGCAACGCGGGAATTCCCACTGATCGCTTCCAGGACATCTGCAATACGATCCAGAAGTTCCACACGCCGAGTATGGCGAACCAGACAACGCTTGCCCAAATGAATTTCTCATAGGGCTCGCGCTCCTGTTCCGAGCGCACCACCGCGCCACCGAGCATCCAAACAAACAATCCAATGGCCCCCAACTCCATGATGCCCGAGATCAGCAGCGCGGCAGCGCCGACCGGGTGCCTGGCCAACGGCTGCGCGAAGACGCGCAAGAACACGCCGATGAGCATCAAGGCGAAGCAGCACTTGACCGCGCGCACATGTCGCAAGGGCTGCATTTTCATTCGCGGAACCGCATGGAATGCCACGCCCATGATGAATAATCCGACCCACCCGAAAACCTGGGCGTGACCATGTATCTGTTTTAACACGCCGCTGATCTCGTAATACGATTGCGCCAACGTGATCCGCGTGAGATTGACGAGTCCCAGGCCAAAACCTGCCGTCAGCGCCACAAATAACGCCCCGAAGACAAACCGTTTGTACAGATTCCCGCTCTGCGACTCCGTGACGTCACCCGCTTCGCGCTTCGCGCTCTCGTCCTTCCACTCTCCGCGCAAGGCGCGGTTTAGTTCATCCATCAATTCGGGCAACGGCACGCGATGTGCCGCCGCAAAGATGAAGAGCGGTTCGGGAGGCCCATATTCTCCGCCGCACCCCGCAATCCCATACTTCTCGAATACCGGCCGACACTGTGGGTGCTTCTGGTTGATCTCGGAAACGAGGGCCGAATGGTCAATCATCCCACTTGGCCCATCTGCCACGCGCGTTGAAGCTGGTTCCATTCATCGTGTCGGTAGGTTACACCGCGCGTGGGAAAGGCCAATTGACGCAGGTCAACAAATGAGAAACTTAGATTCGCCCGTCGCCGCTGGCGATCTTCTCGAGACGCTTGCGATTCTGGACGCGGATGAGGTTGCCGCGATAGGTGAGGATGCGATGTTCCGCGAGGCGGCCCAACAGGCGCGAGAATGTTTCCTTCGTGGTCCCAATCATCTGCGCCACGGTGGTCTTGCGAATGGTCACCTTGATCGGCGCGCCGGGGGTGGCTGGCAAGCTGAGAACGTAGCTGGCGAAGCGGGCAGGCACTTCCTTGAGCGTCAGGTCAGTCAGTGCGTTGCGCATGTGGCTGAGCGATTTGACCAGCGCGGCCATGATTCGGAAGCTGAGGTGGGGATCGTGCAAGAGCAAGTGCTTGAAGCCGTTCTTCTCGATGTGGACAATGGTGCTCAGTCCCAGCGCCTCAGCCGTGGCGGGGTAGGTTTCCATGAACATCGCGGCTTCGGCAAACGAATCACCAGCTTCGACGAGGTGCAGGATTCGTTCACGCCCGTCGGGCCCGACGCGGAAGATTCTCACCGCGCCGCTCACGACGAGGAACAAACCGCGCGACGGGTCACCCTCCCGGAAAACGATTTGGCCCTTGCGATACTCTTTGCGGAGGGCGATCCGTTGAACCGCCACGAGTTCGCGCTCGTCCAGATCGGAAAACAATTTACACGTACGGAGAAGATACGTGAGATCCATGGCCACATCGTGGACTGTAACGCGCGCGGCCGAGCATTGTCGAGCCCCTGCCGATGCCGACGGTCTGTAGTGGACAAATGACGAGTTGTCATTCAGGATGCGAGCGGGGTGCCAGTTTGTCGGCGGAAGAAGTGGTCGCGTTATGCGTAATCTCTCTTCCAAGATTCGCCCAGTCAACTTGTTACGGGACGCGAACGATTCGATGGCACCAACACTGCTATCCGTCAAACCGGCCAAGAGAAGCGAACTATAAATCGTGGAAGAGCCCGGGCAACGACCGCCGACAAGGATGCCGTCGCTGATTCAAAATTGGATCAGTCTATTCGGCACCATCCTCGCCGCATGCAGTTTCTTCGCGGTTGTCTGTCTCATTGCCATGGATTTCTATGCGGGCTTCAGCAACCCGTATATGGGCATCCTGACGTACATTATCGCGCCAGCCTTCCTCTCGCTGGGGTTGTTGTCGGTCTTGTTCGGCGTGCTGTGGGAACGTCGTCACCGCCGCCGGATGTCGCCCGACGAAGTGCCGCGCTATCCGCGCATCGATCTCAACGTGCCACGCAAACGCCACGCGTTTATTGCCGTGGTTGTCATTACCTTCGTATTCCTGATGTTCACCGCGCTGGGCAGCTACCGCACCTATCAGTTCACCGAATCCGTCCAGTTCTGCGGGCAGACCTGCCACGCGGTGATGAAACCCGAGTACACGGCCTACCAGAACTCGCCGCATGCGCGCGTCACGTGCGTCGAGTGCCACATCGGCCAGGGCGCAACCTGGTTTGTGAAATCGAAGCTCTCGGGCAGTTATCAAGTGTACGCAGCGATGTTCGACAAGTATCCCCGCCCGATTCCGACGCCCGTCCGGAACCTGCGGCCGGCGCAGCAGACCTGCGAGCAGTGCCACTGGCCGCAGAAGTTTTACGGCGCAGTCGAGAAGATCCGCACTCATTACAAGTACGATGAGAGTAACAGCGTATGGACGGTGGAGCTATTGCTGAAGGTCGGCGGCGGAGACGCGACGCACGGCCCGGTGGGAGGGATCCACTGGCATATGAACGTCGCCAACAAGGTCGAGTACATCGCGGCTGATGAAGCGCGCCAACATATCCCCTGGGTGCGCATCACCGACCGCCAAGGTCACGCCACGGTGTACGAAGCGAAGGAGGGCCGCCTGAAACCGCCGCAGGTCACGCTCGAGGCGATGCGTCGCATGGACTGTGTCGATTGCCACAATCGTCCCACCCACATCTTCCGCTCGCCCGATGAATCGGTGGACACCTCGATGTCCCTGGGCCGCATCGATCCGGCCCTGCCTTCCATCAAGAAGAATGCCGTCGATGTATTGGCTGCCGACTACCAGACCACGACGGAAGCCATCACGAAAATCGCCGACACACTGTCCCGGAAGTATCCATCGGCCGACCACGACACCGTCGCGCGGGCGGTTGCGGAAACGCAGAAGATTTACCGCGAGAATTTCTTCCCCGAGATGAAATCCCGCTGGAAGGTGTATCCGAACAACATCGGCCACTACCAGTGGGCCGGTTGCTTCCGCTGCCATGACGGCGATCACACCAGCGCCGACGGCAAGACCATTTCGGCGAACTGCAACAGTTGCCACACGATTATCGCGCAGGGACCGGGAGCAGAACTCAAAACACTCAGTGCCCAAGGACTCGAATTCCAACATCCATCCGAAGACCTGGGCGACACCTGGAAAGGTCAAAAGTGCAGCGAATGCCACAACGGCGCTTCCATGTGATCAGCCTGACGCTGGCGCTGCTGGCGACCGCCGTCACGGCGGCACCAGCCGCTGAGATCACCTGCCTCAAGTGCCACGAGAAGGAACAGGCGCTCTATATTCCGAGCGCCCATGCCCAGGCCGGCCTGACGTGCATGGATTGTCATGGCGGCGATCCGAAGGCGACCGACATGACCGCCCACGCCACCGACAACTTCAAGCGGCCCGACAACAAGAAAGCGATTGCCGAACTGTGCGCCAGTTGCCATGGCGATGTGCGGCGGATGAATCCCTACGGCCTGCCGACCGACCAACTTGACCGATACAAGACCAGCAAGCACGGCGAGCAACTCTTTGAGCATAACGACCAGAAGGTGGCAGTCTGCATCGATTGCCATGGCGTCCACGACATCCTCAAGGTCAAATCGCCACAAGCCCGCGTGTATCCGACGAACATCCCGCAAACCTGCGGTCGTTGCCATGGGGACGCGAAGTTGATGCAAGAGTACAAGCTGCCGACCGACATCGTCACCCAGTACAAATCCAGCTACCACGCCTACATGGTGTTCGAGAAAGGCGACCTGAGCGCGCCCACGTGCGTTACCTGCCATGGCAGTCACGGCGCGACGCCACCGGGAACCAAGGAAGTTGGGGAGGTGTGCGGCAAATGTCACGTTCGCCAGCGGGAGTTGTTTGCGAAAAGCCCGCATGCCGAGGCCGCGTCGGCCGGCTTGTTCAACGAGTGCGTCAGTTGCCACGGCAACCACGGCATCCAGAAGGCCTCGGTGGAATTATACGCGAAATCCTGCGTTCAATGTCACGCCAAGGACCCGAAACAACTGCAGGTGCGCGACAAGGTCGCCGGCCTGATTGAGCGCGCGCAAAACGATTACAGTAACGCCGTCACGGTTGTGCACGCCGCCACGGTGCGCGGGCTGGCAACTGACGACGAACAATTATTGCTGCAGGAAGCGAAGACGCAAGTAACCCAACTGGAAGCACTGCAACATACACTCGCGATGGACCAGTTACAGCCCGTTGCCGTCCACGCGGATGAGGTCGTCCATCAAACCCTGGCCGATGTTGGGAAGTTGGAGCAAGTCGAACTCTGGAAACGCCGCGCGCTCACTCCGATTTGGGTTTTTCTGGCAGTGATGGCCTGTCTATTTTGGGCGAAGCGCCGCCAGGTCGCGCGGGAGGACCAGCCATGAAGGACGGACAGAAGATCTCCCGCCGCTCATTCCTCGACTGGTTGTTGGGGGGCGGTTTGATCCTGTGGGGAGCCGGTTTCCTCGCGCCTGTGCTCAGCTATGTCTGGCCGGCGCAAAGCCGCGGGCCCAGCGTACAAACCGTTTCCGCTGGTAAGGCTGACGAGTTTGCCGAGTGGCAAACAAAGATCGTCGCGATTGGCGGCCATCCGGTAATCGTCGTCCGCACGCCGCAGGGATTCCGCGCGTTTTCGGCGATCTGTACGCATCTCGGCTGTATCGTCGGCTGGGATGCATCTCGCCACCAGATCGCCTGTCCATGTCACGCGGGTTTTTTCGACATCAACGGTCGGCCCGTGGCCGGGCCACCCCCGCAACCGCTGGCCGAGCACGGCGTGGCGGTGGTGAACGGCGAAGTACTGGTGAAGTCCGCATGAAGGTGCCCACAAAGATTCGCGCTTGGCTGGCGGAACGCTACGACGTCGGGTGCGTCGAGCAGTTCGCGGACGATCAGGCGCATAAGCCGCTGCCGCCAACGGTTGGGTTTTGGCACACCTTCGGCAGCCTGTCGCTGTACCTGTTTCTCAATCAGGTCGTCACCGGCATTCTGCTGATGGTTTATTACCGGCCCACGACCAACACCGCGTTCGAGAGTGTGCGCTTTATCATGACCAAGGCGCACTTCGGTTGGTTGATCCGCGGGCTGCATGCGTGGGGCGCGACGCTCATGATTCTGTGCGTGTTGATCCATATGATCCGCACGTTCTTCATGGGCGCCTACAAAAAACCCCGCGAGCTGACGTGGGTTCTCGGGGTATTTATCTTTGGTTGCACGGTGACGTTTGGGTTCACTGGCTACCTGTTGCCGTGGAATCAACTTTCGTACTGGGCCACGACCGTGGGAACGGAGATTACAGGCGCGATCCCAGTGGCCGGTCAATATCTCAAGGTGCTCTTGCGTGGAGGCGAAGGGGTGACGGGCGAAACGCTGGCGCGGTTTTATGTGCTGCATGTGGTCGTGTTGCCGTGGGTATTGACAATGCTTATTGCCACACACCTCTTCCTGATGCGGGTGCAGGGTCTGGCAACATTCGAGCGTGTCGGCGAGGAAAAGCCGATCGACAAAAGCCGTGGTATTCCGTTTTTCCCGCACCACGTGCTCAAGGAGGGCGTCGTGTTCTGCGCGCTTATCGGCATATTGGTCACCCTGATCGTACTGTTTCCGGTCGAGTTGGGTGAGAAAGCCGATCCGTTCGTCACCCCGGAGGGTATTAAGCCCGAATGGTACTTCCTGCCGACATATCAACTTTTGAAGTATTTCCCGAAGACGCTCGGTTTGTTCGTGTCGCTGATCCCGCAGTTGTTGCTTTTGCTGTGGGCATTCCTGGACCGCAGTCCCGAACGCCATCCAAGGAAGCGACCCATCGCAGTGAGCATCGGCATAGCCGCGTTGCTCCTGGCGATCGCGTTTGGCCTGCTCGGCCATTTCTCGGAGCGCGATGTCACGTTTCGCGGTCGGCCGTACCACGTCGACATCTACGGCGTCCCACACGCACTACCGGTGAAATCGCCACCGTAGTCAGGAGCAGGCGCGTTCAAACTGCGGCGAACTGTGCGACGCACGGGTTTGGTTCCGAGGATGACATCCTGTCGTCCGGAGCTTCGCAGCCGCCACTCTGTCAGTCTTCGAGGCCGGTGGCAACCAGGTCCGGTACACAATTCTGTGGGACGCAAGCGACGGAGTAATATGGACTTGTGAAAGAGGCTTGCGGGTAGTAACATCCGCTGGCAAACAGAGTGCTGGGGAAAATAGCGGCACGAAATAACCTAACAGGAGAGCCCATGCGCATGAAGCGAAGATCAATTTCCCTGCTCTGTATCGCGACGGCCACATTGGCGTTTATCGCCACCAGTGGGTTTGCGGAATCGCGCGATGCAGCCAACTACGTTGGCCCAAAGATGTGTGGCATCTGCCACAAATCGGAGGACAGCGGCAACGCCCTTGGTAAATGGCAGGCCGGCCCGCACGCCAAAGCTTTTGAGACACTTGGCACGCCGGCCGCCAAGGAAATCGGCAAGAAAGCCGGTGTTGACGATCCCCAAAAGAGTGGCAAATGTCTCAGATGTCACTCGACCGCGTATAATTTCACGGAGTCCGTCGCGACGGAGAAGATCAAACCTGAGGATAGCGTGACCTGTGAATCGTGTCACGGACCCGGCAAGAAGTACATGGCCAAGAGCACTATGGAAGATCATGCCAAGGCTGTTGCCGCAGGCTTGATCTATCCGGCCACCGAAAGCTGCAAGCTGTGTCACAATCCGGAAAGCCCAAACTTCAAGGGATTTGATGAGAAAGCGATGGTCGAGAAAATCGTGCATCCGGATCCCAAGGTAAAACACTAGGTCACCCGCCGGTTGAGTCGTCGACGCCGGGCGAAGTAGACAGCTTCGCTCGGCGTTTTTGTTTTCTGAACAGATGACAAGCTGTCAGGAAACGGTTGCTTCTCGCCAATCTGTCGGACGAAGTCAATTCTCTCTATTTGGTGATATGCGCGATTTCGCGCATTGCAACATTCTAGCAGGTAGTGAGTTACAAAACATCCGTTCGATTGTCTGAACTTACTGGCAAGGCCACTGCTAAGCCACAGGTGACATCAACGGAATTGCTATGGGCAGAGCGAAAGACAAGTTGAGTGCACCGAAGAGAGCCTTCGCCGCGCAGATCATCGATCAACTGGCTACGGTGAAGTTCGCAGTAACGGTGGTCGTAATCATCGCGGCCGCCTGCGTCGCCGGCACCCTGATCCCGCAAGGGGCAGACGTGGCGAAGTATATTCGTCACTACCCGGATGCGGCGAGCCGCCTGAACCTGTTTGGCCTACTGGGCCTGACCCACGTCTTCTACTCGGTCTGGTTTATCGGCTTGCTCTGCACGCTCGCTGCGACCGTGGCAGTTTGCAGCACGCGCCGCTTTACGACCGTGCTGCGTACCAGCGGCCACGCGCGATACCGCGCGTTGGGCTCGATGCTCACACATATCAGCATTCTGCTGATCCTGGCGGGCGGCGTGATCCGTGGCGTCTGGGGTGAGAAAGGCTATATCGAACTCCGCGAGGGCGAGACGAACGCGCAGGTCGTGACCGAAAACGGTACCAAGCCGCTATCGTTTGGGATTCATCTCACGAAGTTCGAAATCGAGACCTACGACCAGCCCGTCGCGCTCGCGGAAAAAAATGTTGGCGGGGATGTCGTGCAGATCTCGTGGCCGGAGAGGAATCTCAAGGCCGCGTTGCCGGTCACGATGGGGGTGGAGCAGGCGTTCGGCGAATTCAAGATTACCATCCTGAAGTATCTCCCCGACTTTGTCGTCGATATGCAGACGCGCGAGGTCACTAGCCGATCCAGCGAACCGCGGAATCCCGCGATCCTGGTGGCAGTCAACGGCCCGACCTACCAGAACCATCGATGGCTGTTTGCCAGGTTCCCGGACTTTGAAATGCGCACGAAAGACACCCAGTCATCCGGCCCAAGCCCGCTGCAAATGGTGTACGAGAGTCGGGGTGCGGCCGCGCCAAAGACAATGCCCGCGGGTCCGATCAAATCGTTTAGGAGCACGCTGGAATTGGTCGAGGGTGAGTCCGTCGTCGGCCGGCGCGTGGTTGAGGTCAACAGCCCGTTCACATACAAGGGTTACACGTTCTACCAATCCGGCTACAACCCGGAGGATTTGTCCTACACGTCGCTGCAAGTGGTGAAAGATCCGGGCGTCGTGGTGGTTTACTCAGGGTTCGCGCTGATGATCGCCGGACTGTTCATCGTCTTCTATCTCAACCCTTGGCTCGACACGCGGAGGAAAACAGCGTGACACTTTTCGTGGCAGGAGTGAGCTACCGGACGGCGCCGGTCGAATTGCGCGAGCAACTCGCGGTGAAACCATCCAAGTTGGTCTGCCAGGCGTGCCGCCTGAAGATTTGCGGCGACCTCGATGAAGTCGTCCTGCTCTCGACCTGCAACCGCGTGGAGATTTACGGCACGACGGCCCGGGTAACCCACCGCATCGATTCACTCTTCCGATTGCTCAGCACGGAACCACGTGACCTCGGCTCGCACGTGTACGTGCATGAGGATGTCGAAGCCCTGCGCCATCTGTTTCGCGTGACGGGCGGGATCGACTCGATGGTGATCGGCGAAACGGAGATCACCGGCCAGGTGAAGAAAGCCTACGACATCGCCCACGGCGCCCGGCTCACGGGCAGCGTGCTGAACCGTGTCTTCCAAAAGACCTTTCAGGCCGCCAAGGAAATTCGCGCCCGCACCAGCATTGGGCGTGGCGCAACCTCCGTCGGCAGCGTGGCCGTCGAATTGGCCGAGAAGATTTTCCGCCACGACCTCTCGAAGCAAACGGTCATCATTATCGGCGCGGGCCAGATGGGCGAAGCGTGCGTTCGCCATCTCGCCAAGAAGGGCGCCCAATCCATTCTCGTTTCCAACCGTTCGTTCGACCGTGCCGTCGAGTTGGCGAACGAATTCGGCGGGCAGGCGGTGCAATTTGAATCGTGCTTGGCCGCGATGGCCGATGCGGACATCGTCGTCGCCTCGACAGGCTGTCCGAAAACGTTGCTGCATCGGGCCGACGTGGAGGCGTTGATGAAGAAGCGGCGCAACCGGCCGTTGTTCCTCATCGATATTTCGGTTCCACGCAACATCGACCCCGAGGTGCAAAGTCTCGACGGCGTGTACCTCTACAACATCGACGACCTGGAAGCGATCGTGCGTGAACACGTGTGCTCGCGGGAACAGGAACTGGCCGCCTGCGACCAGATCGTCGAGACGCGGGCGATGGCCTTGATGACCAAACTCAACCTCGAAAAGGAGCGGCTCTATGACGTGGGCCTTCAATCTCAGCCTCGCTGGGTATCTGACGGCGCTGCTTTTCTCGGCAGCTAACCTGTTCTCGAAAAAAGGATGGTTCGCCTCGATCGCCACGGTGTTCCTCTCGGCGGGGGCCCTGGCCCAAACGGCGTATATCGCTGTGCGCTGGGCCGCGGCCGGCCGGGCACCGTTTAGCAACATGTTTGAATCGATGGTGCTGTTTGCCTGGGCGATGGTGGTGGTGTATCTCGCGTTGCGGATTCGTCACCGCGTCCCCGTGCTCGGTGCGGCGACCGCGTTGTTGGCGGTGGTCACCCTGGCGTATGCGAGCTCGTTCGAGACGAAGATCCAACCGCTTATGCCGGCCTTGCGCAGCAACTGGCTTACCTTCCATGTGTTTACCGCGTTCCTTGGCTACGGCGGGTTCGCCATAGCGGCGCTGACGGGCGCCGGCTACTTGATCGCAGCGCGCAAGGGTAGCAAGGCAACACCCGATGTGATCGCGGCCCTGGATGCCGCGACGGCCAAGACCATCTCGTTCGGGTTCCTGTTTCTCACGGTCGGCATCCTGTCGGGCGCAGTGTGGGCGAATTCCGCATGGGGCACCTACTGGAGTTGGGACCCAAAGGAAACCTGG
>Ga0265338_10005071_pt1 | contig 17383 bp, 18 predicted proteins | sample 42126metaG_FD_193579 | JGI IMG/M metagenome (GOLD analysis project Ga0265338, IMG submission 193579) | Rhizosphere microbial communities from Carex aquatilis grown in University of Washington, Seatle, WA, United States - 4-21-26 metaG | ecosystem: Host-associated > Plants > Roots > Rhizosphere... | reverse complement strand
TGCGAACGCGGACGGGTTTCGTCGCAGAAGACATGAAATTTTTTGCCCTGCGCCTGCGCGGCATACATCGGCGCGGTGGCCGTGCCCACGTCCACAAACGCCAGCCAACCGGCGTTGCAATGGGTGAGCAGGGTCATGCCACTGCGAATCAGTCCAGCGCCGTGGCGGCCGATGGCTTCACAATGCGCCACGGCTTCAGCGGCAAACCCCTCGGCGGCGGCCAGCGCGAGCTGTTGCTGTTCCGCGACGGTTTTGCCGTGGCGCATCGCAGCGCGCACGCCGTTCATCGCGTTGACGGGATCCACCGCGGTGGGCCGCGCCGTCTTGAGCGTCTGATAAACATTCTCAACGTGACGGCGAAATTTCGGTAAATCGTGTCCACGAAAAGCCCGGGCGCCTTGGGCAAGGCCGTAGGCCGCCGTCGCGCCGATCGCGCCCGCCCCGCGCACGATCATGTCGTGAATGGCGGCGGCGGTTTCGTGAAAATTCCTCGTGGCAACGATTTTGAATTCGTGCGGGAGCAGGCGTTGTTCAATCAGGAGAACGGCGTTCCGCGTGGGATCGAAAGCGACGGTGCGATAATGCCGGGTACGTCCGCGGACGGTGACGTTCATATGTTTGCCAAAGCGTTTAACCGTTTGGCTGTCAAATCAAGCACGTTTGAAAACGGTTTGACTCGGTTACGGTGCCACGGTTCAACGGACGCCAACCTTCATCCGCCGGATTTTGGCCTGAATATCACGGTAACCCGGTTGCGACCGGAGCTTGCGGAGGTCAGGGTCTTTGGCGAGCCAGTCGAAATCGCGATAACCGAAGTTCAGCGCCTTGTCCAAAGCGAGGACGGCCCGGTCGAAGTGCTCGGTGAGGGTGTAACTGCACGCCAGATTGTAATAAACGAGCGGGTTGCGCGGTTCGAGCCGGGCCAGGCGCTCATCCACCTTCAACCCCTCAAGATAACGCCCGCGCTTCGTGAAATGGTCGCCCAACAACTGCAGCGCGTCCACATAATCGGGATCACGACGAACCAGTCCCTCCAGGAATAGAATCTTGGTGTCGAGATCGCGCTGACCGGCGCGGCTCAATTTCTTTCTGGCACTACTCTTGACCGGCATACAACCCAACCAGTTTTTCCCAGTCATCGTCCCAAGTCAAGCGGCCGGATGTAAAATTTTGTGGCGTCTTGTGGGGCCCGCCTTCAGAATCAGCCGCGGTACTGCCAAAAATGAAATGTTTTGTCACCGGGGCTTCCGGCTTCATCGGCTCGAACCTGATTCGCGAACTGCTCGCGCGCGGGCACCGCGTCAAAGCGTTGCTGCGACCCGGAAGTGACGGGCGCTCGCTCGCCGGCCTGGAGTTCGAACGGTTAACCGGCGACGTGAGCGACCCGGCGTGGCTGGAACGCGAAATGGCCGGCTGCGACTGGTGCTTTCACGCTGCGGCCAGCTACCACCTGTGGCTGCATGATTATCAACCCATGTACACCACCAACATTGAAGGCACCCGCAACGTGATCGAGGCCGCCGGCAGCGCCGGCTGCAACCGCATCGTCTATACGAGCACCGTCGGGTGCATTGGCCTGCCGCAACTGATCAATGGCACCGTCGTTCCGTCGGATGAATCGGCCACGGTCCCCGAAGTGCAATTGACCAGCCCTTACAAACGCTCGAAATGGCAGGCGGAGGAAATGGCGACCAGGCTGGCGCGCCAGGGCCTCCCGGTCATCATCGTCAATCCTTCCGCCCCCATCGGTCCGTATGATGCGAAACCGACGCCGACCGGCCGGATCATCGTGGATTTTTTGAATCGCGAACTGCCGGCGTACGTCGACACGGGATTGAACTGGGTCCACGTCCGCGACGTGGCAGTCGGACATATTCTCGCGGCGGAAAAGGGACGGATTGGCGAACGCTACATCCTTGGCCACGCGCAGGGCAATTGGACCATGCGCGAGACGCTGGCGGCACTGGAGGAAATCACCGGGATCCCGTCGCCCAAAATCCAGATTCCCTACTGGGTGGCCCTGACCCTGGCCCACGTTAATGAGGGAATCGCCTCCCTGACCGGCACCTCCCCCAAAGCTCCCCTGGCCGGCGTGCGCATGGCCCGGGACAAAATGTGGTTTAGCCCCGCCAAAGCCCTCCGGGAACTGGGCCTGCCGCAAACGCCGCCGAACCAGGCGTTCGCCGACGCCATTGCCTGGTTTCGCGCCAACGGGTATGTAAAACCCTGACGGCCGGTGGATTTGCCAATTTCCGTGGAGTATTTGGCAAAGCTGTTCTTGCTTTCCATCGCCGGTCGTGAAAAATTTCACAAAGTCTATGGCGCACGTCAAATTGCACATTCCGGGGCCGGTCGAGGTGAGCGAGAAAACGTTCAAGGCGTTTAGCAAACCGATGATCGGCCATCGCGGCCAAGGGTTCAAGGATCTCTATGCCGCCATGCAACCGCAACTCCAGCAACTGCTCTACACCCGGCAGCTCGTTTACCTCTCCACCTCGTCCGCGTGGGGCGTCATGGAGGGCGCCATCCGCAATCTCGTTGCCAAAAAAGTTCTCAACTGCATGTGCGGCGCGTTCTCGGACAAATGGTTCGACGTTTCGAAACGCTGCGGCAAGGACGCCGAGGCCCTGCAGGTGGAGTGGGGATCGCCCATCCGCGCCGAGGCCGTGGACAAAAAACTGGCAACGGGCCAGTTCGACGCGTTGACCCTCATCCACAACGAAACCTCGACCGGCGTGATGAGCCCGCTGGCGGAAATCGCCGCGCTCAAGAAAAAATATCCCGACGTGATGTTCATTGTGGACGCCGTCAGTTCGCTGAGTGCGACGAAAATCGAATTCGATGCGCTCGGCATTGACGTGTTGCTGGCCGGCACGCAAAAGGCGTTTGCCCTGCCGCCCGGCACGGCGGTCTTCACCTGCTCGAACGCGGCGCTCGCCCGGGCCGCCACCCTGAAAGACCGCGGCTACTATTTCGACTTTGTCGAATTCCAGAAGAACGCGGAACAAAGCATGACGCCCAGCACGCCGAGCATCGGCCATGTTTATGCGTTGCAATCGAAACTGGAGGACATTTTTGCCGAAGGACTCGAAAACCGGTTTGCCCGCCACAAAAAACTCGCTGAAATGACGCGTGCCTGGGCGGCAAAACATGGTTTCACATTGTTCCCCGAAAAGGGTTTTGAATCCGTCACGCTTACCTGCGTCAACAACGGCGCCAAACCCGGCGGTCACGTGACCGACGTGGCGAAACTGCAGAAGCTGGTAAAGGACCAGGGCTTTCTCATTGACGGCGGGTATGGAAAAATCAAGGGTAAGACCTTCCGCCTGTCGAACATGGGCGATGAGACCGAGGCTACGATGAATCAGTTGTACGCCGCCTTGGACAAGGCCATGGGCCAAATCTGAGTTGCGCGATTGGCAAAACGCGCCGAAAATCAGTTTGATGTCGGCGCCAGATCCAAATGCATCCCTGCCATCGCAGCGATGGCCTCGCTGGGTGAGAGTCCTCCTGATTGGCCGCGATTGGAAATTCACCCTGGCGCGTCTGGCGGTCCTGGTCGTCATCTCCTTCGTCGTTTTCGATTTTTTCTGGTTCGTCCTGTTGCCGATCCGCATCGAAGGCATCAGCATGTTGCCGACCTATCAGAATGGTTCGGTGAATTTCGTAAACCGGCTGGCCTATGTGCGGCACAACCCGAAGCGCGGTGACGTGGTGGGCATTCGCCTGTCTGATCCGGGCATCACCCGGCCCAGCTTGTTGTATTTGAAACGCATCATCGGCCTGCCCGGCGAAACGGTGGCCTTTGTTAACGGCCAGGTTCTGATTAATGGCCAGGTGCTCGATGAACCTTACATAAAGGAAAAGGATTGCGATTGGGATCTCCCTCCGGTCACACTCGGCCCCAACCAGTATTTTGTTGTGGGCGACAACCGTTCCATGCCTTCAGAATATCACGTATTCGGCAAAGTTGAGCGCGATCATATCGTCGGCAAGGCTGTCCTATGAAAATGGTCCTTCGCGTCGGGTTGCTGGCCACGCTGATGGTGGTGGGTATCTGGCTGTGGCTGGAGTTGTTCCCCAGCCCTGAAAAAGTCATCCGCCAGCGCCTCGCCACCGTTGCCAAACGCGCTTCCTTTGCCGCCGATGAAGGCGCGCTGGCGCGTCTGGCCGACGCGGAAAGCCTGGCCGGTTATTTCTCGACCAATGTCGAAATCGACCTCGATGTGCCCGGTCGCATCCAGCATACCATCCTGGGTCGTGACGAAATCACGCAAACCGCCGCCGCCGCCCGTTCCACCGTCAGCAGTCTCAGCGTCAAATTCCTCGACGTGACGTTGACCATCGGCCCGGACAAACAATCCGCGGTGGCTGACTTCACCGTTGACGCGCGCGTGGGAGGCGAACCGGATCTGATCGTACAGGAAGTGAAATTCACGCTGCGGAAAATCGGCGGCCAATGGCTCATCACCCATGTCGAAACCATCCGCACGCTTTCCATTTTGAACTTTGAACTTCCGCGCGCTCCTTCCATAGTTTAGGCATGAACGTTTTTGTCACCGGCGGCGCCGGCTACATTGGTTCCATTTGCACGGAAGAACTGCTTCGGGCCGGGCACCAGGTCACGGTCTATGACAATCTCACCGAAGGCCATCGCTCCGCGGTAGCTGCGCGCGCGAAATTTGTTTTCGGCGAACCCGAGCAGGATGGGGACATCCTCAACGCCGTCAAGTCCGCCCAGCCCGACGCCATCCTGCATTTCGCCGCCAGCGCCCTCGTCGGCGAATCCATGACCAACCCGAAGAAGTATTTTCACAACAATGCCTTCAACGCGCTCAAACTGGCCGATGCCGCCGTCGCCTGCGGCGTGAAGAAATTTGTGTTCAGCTCCACCTGCGCCACCTACGGGCCGCCCGACAAAATTCCCATGACCGAGGATTTGCCGCAGCGCCCCATCAGTCCCTACGGCGAGTCCAAGCTGATGTTCGAGAAAATCCTCCAGTGGTATCAAAAAATCCACGGCCTGGAATTCATCGCCTTTCGCTACTTCAACGCTGCCGGCGCAAGCGAAAATTTCGGCGAACATCACCGCATCGAGACCCATTTGATTCCGCGGGTGCTGCAGGTCGCGCTCGGCCAGTTGCCCCAGGCGGAGATTTTCGGCACGGACTATCCGACCCCTGACGGCACGTGCATCCGCGATTACATCCACACCCTCGACCTAGCGCAGGCGCACATCCTCGGCTTGCAGCCGGGCCAGACCGGTTTCTACAATCTGGGCAACGGCGACGGCTATTCCGTGCGCGAAGTCATTCAAATGTGTGAAATGGTCACGGGCAAAAAAATTCCCGTCGTCGAAAAACCGCGGCGGCCCGGCGACCCGCCCCGGCTGGTGGCCTCCGCCGAAAAAGCGATCCGCGAACTGGGCTGGAAACCAAAATACCCGAAACTGGAAGACATTGTGACCACCGCATGGGCGTGGCACAAAAAACATCCCACCGGCTACCCGGATTGAAGCACCGCCATTATCAATACGGTCATTGAAAGCTGCCGTCGTCGCGGTCTCGACCCTTTTGCTTATTCGGCCACAAAATACGATGCCAAATCGGTCATTTTTAAGATGTCAAAAAGCTCGTAACAACTCACCTCAACCACCTGCTATACTGGCGCCGGCATGAACCTTTGTGATGCTATTCCCAAAATACCACGATTCTAGGAACCGACCCGTTCACAACCGCTGTCCGCAAAGGGAAATTTTACCGTTCCGCTGGCCGGCTTAGTTCGATGTGATGGTCTTTGTGGCATTACGCGGCAGGGAACGGACGGTTTTGCTTGAAATTCAAATATGAAATGATAAGAATTAGCTTATTCAGCCAAAGGCAGTATGAAACCGCACCTGTACCAATTGGTTTTGACCTTCTGCTTCGTTTTCCAGTTCCATGCTTCGGCAGCGGTTCACTACGTAAATTTGAACAACCCCAGTCCGGCATCGCCTTATACCAGTTGGCATACGGCCGCGACGAAGATTCAGAACGCCATTGATGCAGCCAATTCTGGCGACCAGATACTTGTGACGAATGGCGTTTACCAGAGTGGTGGACGTGTGGTTTACGGTTCGGTAACTAATCGTGTTGCCCTGTACAAATCAGTGACTGTGCAAAGTGTCAATGGCCCGGCATTAACTGTTATCCAAGGGAATCCGAATATCGGCACGAATGCCGTCCGATGTGTGTATATCACCAATAACGCGATGCTGGTTGGTTTCACTCTGACAAACGGTGCAACGATGGATTCCACCGCGCTGGATTCGGCGCATGATTGCTATGGCGGCGGCGCTTGGTGTGAATCCACCAATTCATTTTTGACGAACTGTGTATTAGCTGCCAATTCAGCTCAAAACAGTGGCGGTGGGGTGCTCAGTGGAACTCTAAACAATTGTTCACTCGATGCTAATACTAATGAAGCTGCATATGGAAGCGTTTTAAACAACTGCACGTTCGTCAGCAATAATGGGTTTGGGGCAGACACCTGCATTTTAAACGATTGCGTAATCTCAAATAATAACAACTCTGGTGCCTACAACAGCACTCTGAACAACTGTCGGATATTGAATAATATGGCGGGAGATGGCGCTGGTGCTTACTTTTGTACGTTGAGCAATTGCTTTCTGTCAGGCAACGTGGCAGGTAACGGTGGAGCGGGAGGGGGTGCCCTTGAATGTACGCTGAACAATTGCACGCTTTCCGGAAATTCTGCCCCGTGGGGTGGCGGCGCTTGGGGTTCTACTTTAAACAACTGTCTGGTCGTAGGTAACACGGCGCATAATCATTATCTCGGAACAGGTCCTTCCTCAGTCGGTGGTGGGGTAGGAGGATGCACAGCCAACAATTGTACAATTGTTTTCAACACAGCCGTTCAACCGGATAGTCCTTGGACGGCGACTATATCATTCTACGGAGGTGGGGCTGCCGAATCAGCACTCAATAACTGTATCGTCCAATTTAATTCCGAATCGCCCAGCTATTACGTCTATAATGCTAACAATTACAATTATTATTTAGGGACAACAACCAATTGTTGTACGTCACCTTTGCTTGACGGTGGGACTGGCAATTTCACCAGCGACCCACTTTTAGTGAACACTTCTGGCAGCGATTTCCATCTCCAATCCAATTCGCCTTGTATCAACTCTGGCAACAATGCCGATGTCACCAGCACGATGGATTTGGACGGTAACCCGCGCATCGTCGGCGGCACTGTGGACATCGGCGCTTATGAATATCAAACGCCGGTCAGCAAAATTTCCTACGCGTGGCTCGACCAATACGGCCTTCCCATAACCACCAACATTGATACTGCCGATTTGGACGGCACAGGATTTAACGTCTATCAGGATTGGGTCGCCGGGTTGAATCCCACCAATGCGTTGTCCGTTTTGGCAATGCTGGCTCCCGCGCCCACAAATAATCCGGTGGGGTTGGTCGTAAGCTGGCAAAGTGTGAGCGGAATAACTTATTTTCTGCAAAGCGGCACCAACTTGGCAGCGCAGCCAGCGTTTTCAACCATTCAGAGCAACATTGTCGGCCAGACCGGCACGACGACGTACACAGATACCACTGCGACCAACAGTGGCCCCTATTTCTATCGTGTTGGTGTCCAGTAAACCGCGCGTTGTGCTGTCAGAGAATTATGCCAATCAGTGGCGCTGGTCGGCGCGGCGTCAATGTGGCAACTCCCATTGGACAGCAGATTCCAGTCACCCTGGAAGCGCAGAGACAAATAATGACAACACGTTAGCCTGAATTCACATCGTGCCACGCTCAACTGGAAGCAAAATGGTCATAAATCATTATTAAAGCCGGGAATACGCCCGCCGAAAACATATTTCCAAGCAGTGAAGCGAACAAACATTTGATAACCGATGGTGTAGTCAGGCTTGATTTGGCCGGTGGGATAAAATGGCAAATCAGATAGATCAAGGTTCCTTCGACCAATACTACCAGACCCTCGCCCACGCCAACGGCAAAAGCCGGACGCATATTTTGTGACAACCAGAGAACCCCTAGAAATGCGGGGTACGTCAATAGGTGCATTCCAATTAGCCACAGAACGAAGAAACGAGGTTTCTGTGAACACCAGAGCACCAACCAAATGCAAACCACCTCCAATAGAATGGCGCAGACGATCAAAAAAGTGATTTCGGGCGTGACCGGCTTTTCGGGCAATTCAATGGGATCGGCATTCGCAGAGACAACCGAAAGAAAAAGCGCGGCCAGAAACCAGAACGGGCGGGTGTAAGTTCGCATTCTCATTTTATTCCAGCTTTGGCGGCTGCCGTGGGATCAATTTCTTTGATCTGATTCGTCGCGCTCATACGGACATCTTCGTCAGGATCATTCAGGAGTTTTACCAGCAACGGAACGGCCTGCCGACATTGGTCGGGGAATTTTTTAGCGAAAGTGTAAAACAGGTTATTGGCGGCTTGGATTCGCACATTACGGAACTGGTTGGTCAGCCCTTTGGTCAAAGTAGGGATCGCATTCGAGCCGGTTCCACAAGCTGCCAACAAGGCAAATAGGGCGGCGTCCTTGTTCGTGCCATCCAAGAGCACCTGTAATTCGGGAAGGGCAGGTTTGGCCTGATCTCCTAACGCAATGAACCCTTTGACCGCATCCAAATTAATATTGTACGCAGGGAGTCCATAGGGTGGTTGCACATAAATGAGTCTCGCCACCAACGCGGGAACGGCATTGGTTCCCATCGCGCGAAGCGCGTCTTGTGCTTCCTTGGAATATTTGCCTTGGGCATCGTGCATCTTCAACCACTCGCCCAGCGATTCCCCCCCGTAAACTGGCTCCTCGGAGAATTTAGATTCGATTGGGTGCGTCTGCAAATATTCTTGGGTCAACGCGATTTTCGCCCTGTGGGAAATCATTTCGTCCTTATCATCCGTGGCGCTTTCAATCACTGCCTCAATTTCTGGGGGTCTTGGTGAATATGCACACAAAGCGCCAAACGCCGTGTAGCGGCGCAACTGGATGGTGGAATGAAAACTTTGAAGCACCAACGGTAACGCTTTGTCCGGCGCAACCATGGCAATTGTCCGCAAAGCCGAGTTGGCCAAGTTCTGTGAATGTGCACTTATCACCAGATTGCTTAATACGGGAAAAGCCGCAGCCGCATTTGTCCCGAAATTAGCGAGATACTCCGTGACTTGTTCGGCTTCATCCTCTGAACGTTGGAGTTCCTTGATCAGTATCGGGATAACCGAGTCCGGCACAGTTCTCTGTAAGGCGATACTCCGAATTGCGACAAGTCGCACATTGATGTCAGGATCATTGAGACTGTTGGTCAGGCGGTTGACATACACGTCCACGTCATCCGTTACCCCCGCCAAAACAGAAATACTCACCTCTCGAACTCGGCTATCCTGGTTGGTCAGGGCTTTGCAAATAGACGCTTCTGCTGGTTTGCCAATGGCCGCCAGGCACCTAAGGGCGGCGAAAGCGCAGTCCCTGTCATCAAGAAGATTGCTCAATTCTTCAACCGCCGGGGCGGCATTTGTTCCCAACGCATCAAAACCGGCGAAGCCAAGCTTTTGAAAATCTTCCGCCGTATGCCACTTCAAAAATTGGATTCTGAATCTGTCGCTCAGGTCAATCACCGATAAACTGACCGGATCATCCGTGGTTTCCACGAATTTCAGCAATCTGGGCAGCACTTTTTTAACCGGCATGGCACGAACGGCGGTTTGAGCCTCAGGGACGCGTTGCATTCCGATGACCGTGTTGTCGTTGCATTGCTGCAACCAACTGGTCAAAGACCGCCCTTGATAATGCGGTTCGCGCAGCAGCAAGAGCAGCATCCCGCCCGATGTCGCAATCAGAACAATGAAGACGAAAATGCGCGGGGTTTTCATTCAAGGCACGATTCACGAACGGTTGTGACGCTTCCGAATTCCGTTTGCAAGTGGTATTCGGACAATTTTTGAGACACCTAATGGTGGTTTCAAGGTGGACGATTTCAAACTACGGCGACATTGTTGACGGAAATTCGCAAATCTGGTTTCATAAATCCATGCTAGGTGCAGGAGACACTACGCAAATGAATTATCCGGACTGACAATGCGGCGGGTTAGATTTGTGTTTTGCGCATCCCGGTTCACAACACTGGCACCCCGGGCATTGGCAGTGGTGCAAACCGGTCGACATCGGGCGGTGTCCTGATTTGACCGGAGCGCGAGTTGTCCCAACTCGCAGCGGCTGTGCCAGATCTGACGCGATGGGCGCTATTGGGACGCGCTGATGGCTGTCCGCGCGCTGCGGATTGAGAACAATCCGCGCTCCGAAAATTGGCAAATAACGACACAGCCCATCATCGAAGATGCTTGCCGGAATGAACCGGTGTTGGTAGGTAAAGAAAGTCGGTCTTAAACCCTGTCAAATATGAAACCACATCGCGGCACTCTCATTCTCGTACTCGGCATCCTCGGCCTGGTTGTTTGCGCCCCGCTCGCCATTGCGGCCTGGGTCATGGGTTCCGGTGACCTCAAACAAATGGATGCCGGCACCATGGACCCCGGCGGACGCGGCAACACCCAGGCCGGCAAGATCTGCGGCATCATCGGGACGATTCTGATGGTTATTGGAATCATCGTCTTAGGCATCCTGTTCACCATTGGTTTTGCCGCCGCTCTGGCACAACACCATAACTGAGACGGTTCGGCAGACCCGTTTCCCGGAAGGTCCGGAGGGCGCGAATCCGCTCTTCCGTGAGTACCCGGCTTGCCGCGTTTCCGCCTTGACCCGGCCATGGCACGACGAAACAACAGAAAATAGCCGGTTTTCGTCAATCGGCGTGTGGCTGTGGCGGTTGGCCGGCCGGATACTGAATGACGGGTGAAGTTTGCTTTGCACTGAAATCCGGATTCAGGCAGCTTCGCCGAACGTAAATTTATGATCGTCGTTATCACCGGGTTGATCGCCGGCCTCATTCACGTGCTGACGGGGCCGGACCATCTGACCGCCATCGCCCCACTGGCGGTGCGCCGCCCCAAGGCGGCGTGGATTCCCGGGGTGCGCTGGGGACTCGGCCATTCGTCAGGCGTCGCGGCGGTGGGCCTGCTGGCGCTGTGGCTGCGCGACAAGTTGCCGGTGGATTTGCTCTCGTCGTGGGGCGACCGCATCGTCGGCGTGGTCCTCTTCGGCATCGGCCTCTGGGCGTTGCGCCGCGCACTCCAACACAATGTTCACGCACACGAACACGAACATCACGGCGAACGGCATGTCCATTTGCACGTTCATCATCATCCCGCGGGGCACGAGGAACCGCAGGCACACGACCGGCACACGCACACGGCCTTTGCCATTGGCACGCTGCACGGGTTCGCCGGCAGCTCCCATATCCTGGGCATCCTGCCCATGCTGGCCCTGCCGACCAAGGTCCAGGCCTTCACCTATCTGATCGCTTTTGGCGCCGGGACGGTGCTGGCGATGGCGGGATTCTCCTCCGGCATCGGCTGGCTCACCAGCCGTTACGCTGCCAGCAGTGTGAAAATCTATCGCGGCTTGATGGGCACCTGCGCCGCCGCCGCGATGGTGATTGGTTGTGTCTGGTTTGCCGGCAAAAGCTGGTAAAATCGCTGCTGCTCAGTTCCGGCTCGCGCGTACGCTCGCCCCACCAATCCCCCTTGAACCGAAAATTGTCTTGCCAAAGGCCCTAGTCAGGCTTCATTTTCCGACATGGCAGCAACGCGGCAACCCGACAACTCCGACAGCCAGTTCTACCAGCCGGCGGAACAGTTCTTCCCGGCCAACAGCCGCCTGGCGCTGACCTTCGACGACATCACGCTCGCGACGCTTTACTCGGAAATCCTCCCGCGCGACACGCAGCTCGGCACGACGCTCGCGGAAGCGTTGCACCTGAACATTCCGGTGATTTCGTCGGACATGGACACGGTGACCGAATCGCGCATGGCCATTGCCATGGCGCTGAACGGCGGTCTCGGCCTCATCCATTACAACATGCCGGAGCGCCAGCAGCTTTCCGAGGTCAGCCGCGTCAAAAACCACGTCCATGGCCTGATTCAGGAACCCATCCAGGTGGCGCCCGACCAGCTCATCGGCGATGTGCTCGCGTTGATTGAGCAAAAACGGTTCGGCTTCAGCACCTTTCCGGTGGTGGATAAAAAAGGCCGGCTGGTCGGACTGCTATCCGGCCACGTCGTCAAGCCGCGTTACGCCAAAAAGAAGGTTTCCGAGGCGCTGACACCGCGGTCGCAGGTCCATACCGTCAAGGAAAAGGAACTGGGCAAGGACCCGATTGCGCGCGCCGACAAATTTTTCACCGAGCACATCGGCATCCACAAGCTGCTGGTCGTGGATGACCAGGATCATTTGTGCGGCCTCATCACGATGAGCGACGTGGAACGCATCACGCAGGAACGCAACGCGCAATTCAAGCCCGCGCGGGACGCCCGTTTCCATCTGGTCTGCGGCGCGGCGGTCTCGGCCACCCGCAACGCCTTTGGTGAACTGGACCGCGAACGCATCCTCAATCACGTCGGCGCGCTCGTGGAACGGGGCGTGGACGTGGTGGCCGTCTCGACGGCGCACGGCCACAGCAAGGGCGTCGGTGACACCGTGCGCGTGCTGCGCGACGCCTTTCCGAAACTGCCCATCATCGCCGGCAACGTCACCAGCGCGGCGGCCGTGGAATATCTCGCCGGCTGTGGCGCAAACGCCATCAAGGTCGGCCAGGGGCCCGGCTCCATCTGCACCACGCGCATTGTCGCGGGCGTCGGCATCCCGCAAATGACCGCCCTTTACGTCTGCGCGCGGGCGGCGGCGAAAAAGAAGGTCGCGATTCTCGCCGACGGCGGCATCACCAAATCCGGCGACATTGTGAAGGCGCTGACGTTGTCGCAGGCGGTGATTTGCGGCGGGATTTTTGCCGGTTGCAACGAAGCGCCGGGCGAGGTGATTGAAATCAGCGGCAAACTCTACAAGCAATACCGCGGCATGGGCAGTTTTGCGGCAATGAAAGCCGGGTCGGCGGCGCGGTACGGTCATCTGCCAAACCCGACGCAGAAGGTCGCGCCCGAAGGCGTCGAGGCGCTCAAGGAAGCGTGCGGTTCGGTGGACCGCGTGCTGGCACAACTCATCGGCGGCATCCAGAGCGGCATGGGTTATCTCGGCGCGGCGAACCTGCCCCAGCTCCGCGAGAAGGCGCGTTTCACCCGGGTCAGCCCCGCCGGGATGCGCGAAGCCGCCCCGCACGATGTGGTGGAACTCAAGACGGGGAATTAGTTGGTAGTCAGTAGTTGGTAGTTCGTAGTCAACAGCATTGCGGATGATGAGCAGGACAAATTTTGAAACTCTTCGGGTTTACAAGTTGTCCGAGGAACTGGCTGATGAGATTTGGAAAATTGTGTTCCGATGGAACACGTTTGCCAAAGATACAGTCGGCAAACAAATCGTGCGGAGCGCCGACAGCATAGGAGCGAACATTGCCGAAGGAACCGGACGTCATAATTTTCTGGATAACCAGCGTTTTGTGAAAATTGCGCGCGGTTCACTGAATGAAACACAGCATTTCCTCCGGCGCGCATTCAAAAGAGAGCTTCTCACACCTTCCGACGTAAAAAAACTCAAGCCGCTGGTGGACAACCTCGCTCCTCAATTAAACTCATATCTGAGATCAATCGGTCGCGCTCACCGAACGGACTAGCTTGTGACAGCCAACTACCGACTATTAACCACTGACTGTTGACTCATTCCTAAAACTCGATCGGCTCGTTCAGTTTGCCGCATTGGGAGCAGCGGGAGCGGTCCACGTCCGGGTCGTCGGTGTAAACATAACCGCAGCCGGAGCAGCGAAAAATCCGGTCCTCGGTATGCGTCGGCCAGAACCGGCGCTGGCGCATCTCGGAATAAATCCCCAGGACGCACAGTGCCCCCAGCAGCACCGCCACGTAAATTATAATGAGCCAGTCAGTGGACATGCTATAAACCGGCGGGCGCGTTGGTCGCGGGCAGTGCCACCGTACGCCAGCTGAAAATCAGGTTGCCCAGGGTCAAATTGGAAGCGGGCGCGAAGCGCGCGGCCCGCGCCAGTTCAAGCGCCCGCTGGTCGGCATCCGCATCACGGACTTCATCGGAATTTTCCGACGGCAACAACACCGCCGAGACTACTTGACCGGCGGCATTCACAAGCACCTGTACCCGGCTCGGCGCGATGACGTCCGCATACGGCCACGATGTCAATGCCATGGGGGTCAACAAGGGCCGCCGGACCAGATCGCCTTCGACGCGGAAGGTTGAACTTTGGGCAAACTGCGGTTCCCAGGGCACCACCGGCTCGGTAAACCGGGGCGGCGGGGTCAATTCAAAACGGAATCCGGCAAAAAGGTTGGTCTGCATAAACTCACTGAAAATGGCGCCCAGTTCTCCGACCGGGAGTTGCAGCCAGCGCGGCGGTTCGGTCCATTCCAACTGGGTAAACTGCACATGCGGCGGCTCCAACCACGCCGGTCCGGCAAAACCTTCGCGACTGGGCAGCGCGAACAGCGTCGGGTCGTTTAACGACAACCATTCACTCGAACGGGTGGCCAGTTCCAGCTTCGGCGCGTTGGTCACGGCGCGCGGGGTGATGGGTTTGCTCCCGCCAAACATGAAAATCAACGCGACGTGCGCGGCCAGGACAAGCACAATCAGCAGCAGCCAGCGGCTCCAGCGCCAGGGACTTTTGCTCCGGGGATTCGGTTCCCCGGCCGAACTCAAATCGCCGGACCCGGTTTTCATGGCGGGTCGGACTCGTTGCTGACCCGCGGGAGCGTCGCCAGCAGGACGTCACGCATGCCCGCGTCGCGCGCGAGCATTGTCAACTGGACGAGCTGGCCGTACGTCACAGCCTGGTCGGCCTGCACGATCAGGGTCAGCGATTCGTGGGACTTTTTCACGGCGTCAACCAGGTGCGCCTTCAATTCGCTTTCCGTAACAATCTGGTTGGCAAAAAACAACCGTCCGTCGGCGTCAATCGCCACCGCCACGGTCGGCTGGTCGGTGCCGGGCAGGTCCCGTCCGGGCGAGTTGTCCGTGACCGGCAGGCGCAAGGACAGGCCCGGCGTGGGCAGGAGGGCGGCGAGCGCCAGGAAAATGACCAGCAGAAAAAAAACCACCGCGAAGGGCGCCACATCGAACGTGCTGCGCAGTAACCGGGCATTGCGCGGGAACTTCATGGCGATTTCGGCCCGCCGTTTTCGGTGACGATGTTCACGATTTCACCGGCGGCACGTTCCATGTCGAGGACGATTTTATTGATGCGGCTGACGAGATAATTGTAGCCGGCATGGACGGGGATGGCCACGGCGATGCCGGCCGCCGCGCAGATGAGCGCCTGCCAGATGCCCGTGGACAGCGAACTGAGGTGGGCATACAGGCCTTCTTCCTGCAAGTGCATGAACATGCGAATGAAACCGAGCACCGTTCCGAGCAGGCCGAGCAGCGGCGCCAGTTGCGCGATGGTCGCCAGCAGATTCAACCGTTCCTCGAGCTGCGGCACCTCGGCCAGGCCGGCCTCTTCCACCGCCTCACGCACACGGTCGCGCCCGCGGTCGCGGTTGAGAATGGCGGTTTTGACGAGGCGCGCGACCGGCCCGGGCGTGGCGTCGCAGATGGAAATGGCCTCGACCACGTTGTCGCGCTTGAGCACGTTGCGCACGCCGTTGAGGAATTCCGCGGAATTGATTTGCGAACGGTGGCAGTAGAGCACGCGTTCGATAAACACCACCACCGCCACCGCCGCAGCGATCAGAATCAGCCAGATCACCGGGCCGCCGTCGGTCAAAAACGTTGGCAACATGTGACTTTTATAGGGCGTTGCCGACCAAGTTCAAAGCGCAAAATGGCGCAGTTTGATCGTCCTCGTCATCCTCCTCGCTCTCGTCATCGAAAGCGCGAGGCCGGGAACGAGAAGGAGGAGGAATTTTTCCCTCGTCACTCGTCGCTGAATTTGTATGCTCCGCCCATGGAAAAACCTGACCAACTCCGCGAATTGTCCGCATGAGCAACGAGGAAAAAACCACTCCCACGCATGTCCGGAAAAGGAGAGTTGGATAATTCATGGCTGTCGCCGACGAAAATGTCCTGGTTTTCCCTCGCTCGCTGTTTGAGCAGTTGGGCGTCTTTCAAGGCTTCAGTGCCGACGTGGACCGCTATCTGCCAGCCATCCTTGACAAAAAGAACAACAGTTTTCAGCCTCGTGCCCGGGCCGAGTCCGATCCCAACTTCAAACAAATCATCCCTTATGTGGTAGTGACTGATGGAAAAAGTATTCTTCATTATGTCCGCGGCAAAAAGGCGGGAGAACAACGTCTGGTCGCCAAAGGTTCCATTGGGATTGGCGGACACATCAACAATAACGATCCAACCCTTTTTACCGACGACTCGCAGGCATTTCAAGAGGCCGTCAAGCGGGAGGCGTGCGAAGAGTTGACCATTCAGGGAACATTCGACGCAAAGCCTGTGGGCCTGATCAATGACGACTCCACTGAAGTCGGACGCGTTCATTTTGGGGTCGTGCATGTGTTGTTTCGCACGCCGGAGAAAGTGAAGAAAAACGAACAAGTCATCACGCAGGTCGAGTTTGTGGCCATTGAAGAACTCAAAAAAAGACGCGAGCAGATGGAAACCTGGTCGCAGCTTTGCCTCGACCATCTCCAGGCGTTCCTGAAGTAAATCGCCATTTAATTGACACGTGAAAAACTGGATTTTCAAGGACGGCGCCTCGCCGACGGACCCGAAAACCGCCCACAAACGCGCCGTGCTGCTGTCGTTGCCGTTTGCCATCGTGGGAGTGCTCGCGCTCATCTTTCTCCTGCACGACGAAATCGGGAGCGGCTTCCGGATGGAACGGCGTCTGGCGATGGGGCTGTTGAGCGCCGCGGTCGTTTGTGCCGGGCTGATCGCACTCATTTTTGGCGTCACCGCCAAAAAAACGGCGTTGCAAACCGCCGGCTCCAAATCCCCGGCGCCGCAAACTTTGGAAAAACCCTGGCTCGAACGCAAGGACTGGGCGGCGGGCCGCATCACGTCCGGAGCGCGCAAATCCGTTGGTTTGCTGTGGGTCTTTGTGCTTTTCTGGCTGGCTGCCTCCACCGTCATCACCCTGCTGGTCGTGCCCCCGGAATGGCAGCGCGGCAATCACGCGGCGCTCATCGCCGTGATTTTTCCCCTGATTGGTCTGGCCGTCCTGGTTTTTGCCTTCAACACCACGCGCGCCTGGCGGCGGTTCGGACAATCCTTTTTTGAAATGGCGGCGATGCCCGGCGCCCTGGGCGGCACGCTCGAAGGCATGATCCGCGTGAACGGGCGCCTGCAACCCG
>Ga0265338_10005070_pt1 | contig 17388 bp, 14 predicted proteins | sample 42126metaG_FD_193579 | JGI IMG/M metagenome (GOLD analysis project Ga0265338, IMG submission 193579) | Rhizosphere microbial communities from Carex aquatilis grown in University of Washington, Seatle, WA, United States - 4-21-26 metaG | ecosystem: Host-associated > Plants > Roots > Rhizosphere... | reverse complement strand
ACGCTCTTCTCCACGAGCGTGACGTCGCGGAGAGTCAGTCCCGCTGCGGCCAGCGCAACTTCATAGGTGCGCAGCGCTCCGGCGTAAAAGAAGTCGATCTCCTCGCCCGGATGCCGGATGATGAGAAGCCGTTTGCCTTTCAGATCCGCGCTGGTGCGAATGGCTGAATCCGGCAGCGTGAGAACCGGTGCTGGCGTGGTCGTCCAGGAAATTCCAATCACTCTTGTGGTCGCGCCGCGAGAGCGCGCCCAAATAGGGGGGATGTTGCCTCCCAACCGAAAGGCGTTGGGTAGTGTCCCGTAAAAGTGAGCATCGTGTATCTTCGAATCGGTGGCGTCGAGCACCGAGCGCAAATCAATTCCGGGATCCTGGGAAAATTCCTCGTGCAGGTGGCCTGCCCGCAAGGCGACGCCCCAGGCGCTCGGTACGGGGCATCGCGTATACCAGATGGTGGTAGTGGCAGCGGGTGTGAAGGGCGGTTCAAGAGCGGTAAGAGACATAAGTTTTCCTGGTTTGGTGATGAGGGAGAGTTCTATGCCGCGCGCAGTGACAGCAGACGGCGCACATTGCCTTCCGCGACCAGCTGCTGCTGCTCGGGATTCAAACCGGCGCTTTCGAAGGCGGCGGCGAGTGCGGTCCGGCTAAGCGGGCGACAGATCGGCCAGTCGCTGCCCGTCACGACTCGACCTGCGCCGAGGAAATCCACAAGATAGCGAATTGTGGCGGGATGAAATCCCATGATGTCGAAATAGATATTGGGGCGCGCGCCTATAAGGTCTTTTTCACGCGGGAAAGCCGCCGTTTCCTCTGCGGCGACCCACAGTGCACCGGAGCCGAGGGCGGTGAAGATCACGTGCAGATCCGGAAGTTCTTCCATCACGCCGGAGCGAAGAACCGACAGCAGAGCGAGGCCGTTGACGAAGCCACGCCCCAACGCATATGCCGGCACGCCGCCATTGCGGGAAAGCTGCTCCGAACACGGCGCGCCCACCGGATGAATGAAAACCGGCACCTTCAATGCCGCAGCCGCCTCCAAGGCTGGCCGCGCCACCGCGTCGCCCGGATAACGCTGGTCTCGCGACGAATCGATGACTATGCCAGCCAGGTTCAATTCGAGGACCGCCCGCTCAACCTCCCGTGCTCCCACCTCTCCCGAAAACGCGTCGATCGTCGCCAGGCCCAGGAACTTGCCGGCGTGCGCTCGCTGGGTCTCCGCCAGGAAGTCGTTGACGCGCCGGATACGGTCGATGTCAGTGGGCCCGGTGGTGCCGAAGAAGCCTTCGATCGTCGCGCTGAGAATGCGCAGCCGGATGCCGTTCTCCTCGCTCTCGCGTACAAGGCCGTCGACATCAACCAGTCGTCGAAAGCGCGACTGCTGCGCCGCGCGCTCGCTGTCGGAAAACTGTACGCCCGGCAGTGAAAGGGGTTCCGAACCCGGTGGACGTATGTGGGTGTGGAAGTCGATGATGTCCCAATCCGAATTCGTTGACATGAGCTTGTGCCCCGATTACCCGGCGGCGACTGCGGGCTGGCCATTACGCCGGCCTGCAAAATAGTTCGCCGGGTGCGAAAGCCCATAATGCTCGCGCAAGGTCCGCCCCTGATATTCGGTCCGATAGAGTCCCCGGCGCTGCAGGATGGGGACGACGTGATCGACGAAGGTGGCAAGTCCCGAGGGATAGATGTCGTTCATGATGTTGAAGCCATCGGCCGCACCATCGGTGAACCAGTCCTGCATTTCATCGGCGATCTGCTCGGGCGTGCCGATGATCGCATGGTGCCCGCCTGCACCGAGTGCGATGATCTTTCGAACCGTCAGCGAGCGGTCGCGCGCCAGTGCGTACAGTGCGTCGGCGAAACCTTTGGAGCCGTGGGCGACGGCGCCAACTCCGCTACGGATGCGCTCCAGGATCGGCTCGGGAACGGGTTGATCGAGATCAAGATCGCCAGGATCAACGCCGAGCCACCCCGCGAAGCGGCGCGCGGACGCCTCGACCCCGCCGCCTAGCTCATCGAGTTCCCTCTTGCGCGCCCACGCCTCCTCCTCCGTGCTTCCGATCACGAGCGTGAATCCGGGCAGCAGGGTAATGAGATCCGGGTCGCGACCGAACCCACGCGCTCGCGCCTTCACGTCCGCATAATAGGCCTGCGCCTCCGACTTGACCGACTGAACGTTAAAAATCGCTTCGGCATGGAGCGCGGCGAAATCGCGGCCGCGATCCGAACTGCCAGCCTGCACCAGCAGGGGCCTGCCTTGGGGCGAACGAGGCACCTGCAGCGGTCCGCCGACGGAAAAGTAAGGTCCCTTATGGTCAATCTTGTGTACGCGCGCCGGATCGCTCCAGACCCCAGTTGCCGGGTCCGCGATCACGGCGCCCTCTTCCCAACTATCCCAAAGCTTCAGCACGGCGTCGACGAAGTCCTCGGCGACCGCGTAGCGATGCTCGGGCGGAGGAAGTTTCTCCAGGCCAAAGTTCGGCGCTGAGCGCTCATCGTATGAGGTCACGACATTCCAGCCGACGCGGCCTCCACTGGCGTGGTCTAACGAAAGGAAGGTGCGCGCGGTGTTGTAAGGGTAATTGAACGATGTTGACTGCGTGATGATGAAGCCGATGCGTTCAGTCGCCGGGATCATCGTGGCAACGAGTACGATCGGATCGAGCACCCACCACGGCGCGGGGCTGATGTCCGGGGTCAACGCCAGCACGTCAGCGAGGAAGACGGAGTCGAAGAGGCCGCGCTCGCAAAGTTTCGCCACTTCTTGAAAATGGGCTATTTCGAGTGCAGCCAGAGGACGGCCCCCCGGGGCGCGCCAGGCCGCGGGATGCGAGCCGGCGCTATGCAGGTTGAGGTTCAGATGGATTTGTCGGGCGGGCTTGCTCATGGATTTTTCCGGGGTTATTCGACGCCGCCGAGCGGAGCCAGTTCGGGAATTAACTCCGTGCGGGCGGCTGCAGGTTGTGAACGCAGGACGAAGGCCGCAATCAGCACGGCGGCGACCATCAGGAATCCGGACACGATGAATGCCCAGTGGAAGCCGGCCACGGCATCGCCGTTGTGCGCCGCTTTTGCGCTCGCGCTGACGGCGGCCAGAAGAGTGATACCGAATGCGCTTCCCAGCTGCTCAGCGGCGAAGTTAATGCCGTTGGCAATGCCCTGGTCTGCCGCAGGAAGTCCATGCCCTGCCGGGACACGGGTACTGATGGAGGCGAATGGGAAGGCGGTGTCCCACAGGACCAGACCGGGAATCAAGCCGAGCCAATACGTGCTGGTGGCATCCAGATTCAGAAAGGAAAGGACGAAGAGCAGGACCAGGATGAGGCTCACAACCAGCGTCTTGTGGGAGCCAAAACGATTGAGCGGAATATGCACGCAAAACGAAGCCAGCAATGCCACCAGCACGAAGGGAATCAACCCCACGCCCGTTTCGCGGGCGGTATAGCGCAGGATGTCCTGCATGAAGAGGCTGATCTGGAAGAAGGTCGCATTGCCGCTGGCGATCAGGAAGAACACAACGCCTGCGGCGCCGATGACATTGCGGACGCGCAGCAACCGGGGCGGAACCAGCGGAAAGGGATGGCGATTGATCTGACGGTACAAGAGCGCCAGGCTGACAACCGAAAGCGCGGCAAAACCCAGTGTCAGCGGCGAGGTCAGGCCGAGTTGGACGGATTTGCTGACGCTGAAAATCATCGAACCGAAACCGAGCGTCGAGAGAATGGCGCCCAGGTAGTCGAATCCTCCCGGCACGGCGGACCGCTGCTCGTGGCGAACCCAACGCCACGCAACTACGAATGCCGCAAGGCTGAACACGGCGCTCACCAGCACCGTGGCGCGCCAGCTGTAGCTGGTCAGCACACCGCCGAGGAAATTTCCCAGGGCGTATCCGGCGCTGACAAAGACGGCGTACCGAGCCAGAGCGCCATGCCGGTCCTTTCCCTCCGCATAGAGGGAGTTGATCAGGGCCAGCGCATTCGGAGCGAGCAGCGCGGCGCCGATGCCCTTGGTAACGCGGGTGAAAAGAAAGAGCGGCACACTGTTGGCCCCGGCGCTGATCAGAGAGAAGATCACATAGACGGTAAGCCCGGTGAGCAGCACACGCCGGCGTCCGTAGAGATCGCCCAGACGTCCCGCAAGAAGCAGGAAACTGCCGAAGGTCAACGTATAGGCGCTGATGATCCACGGCAGTGTCGACGGCGAGAAGCCAAGAGCCTCGCGCAACGTCGCAACGGCTACATTGGTGCTTGCAAAGTCGTAAGTGATGAGCCCACCAATCAAGCTGGCTACCAGCAGCGCGTATTTGCGATCCGGTGTCGTCTGAGGGTGAGCCGCATCGATATCGGCGTGCTTGTGGGAAGGATGGGCGGACACTTCAATGCTCATGAAGTTGGCGGAATGTCGGTCTGGGCGATAGCCACCTCGCCCGATCTGGCTGGCTGGCTCTCAGTGGCCCGTCTCGAACCGTCCCGGGGCGGCTTGACACCGTTGAGGTGGTAATTGCCCAGATGATGCAGCCGCCAGCGAATCGGATCGTGTAGCGTGTGCGTGCGAGCGTCACGCCAGTAGCGGTTAAGGTTCCACTTTTCGTTCGTCGCACCGGCGCCGCCAAATTCGAAGAGTTGATGGCCCGCACGCAGGGCCGCACGATCGGCCTGCACTCGTGCTGCGGCGACGGCGAGGACGGCCTCGAGACCTGCCGCTTCGTCGGTTTCATCTGCCAAGGCGGCATCGAGCAGGGTTGCGGCGCGATGCGTAAGCGCCTCAGCGGCCTGGAAATCGACGACCAGTTCCCCGTACTGCTTGATCAGATGCGGGTCTTCGCCTGCCTTATCCACCTTCGCTTCGAACCATGGCCGCGCCTGCTCGCGGGCAAAATTGGCTGTCGCAGTGAGCGCCCCTTCGGCGATACCCGTGTCGATGGCGGCGTGAAGGATCTGCGCATAGGAAAGGCCGTGGGGACTGTAGCCTTCGAAAGTCTTCCGAAACACGAGGAGTTCCGACACCGGCACGTCGCGGAAGCGTGCGGTGCCGCTTAGAGTGGTCCGCTGCCCCATGCCGTTCCAGTCGTTGAACACCTCGACGCCCGACGCCTTTCGGTCCACGAATACCAAGATGCCATCGCCCTCTGGCGTGGCCGCCATGACGGGCAGCCAGTGCGCGATATAGGCACCCGTGCAGTAGCGTTTCTCGCCGTTGAGCCGGAAGTTGCCGTCCGCATGTGGCGTCAGGATCGTGGCCAGCTTGCCGGTGCCGAGGACCCCGTTGCCACGTTCCTGCAGACCGTTGCCCAGCCTCTTTCCGGAGAGAATTTCCGGCAGGAAATAGCCCTTCTGCTCCGGAGTGCCGAAGGCGGAGATAAAGTTGAGAAAGTGAAAATGGTTCTGGGGTATCTGCCCGAGGCTGCCATCGGCGGCGGACAGTATCTGGAGAACTCTTACCAACGTTACCAGGGTGATGCCTGCCCCACCATAGTCACGGGGTACGATGGCGGCCAGGAGCCCGCTTTGCGACAGAGTTTCGACTTCCTGAATCGGGACCAATCTCCCCCGATCCCTTTCATCAGCGGTCTGTCTGAATTCTGCAGCCAGGCCCCTGGCTATTTCGATCGCTTCCGCATCGGAGCGGATGATGTGAGGCTTGCGGGGAGGGATCGAGCTTTCATCGATGGTGCCGAGCAGCTGTGGTGGTGAAGACATGGTTATGATCAGACAGCGGGGTTGATTGACAGGGGGGCGTCACACTCGGTTAACCCAACGCAGGTCGCTACTTCGCGAATACTGCGAAGATGCGCGCGCTCCAGAAAGACCAACGCGAGGCAAAATGCAGCGGCGATGAAGAACGAGACGGGGCCGACGAAAAGTCCGGCCCGCAGGCCGTGGCGGTCCGAGATCGCGCCGATCACCATGGAAGCGAGGAAGCCGCCGAGGGAGTACGAGACAATGGTTTGCAGGGAAAAGGCGCTGCTGCGCAGATTGACTGCAACCAGCTCGATCAAAATGGCACCCCACGCGCCAAAGGTGGAACTGGAAAAGAACATTTCGATCCAGAGCGTCACCAGCGCCACCGACTTGTCCTGCGTCGAAAAAACAATCAGTTGAAGCAAGCCCCCGATGAACAGGATGGCGGATAGCTGCAGCGCGTTCGCGTACGGTATGCGTCGGCGAAGCAGGCTCGCCGTGTAGCCTCCGACCCAGATTCCGGGCACCCCCGCAACCAGATAGCCCAGTCCTACAAAGTACGAGGCGTCTCGATTGGAGAGTCCGTAGTACCGATGGAGAAGCGCCGGTGCCCACTGCACGACTGCGTGCAGCGCGCTGCACGTTGCAGCGATTGTGAGCACGTAGAGCATGAAGCGCGCGTGCCCCAGCAGGCTGAGAGTGTCGCGCCATGTCGGCCGCTCGTATTGCCCGTGTCCGTCGGCATGTCCGCGGTGCGGCTCATGCAGGAAGAGAAACGCAAGCGCGAGAACCAGGCAAGGCACGCCAGCCACAAAGAACGCCTTGTTCCAACCATAGTTCTGCGAAAAGTAACCGCCGAACAGAAAGCCAATGCAGCAGCCGATGTTTCCGGCAATTTGGATCGCACCAAAGAAAAGGGGCCGCCATTTGGGCGGAAACAGGTCGGCCTGCCAACTGGTCGCCGTTGGATCATATGAGCCGCTGGCGAAGCCCACCAGAGCGCGGCAGGCAAGGAGAAATCCAATGGAAGGAGCCAGGCCGCCAGAGAAGGTCGCGCCGCTCCAGAGCACCAGCGCGCCGACGATCAATGCCTTGCGGGGAAAGCGGTCGGCAATCGAGCCAATCAGCGGACTGCCGATCAGCATCGCAATCACCGTGACAAAGCCAATAGCGCCCACCGCCTTGTCATTGATGTGGAAGCTCTCCTTGATGGGCGTTACCAGCGACCCAAGCATGAAGGTGTCGATTGCCATCACCAGCCGGATCATGAAGAAAAGGCTGATTGGCACCCAGAATCCAGGGTCCGACTTTGCAGCCGATGCGTCGGCTGCGGAAACATCCACCGGAGCGAGCGCGTAGCTCGAGCTGCTCATACAGCCGTGCCCCGGGTCTTGTTGAGACGTTCGGTCGCCCACTTGAGCGGGCGATGGTCGATCCAGGCGTCAAAATCGAAGTCCTGGATGAATCCGTGTCGCAGCAAGAAGTCCTTCTGCGCGCGAAGCCCCGCGATTTTCTCTGCGGCCAGGTCAGTCCGGAACACCCGCTCAAGCGCCGAACCGTAGGTCAGAGTTACGAACTCCTCCGCGATGTATTGCTCGCGTGCGACGAAACGGACTGCGTCCTGCGGATGCGCGTGTGCCCAATCTCCGGCCTCCAGCAGGCGAGCCACGACGCGGGCAACCAGATCCGGGTGTTCTTCGATGAGCTTGCCGCTGATTGTCAGCGCTTCCGGCGCGCCGTTATTGGAGCGCTGCACGGGGTCGGAATGATCAAGGCCGACATCATAGACCACCGTCGCTCCCAGCAGCGCCGTCAGTTCGGTAGCCGTGGTGCCTTGAAATGTAATCGCATCCACCTGCCTTCGAATCAGCGCAAAGAGCGCTTCGCGGTGCCAGTTGTGGCGCGAAACCGCATTGCTGAGCGACTGGTTCGTCGAGACCGCGGCGGCCTTCGCATCCACGATGGGGCGCTCGATATCACCCCAGACCAGTTCCACATCTTTCAGCGTCAGACCGGCTGTGGCCAGGGCGGCTTCGTAGGTTCTGAGCGCGGTGGCTTGCGGAAAGTCCACGGCGCTATCGTCACGCAGGCGTGGAACCAGAAGGCGCCGTCGCTTCAGATCCGAGACCCGGCGAATCCCGCTTCCCGGCAAGGCGAGGATCGGATGGGGAGTTTTCACCCACGCCAGTCCAACGAGCCGGCTATCCGCCCCACGGGATCGCGCCCAAATGGCGGGGATGTTTCCGCCGAAGCGAAAGGAGTTCGGCTGGGTGTGGGAGAAATGGGAGGCGAGAACCTTCGGATCGCCAGACTGCTGGAGCGAGAGAAACCGGATATCCGGGCTTCCCTCGAATTCCCGCTTCAGGCTGCCCAACTGCCAGGCCACGGAAAAAGCCGTGGGGCACGGGCACCGCGTATACCAGAGCGAGATGGTTTCTTTGTCAGACAGCGTAGTGGTCATGATTGCCTGCTCGCATCACACAATTTAGAAATGCACCTGGACGCCGCCATACACCCCGAATGCGTCACCGGGATAGAAGATGGGAGCATCTCCTCCCTTTGCGTCATAGATCGGACTGACCGCTGAGGCATAGTGCGCATCGGTGATGTTTCTAAATTGCAGATACGTCGACCACTGGCCCTTTGGCGGCGCAAATCCGATTTCGACGCCCAGCAAGGCGTAGGCATTCGTCTTCAGGCTGTTCGTGTAGTCGGCGAAGTAGCTGGAGGCAACTTCCGTATTCACGCCGGCGAAAAAGCCGGTCGAATTAACGTAGCGCAGCTCGGCCTGATAGTACTGCGGTGGAATGCCCGGAAGCGTGTTATGAGCATAGATCGGATCGCTCTCGAAATAGAAATTGCTGTACGTGTAGGATTGGCGCAGCGTCAGTCGGCTCGAAGTGGACGTGTGGTCGTCGCCGCTCACGTCTTTGACGCCCCCGGAATCTCCATTTGTGAAATCAGCCGGCTGCGAAGCACGTCTGTCTTGCCACAGCGTGGTCACCAGGCTTAGTTCGATGCCCTGGTTGATCGTGGGCGAGACATTATTCGTGCGCGAGGTCAGCTTGAGGGGCAGAACCGGCACGGTCACCAGCTCGTTGTTAACCCAGGAGCGATAAACGCTCAGGCTTCCTTCGAAGATGCCCGCCTTTCCGCGCGCGCCGATTTCGATGGTGGTGGCTGTCTGGTCCTGCAAGCGGGGCAACACCCCGCTTCCGTACCCCGCGCCGTAATCCACGTCACGCGGTGGTTCTACGGATCGGCTCACATTGGCGAAAGCCTGAGCCTCGGGAGCCAGGTCCCAACGGGCTCCGACTCGGCCCTGCCAATCGAAATTGTCAAGGCGCTGATCCTTAGTCGGCGTTGGATTGTAGCCGCTCGTGTTGGAATAGAAGTTGTCTACGCGGCGGAAGTAAAGACCGCTGAAGTTGGTGGTCAGCCAGAGGCTTTGGTAGACATTGTAATCATTGCTCAGCGAGAGGTTCACATCAGTCGATCCCGCGAAGCTGGTCGAGAAAAGCGGGTTAGTCAGCTCGCCGCTCCTCGTGGCCTGTCCGTTCCCGGCATAGATGTGATTATGAGCCACCACATCGGTCACGCCGAGCAGGCTGACAGTCGTATTGCTATCCCTCCCAAGAAGGCTGTCATGCCGCGTATAGATCGTCCTCAGGCCAACATTGTCAAACCACCACTCGCTCCCGTAGGTGATCGCGCCGTCGATATTCGTGTACTCATCGAAGGTCTCGCCAATGACAAGCTGCGAATTGGAGTCCAGTCTCACCGTGGTCTTGTTGCCCATCCAGAAGGAAGCGGGATAGAGATCGGTGTCAAACTGTGCAGCGCTTGAACCGCCGTTGGTGGGGTCGTGCAGCACCTGGTATTTGGTTATGCCGGTGTTGATTTGCGAATGATTATCGGCAAACCGGAAGTAGAAGCGGTCTTCTATGTCCGGCGTTATCTGGTAACCAAAATTGCCGCTGAGCTTGTACGAGTTCGCCGCGCTCTGCCCCGCGTAGTTCTGGTCCGTCACGGCAACGGCGCTAAGATAAGCGTCGGCGTTGCCCTCAACCAACCCGGTGCTGACCTGCCCGGCCTCCAGACCGAAGCTGCCGACGTCGACCCGCGCTTGAAAGGGGTAGGCATTCGGAGCCGTGTGCATGGCAAAATTGATCGAGCCGCCAAGACCATAGCCGTTGTTCACCAGGCCATTCGAGCCCTTATAAACCTGGGCATAGGAGACGTCGTACGGATTCCAGAAGTTGGTGGGAGTGCCGTTCGGTCCAGTCAAAGGCAGGTCGTCGAAGAAGAACTCGACGCCCGTGAGCCAGTAGGACCAGCCCTTGTTGATGCCCGAGCCGCGGATTGAAATCTTGGGAGCCTGCCCAAAATCGGCCGACTGGGAGATATTGACCCCTGGCTGATAATCGAAAATATCAGCGATATTGGTCAGTTTCTGATTGGCGAAGTCTTCCGAGGTAATCAGGGCCGTCCCACCCGCCACTTGGTCGACTTCCCGCTGGGCAATTTCGGTCGAACTGAATGCCTGGCCTTGAATGACGACCGTCGAGAGCTGATTCGGGGAGGAAGCCGTCGTCGTTGCCGACGATGAGGCTCCACCGTTGGATCCTCCTTCGTCGAGATCCTCGGCACGAGCCTGGCTCATCAAGGAAATGGATGCAGCGGCTACCGCCAGCAATGAATATCGGATTCGGTCTCTGCGAGTTCTCATGTTCAGTACAAATTAAATTCTGTAAATAGGTGTGTTGCGTTGCAGAGCAGACCATAGCGTCAAGTGACAAAGTGCTTCCAATGGTTTTCGGTTATGCCCTTATGAACTGCAACTTTCAGAACCGTCGCGCATATGAATATGAAAATTTCTCAGTTGCGATCCTGAAGAAAATTGAATCGTCCTGGCTTTCGTACCAAGCAGCATCAATGCTGATCACGATGCCTCGGCGGGGAATTGGCTTGATTGACAGTCGTGGCCAAGTACGATCGACGTACTCGGCCAGGCGCGCTTTGGCTGGTTAATCAGTCCGACGGCGAAATGGGGCCTGGGGGCTGGTCCGCAATCGCACTTCGTACTATCTCGCTGCCCTTAATTGAAATCAGGATCAGGGACGTAGCAGGGGTATAAACGGCGCTGGCGAGCAGAGACCGCTGGATCGACCTCGATGACAAGCAACGGCTCGCTGGCAGTCGTAACCGCGAGCAGTGAGCCGTCAGGATGGTAGGCGAACCCCGCACCTCCGAAGCTCACGCCTTCCCCCGAATGTCCTATACGATTGGAGCTCACCACGTAGCTACCGGAAACAATGGCGGCCATCTTGCCGGCAGCAAGCCACTTCTCGGTTGAGACGCCGGCTGCGCGAGGGATCGCGATCAGGTCGGTCCCCTGCCGTCCATAATGCCGTGCGTGCTCGTTGAACATGGCGTCAGTACAGAGAAGCACGCCCGTGCGCACGCCAGAAATGTCGGCGGCCTCAAACTTATCGCCGTCCGCGGAATACCAACTCGACTCGAACCAACCGGGTTCGGCTGGGAAATACCGCTTGCAGTGCAGTCGGCGAAGCGCCCCCCGCTCGGTGACAAAGGCCTCATTTGCCAACCGGCCATTCGCCCAGACAGGTCGGGATGACAAGATCGCCGGCACATCAAGCCTCGAGAGCATATTCAATCCCGCGCCATGGACATCGATGCTCGTCTGCGCTACCTGGCGATCGAATACCGGATCGGCCGCAATCCACCGGCCGAACGGCAACTCATTGGTGACGAGAAGATCGATGTGCGCGCTGCCGGCCAGCTCTGCGAGCCTGGTCCAATCAGGTCCGAGAGGATCAAGTGCCTCGGGCCACTCTACGAAACCTACACGCATCCCGTCTCCAAGCGGAAGTTGCCATGGCGTTGCTTTCGCCACTACGGACTGCGGCGGAGTGCTGCAGAACGTTATCGTAAATTGTCATCGAACCATTTGTGCCCGTAGTAAAGCCCCACGGCACTTGCAGCGCTCCCAAGAATCAGCGCGGCGCCGAGATTCAACCGCGCTCCGAGCCACCAGCCCAACGCTCCCAATAGCGTTGCACAACCCCAACCCATGATGGTTCTCAATGCTTTGGCTCCGTATTTATTCGAGGTAAAAGACCTCCCGCATCATCGGAAACCGCTCGCCGGGCGCAGGATCAGGCATCGGTTCGAACAGCGGCGCCATCTGCGCCTGCCAGCGTCGATTCACCGGGCTGGCATCGATCCGGCTCCACGCCCGTTCGAAATCATCGACATGCATATAGAAGAACAGATCGGTTCCGCTGCGGAAGATCGAATACTCGCTGATGCCGACTTCCTTGAGCAGCTGCAGCAGTTCCGGCCACACTTTCCGATGCGCTTCTTCGTACTCGGCGATCCGCTCCGGCCGGACGCGAAGCCTGAAGGCAACTCGAGCCATTGTGCGTAACCTCTCTGGTTCAGCGGGATTCGGAAAACAGGCGTGAGAACTCGGCCTTCTCGGCCAATGTGCCCTTGCGTTGAATGATCAGCCGATTGGTGCGTTCGATCGACCACTGCCCGTGGGGGCGCTCCAGCAGTCGGACCTCATCCCCGGCGGCCACTGATCCGGGCTCGAGCACACGGTAATACCACCCTGACATGCCATTTTTCACCATGGCACGGGGCATGGTCAGATCATCGAATCGCAGCGCGAACTTGAAACATGGCTGCCGCGGCTGACTTACCTGGAGCACGGAGGTGCCAATACGCATCTGGTCACCGATGCATACTTCCCCTTCTGCGACTCCATCGATGGTCAGATTCTCGCCCAGCCCGCCGGGCACAAAGAGATTCTCATATTGCGGAAAGGCCGCCTTCCACTCGGCGTAATTGCCCAGGGAGCAGGCGTAGACCGCCTTGTCGCGGCCGCCGTGAACTTCAAGATCGGCCTGCTCGTCGCCGGCCAACCCCAGCAGACCCACTTCCACACGGCCCCGAACCGGCTGCTTGACGAAGCCGCTCATGACAGCCTGCGGACCCAGCGGGGCGACGCGGCCCACTTGGACGGATCGGACCGAAGCAATCAATGGGTGGGATTCGACGCTCATGTGTCCTCCACTTGAATCCAGCAGGCGAACATCATCTGCCCGTCGATCGACAGTGGAGCCGCAGCCCGCGAAGCCCGCACACGCAGTCGTCGCACCAGGCGCTCGATCCCGAGCGGCGATACCGTGATCAACCGTCGCGCTCCGTGCCGGGCGGCGCATTCCAGCGCGCCATGCAGCAGCAGCGCGGTGGATGAACTCGAAAACTGTGCCAGCGGGGTGGTCACCGCCTGGCTGAAATCCATGGATGCAAAGCGCGAGAGCTCCCAGATGCGCTCATCGCGGGGCGGCGGCGCGCCGTGCAGCAGTTGCGGAAACGCCTCGCCAAGCAGGTAGGGCTGCGTCGTGGGCAGCAGTCGCGCACAGCCGGCGATTTGAGATCGCGCATCCTCCACGGTCACGTAAACGGTGTCGGCGCGATCGAACCGGTCAAACTCGCAGCCATCGTTTGACTCGAGCGCCCAGCCCAGGCGCTCGATGAAAACCTGGTGACGATACCGTCCCACTCGCTCGACATAGCCCGGCGGCAGATCGGCGGGTGTGCCTGTGAGGACGCGCAACGTCCCGGCGGTCATTGCCGGCTGGTGCGCTGGACGGCGCGCGCCCAGCCATCCATGCGCTGCTTCGCCCAGTCGCGGCTGCGCATGGGCGTGAAGCGCCGGTCGATACGCCAGTTGGCGGCCACCTCCTCCTCCGAGCTCCAGAATCCCGCACCCAGCCCCGCCAGATAGGCCGCGCCCAGTGCCGTGGTTTCCGTAACCACCGGTCGCACCACCGGCACGCCGAGCAGGTCGGCCTGGAACTGCATCAGCAGGTTGTTGGCGCTCGCGCCGCCATCCACGCGCAGTTCGGTGAGCGGTGCGCCCGCATCGCGTTCCATGGCCGAGAGCACATCGCTGCTCTGGAACGCGATCGCCTCCAGCGCGGCGCGCGCAATGTGCGCGCGGCTGGTGCCGCGCGTGAGCCCCACGATGGCCCCGCGCGCCTCCGGATCCCAGTATGGCGCGCCAAGCCCGGTGAAGGCGGGCACAAAGTGAATGCCGGCGGTGTCGGCCACGCTGGCCGCCAGCGCCTCGACTTCCTGGGCATGGGCGATGATGCCGAGCCCGTCGCGCAGCCACTGCACAACGGCGCCGGCCACGAACACGCTGCCTTCGAGGGCATAGGTGCGCCGTCCGCGCTCCCAGGCAATCGTCGAGACCAGCCGGTGCTTCGAGTAAGTCGGGGTGCCGCCAGTATTCATGAGCACGAAGCAGCCCGTGCCGTAGGTGTTCTTGGCGGTGCCGCGCGCAAAGCATGCCTGGCCGAAGAGTGCGGCCTGTTGATCGCCCAGAATTCCGGTGATCGGTACCTGCCGCCCGCCGATTTCCGCCTGCGGCGCCTCGTGCGGCTTGAGCTGCGAGGGCAGCAGTTCCGGCAGGCAGGCTCGCGGAATATCGAACAGGCCCAGCATGGATTCGGACCAGCTTGCGGAGTCCAGATCCAGCAGCAGCGTGCGGCTGGCGTTGGTGACATCGATGACGTGTGCGCGGCGGCCCGTGAGGTTGTAGATCAGCCAGCTGTCGATGGTGCCGAAAGCCAGCTCGCCGTGCTCGGCCCGCTCCCGGGCACGCGGCACATGGTCGAGCAGCCACGCCGCCTTGGTGGCCGAGAAGTAAGGATCCAGCCTCAGGCCGGTGCGGCGCTCCACTTCCGATTCGTGACCGAGCGCGCGCAGGCGATCGCATTCCCCCGCCGTGCGCCGGTCCTGCCAGACGATGGCCGGCGCAATCGGCACGCCGGTGGAGCGGTCCCAGAGCAGGCAGGTCTCGCGCTGATTGGTGACACCGATGGCGGCCAGATCCGCCGCGGTGGCGCCGACTTCACCGAGCACTTCGCCCATGGTGGCCAGCTGCGTCGACCAGATTTCGCGCGCGTCGTGTTCGACCCAGCCGGGGTGCGGAAAATGCTGCGTGAATTCCTTCTGCGCCATGGCGACCGGGTAGCCGCTGTGGTCGAAGAGAATGGAACGGCTGCTGGTTGTGCCCTGATCCAGCGCCAGTACGAAGCGTGAGCGCGTGCGCTGCATGCGCGTTACCCCAGCTCCAGGTCGCGCCGGATCTGCCGCAGCAGTTCTCCCGAACCGCGGCCACGCAGCGTGAGGAACCAGACGCCACCCACGAGCAGGTACGCCAGGAAATACCAGGGAAATTTATCGGCCGGCGCGGCCGGCGCCGGATACACGGTCGCGACGATGGGCGGAACCATGAAGAGCACCGAGGCTGCGGCAAGCAGCACGCTGCTGGACGATAGCTGTCCGATGCGGCGCAGGTACATCGGCGCTGCGATCGAAATCAGCACATACGCCATCAGGAAGCCGAAGGTCGAGATGGTGCTCAAGTCATTGAGGATATCGAGCAGTGCACGCCCCCTGGACAGCAGCAGCGCCGGCAACAGCAGCACGATCAGGCAGGAGAGCGTCACGGCGTGATGCGGCGTCAGGTTGGTGTGGTGCGCGCTTCCCATCATGGGATGCAGGATCCCATGCCGGCCCATCTGGAAGAGCACGCGCGCGGCCGCATTGACGCTCGCGAGAGTGCAGGCGAAAAGACTCACCACCGCGCAGACCGAGATCAGCACCCCGAAGTAGGGCACCCCTGCACCGTTGGCGAGGTCGTTGAAGGGGGCCGTGCTCGCGCTCAGCGAAATGGGCAAACCCTTGAAGCCATACACGGCCACGTAGGCAGTCAGCATGAAGAAGAGCCCGCTGATGAGCGCGCTGAGCAGCACCGAGCGCGGAATATTCACCAGCGGATTGCGCGCCTCCTCGCCCAGCGTGCTGGCGCTCTCGTAGCCCACGAAGCTGAAGATTGCCAGGATCAGACCGGTCTTGAGGCCGGCCAGGTCCATCGCACCCAGATCGAATTGCGCGCGGTCGATCCAGGAGCCATGCCGCGACAGGACGATGCCGCCGAGCACGAGGATCAGCAGCATCGAGAGGCCTTCGAGCACCAGCATGATGCGCGTGGAGAGCTGGATGTCCCTGAAGGCGATCCACCAGACCCCGAAGCTGCCCGCGGCGAAGAATACCAGCGGCGGCACGTGGCAATGCATGGCATCGAGCAGCAGGCCCGCATAGTTCACCGAGCCTGCCATGACGGCCATTCCGGTCAGCATGTAGGCAAGGATCAGGCACCAGCCGCACAGAAACCCCAGCGGCACGCCGAGCCCGCGCGTTACGAACGCATACAGCGCCCCGGGGGAGGTGGAGCGGCGGGTGAACTGGTTGATGTTGGTGCCCACCAGCACCAGTCCGACCGTCGCGAAGAGGTAGGCCAGCCAGGTGCCCTGCCCCGCCGAGGCGAACACCAGCGGCACGATGATGACCGGGGTCAGCGTCGGGGAAATGTTCGCCACCGACTGCGAGAGGATCTCGGGAAAGGACAGACAGGTGGCCTTGAGGCCGTGGCGTCCGGCGGCTGCGCTTCCTGTCATGCCCTCATGATGCCCTAAGCCTAAGGGGGGCGTCGAACCGCCGTGCGCCGCTCATCGGTCGGTGCCACCCCGAATGCGCGCTTATAGGCGTGGCAGAAATGCGATGTGGAACTGAAGCCGCACTGCAGGGCGACGCTCAGGATGGACTGGATGGTCTGCTGCAGCAGCGTGCGGGCGGCCTCGAGGCGGATCGTGCGATAGAAGGACTTGGGCGAATGCCCGATCTGCTCGCGGAACAGCCGTTCCACCTGGCGCGCCGAAATGCCGACCGCCCGGGCGATCTGCCGCACTTCCAGCGGATGCTCGATCGAGCCTTCCATGCGGGCAATGATCTCAACCAGCTTCGGGCTCTCGATGCCGTAACGCGTATGCATCTGGATGCGCTGGCGATCCTCCTGCTGGCGGATCTGGGGATGGATGAACTGCTCGGCCACCGCCAGCGCGAGTTCGCGGCTCGAGGCCTCGCTGACGAAATGCAGCATCATGTCCAGCGCCGCGGTGCCGCCCGAACAGGTGAAGACCTGCCGGTCCACCACGTACAGGTCCGTGCTGACATCGAGGCCCGGGAAGCGCGCGCGCAACGCCTGGGCGTATTCCCAGTGGACCGTGCAGCGGCGATCGGTGAGCAATCCGGCATCGGCCAGGATGAACGAGCCGCTGCTGATCGCCCCGACCTTTGATCCGTGCCGTGCCACGCGCCGCAGGTGGTGATGAATCTTGTGACGGCGCCCGTACTGCGCGGGCTCCAGCCCAGCGCAAACCACGAGCATCTCGGGGTTGCGCACCTGTTCGAGCGATTCGTGCGCGGCGATTGCAATGCCATTGCTGGCCGTGACCGGATGGCCATCGGGCGATACCAGCCGCCATTCGAACAGCGCGCGGCCGCTGATGCGGTTGGCCGAGCGCAGCGGTTCGATGGCGGCCGAAAAGGCCATCATCGAGAATTGCGGTACCAGCAGGAACGCCACGCGGATCGGAGATGCCGCGTGTGCTGCGGCCACGCCGCGCCTGAACCTGGTCGGCGCAGCGAGCGCCGGACCAGCAAAGCCTGTCGAGCCGTCAGCAGCTGACAGCGCCCGCAGACCCCACTGTGGCGGCGCACCATCCCGCCCCCGCGTATTATTCATGGAGCTCTTTTTAGCATGAGG
>Ga0265338_10005069_pt1 | contig 17388 bp, 12 predicted proteins | sample 42126metaG_FD_193579 | JGI IMG/M metagenome (GOLD analysis project Ga0265338, IMG submission 193579) | Rhizosphere microbial communities from Carex aquatilis grown in University of Washington, Seatle, WA, United States - 4-21-26 metaG | ecosystem: Host-associated > Plants > Roots > Rhizosphere... | reverse complement strand
AGAACTTCGAGCCCTTGCTGGCGTCGATCACAGGAGTCGCGCTGTACGGGATCGTGACGATGCCGTACAGCGGAAAGACGCTCACCGGCACCACGGCTTCCGGAGTTCCGGCGTCGTCGAACCCCAAGAGCTTTCCGGCCCGCACTTCTGTCGATGGCAGCGTGGGATCGACCGTCGGGTCGGTCACCGCAAACTTCAGCGACCTGTCGAGAGGGATCTCCAACTGCTGAATCTGGATGGTCGCCCGGTCGAGCGAGTCGTTGATCACGTCCGGATAGAATCCGCCCTGGTTCGTGATTTCGACAGGCTGCAGGTTAGGCAGGTCCGAGGTGATCACCAGGCGCTGACCCGTAGGCAGGTCGCCGGCGGTCAGGGTAATCGTTCCGCCCGGCGTCGTGTCCTGGTCTCCGTTCAGCGCCACGGTGTAATCGGCCGTCAGCGTCAGCTCGGTCGCCACGCCCGATGCGATGTCAAGCCTCTCGACCAGCAGATCGCCCTCGGCGAAGACCTTGAAGGTAAAAGGAAACGTAGCCACGGTCCCGCTGCCAGTGAACGGCCCCGCCACGCGTGTTGTCGAACTGATTGTCATCGCGCACTACCTCCATCACCGCCGCTGCCGGCAGTGAGCTGTTGAACTGAAAATGAAAAGCTTGTCAAAAGATGCAGCGGCGGTTATTTAACTCGGCCGGTCATGATCCCTTGCCACCAATCACTAAGACTCTGCGGGTCGATGTCACCAGACATCACATCCCAGATAAACTTCGTTGTCGCCGCTGGCTGTGCGGTTGGAATTCCAAAAACATACCCCGCCGCGTTCGCCGCATTCGTGGCGGCATGCTTACTGACCGGCTCTCCGCTTGCCGCTTTCTCCGCATCGTTGATCGTAGTTACAACCGCTTTTCCGGCCTGCTCCATCGGCGTGATCGTATAATCCCGGCCGTTCACCACCGCGTTCGCGAAGTCGCGCACGATCGGCACGCCGGAGAATAATCCTAGGCCAACCTCTTCACCTACCTGCTTCATGTAGGCAGCGAGACTGCCGTCATCCTTTTCTGTGCTCGGGCTCGGCTTCAAAACGGCATGCGCGATCTGCGGCACAACGAAGTAGAAGAGGCTGCGCGCCAGCAGTCTCGGCAGATTGTTCGTTCCGGATTTCCCCGTTGCGATCGCAGCATAGCCCTTCCCAAGATCGCGCTGGCGGTTGTACATGTGATTCCAGAACGAATAGAACATGGTCGCCATGGAGACGAGGCCCTTGTCCCTCTGGATCTGCGCCATATCCTTGATTCCGCCGCCGCCGTGAGCATTTCTCACAGCGCGGTCAGCGTAGGCAATAGAGTCAGCCTCGGAAAGGTTCATCCCCCCGTCCGCTTCCTTTGCCATACCCTTGAGGTACGCTCCCATCCAGGTCGGCATCGCGCTGGCCATGTCCGACATTGCCACTCCGTAGCAGGCAAACTTTCTGGCACCGTCGATCACCTTTTGCGTACCGCTGATCGTTTTGAAGCCCTCCTCCCGGGTTTCAATGTCGCGAAGAACCTCTTGCGTATTCCGATCCGTGCGGGCCATGCGTTGAGCCATCTCCGGAGACCGGGCAAACACGAAATCGCGCGTATCCTTAATCCGGTCCATCCCCATGAACTGGGTGGTTCCTTTGGCAAACCACTTCGCCCCGATCTCTCCCACAGAGTTTGACCAGGCCGAGGCGCCGTGCACAAGCATGGTCGACAGCCGGAATCCCACCCCAACGATCGTCGTGTTGCTCCGCGCCGAGCGAAGAAAATATCCCCAGGCGGATTCGTTGCTGGTATCAAAGACCTTGTCATTCGCCATCGCCTGAAGCCATGGGCGAAGCTGTTTCGTGTACTCACGCCCGTAGGTCTGGTCGATCTCGGTCTTTAGCCGCGAATCGGTCAGCACCTTGTTCATATCGGTGATCGGCTCACGCCAGGCAAGGTCATGCGTCACCTGGTCGATGTGGCGTGGAATCACGTCGAGCGAGAGATACATCGGCCCCTTGTAGCCTGTGCGCGCTATCGTGTGGCCTTTGCTCGTTGCCGGCCGCGCGTAGTTATTTTCAAAAAGCTTGTCGGCATTTGCGGCCTGCTTCTCCTCAATGTTCGCATCCTGGAAGCCGTCGTAGACGACAGGATAGTAGCCGCCGCGGTAAGTTCCATGATCAGTCGAAAGAGGAGACGCTTCGATCATCTTGGGCGAGACGCCCGTCTGACGCCGCTGAAGCTCGCGGATCTCGTTACCGTAACTCCCGACATGATCCCAGACTCCCTGCACAAAATCCAGCTCCGCTTTTGACAGCAGACGGCTGATTGCTCTGTTCGCATCTGCCTCGTACCAGCCGTAGCCCTCGAGCAGCTTCTCCTTATTGCTCTCGTTGCCCATGTTGAGCGCCACCGCAAGCAACTCTTCCCGGTACATACTCGTGCCGCGATCTCTCCTGGGCAGCTCAGGCACGTCCAGACGGTCGTTCAAGTCGATCTTGGAATCGATCAGCCGCGTATGCAGCGCAGCCATGGCGCTGGCAGCTTCAGACCGCATTTCCCGCTCTTTCGCATCGGCCGTTGAAGCCATGCGAAAGATGCGCTGCATGGGCCCCGACACGTCGGCCTCCTGAACTCCGGCGTTCTTTCCCGCGTCAAGCCATTGGAAGAACTGCTCCATCTTAAGCAGCGCGGCGTCTCCCGACCGCAGTCTTCCCTTGAGCTGCAGCCAGCGCGCATTCAGCTTGTCCAGCCCCTTGGCGTGGAGCAGGTCCTGCCGAATGTCCACCGGCTCCGTGTGGGGCACGTCAGCCAACCGTGCCTGCACGTCGCCCACCAGGTCGCCTACGGCCTGCGTCTTCCCGTCGATCGTGATCCGGTTCAGCTGCCGCCCCGTGTAGGCCAGCGACTTCACCGCATCTTTCAGGTCGCGCAACTGCGCTACAGTCATGTCCCGATAGGAGACCGTGCCCATCCTGGCAATCAGATCGTCGCTGATCGACGGCATCACTCCCGTTCTGTCATATTCCGCCTCAGCCCAGGCACGCAGGTCGACATTCGCGGATGCGCCAGGGTCGACTGGCATCAGGTTAAAGGCTGCCAGCAACTGATGAATGCGGTCCATGTGATCCGCACCAATAGCCTTGGTTACCGCCACGGTGGGCCTTGCATGCCTAGCCAGGTATTTCAGGTTTTCGTCTACCTCTGCGCTCGACGCCTCGCGGAAAAGGAAGTGATTGAGCAGCTCCTTGTGCTTCGCGTCGGCTGCAGCCTTCACGTTGCCCCGCCGCACTGCATCGAACGCCTCCCGCGAAAACTTTCGACTCGCATCGAGATATCGCGATGGATGAAGATCAGAGATGGCCTTCGACTCGATGATCTGATGCGCGGCTTTACGGTAAGAATCCAGCGGCGCAATCTCAATCGCGCGCATCGCCTGCTTCGAGTCGGCCGGCCGCTTCTTCAGCGCCGCCAACTCCTGATGCAACGTGTCAGCTCGTGCGTCATTCTCCAGCGCCGCTCGCGCTTTGTCCTGCAGCGTTCCGTCGTAGCGAATGTCACCGTGCTTCGCCGTCATGTACTCGCGAGTCGCCTGCTCAATGGCAGCCGCGCGCCGAGGCGCGGTCTCCAGAGCTTTGATCATTTTCTCGGCAGAACCATAGCCAAGAATCTCCGCTGCCGTCTCCGGGTCAACGCCGCCCTCTTTACGGTCGAGCCCCCTGTGCAGGCTGTGAAGATCCTTCACACGCTCCTCGCCAAACTGCTTTACAAGCGCATCGCGATTCATGGTCAGTTCGGCGCCGTTATCCAGGCTCCCCCTGCGCAGGACACGGATCGCCGTGTACTCCGGCCGCGCGTCAATTTGCTCGGTGACGGCGTCACGGACATTGCTCTTCTCTTCGCGCCAAGCCTGGGTACGCTCACGCGCGGCCGCCTCGTTCATCTCCGCCCGCACCCGCTCCCGCGCCTTTTCCAACTCCAGCCCCTTGGCGTCAGCGTAGTTGCGGTACTGCTCCTCGGTCCATCCAGCTTCTTCAGGGCTGCTGAACAGCTTGCGGTCTCCGGCTTCTTCCTCGGCACGGTTGACCGCGTCCTCGCCCGCGTAGAGCCTGTCCATCACGCCGCGGACACTAGGGCTCAGATCCACACCCAGAGCACTCGCGCGTCGGTAGATCGAGCCCATCCACACCGCAAAGTTATGGAACGCCCGCTTCAGCCCCGAGCTGGGCGCTTCCCCCTCGCTCACATACTTCTCGTTAGCCTTCGCCCACTTCTCATGCTGCTCGCGCGTGAAACCGTTTTTGTAGGCCTCTTCCGGCGTGGTGCCGAGCCAGTCCGTAATCTTTTTGAAGTCGTCCTTCAATGGGTCGCTGGCGCTTTCCCGCTGCGTCAGCTCGCGGAACATTTCAAGGTAGGCATGCGCCGGCTCATGGATAAACGTGGTCATGTCGCCGATCTGCGTCTTGCCGATCTCGTAACTGCCATCCGGCCGCATCCGGAACCAGCCACGCGTTCCCTGTGGACCTTCAGCCGCGCCTTCTTCCGGCGAAGCTCCCGGCGGCGTCGGCGGCGGCTCGCCCTGGTACAGCGTCTCGTCCTCTCCCGCGCCAGGCTCGTCAGCCGACTCCTGATTCAACCGCAACCTTGCGCCCTCTGGAGCTTCCCCCACCGTCAGCTTCGGATTATGCAGCTTCAGTAGTTCGTCGGGCTTCAGTCCCGCCTTGCGCGCCAGGTTCGCGATCGCGTTCGCGTGCATCGTAGCGTAGCTGTCGGCCGCCGTCTCTGTCTCGCCCGCATCCGCATACCGCTGCTTCAGATCGCTGTAGACGCTCTTCCACTCCGGCGTCGCCTGTGTCTCCGCATCTGCCTGCGCGTACTCAGCCTGCAGCGTCTCCACGCCGCCGTTATTGATCCACTCCTGCAGCTCAGCCTTTCCGGCCTCTGCCTGCCTGGCTGTCATCTCCGTGCGCGGATCCACAACATCCGGCAGCAGTCCCTTCTGATGTTCCGGCTCAAGCTTCCCAAAGAAGTTCGCCGGCGGAATCTCCAGATCCGACCCCGCGGCCGCCGCCTCTTCGAGGTTCGTCACGCCCAGCCGGTTCGCCACCACCGCAGGGTCCAGCTTCTGCGCGTCGAAGTAGTTCACAAACTCCTTCGACGGAATCCGCAGGCTATCCTGCCCCTCAAAGTTTGCGTCCAGCGCCTGCTGGAATTTCTCAGGAGAACGTGTCCGCAGCTTCGATGCTTCCACAGCATCGATCACGTGGCTCATCGCGCCCACGCCCTCAAATGCCGCCATGGTCGCAATCGACTGCTGCCAGCCTTCAGTCAGGCTGCGGTTCGGATCGTAGCTCCGCGCGATGGCGTTGTCAGACAACGTCATCCCGCTGCCCATTGCCGCGCTGCGCCCTGCCCACTGGCGGAGCGCACCCGGCACCGTCTCAGCCGATTCGGCCCCGGGCATCGCGCCCATCAGCGCGTAGTTTGTCACGCCCGACTCAATCGCCGCCAGTACCGCCGTCTTCTGGTCGGCGCCCTTCGCCCGGGCCTGCGCGTAGGTGTTCTGTGCGGACTCAGTGCCAAGGATCGCCGGCACAACCTGTCTTTCAACTGCCGCGCCCGGCGCAACCGCGCCCGTGATCCCTTCCGCCTCCGGTACACCTGCCGTCTTCGCAGCCGCCCCGCCAAGCTTGCCCGTCAGCGCAAACGCCGCCAGCATGCCGGGAACCTGCTCAATCTGGTTTACAAGGCTGCGACCCCACCACGGACCCTGTTGCGGAGACTGAATCACTCCGCTCGACGCCCAGTCCATCACCGGCTCGGTGAGCTGCTGCACCTTCCACCGCCGCGGATTGACCCAGATATTCTTCAGTCCCTCGGCATCCGGATCGAGGCCCGTCAGGAAATCCATTGCGGGCTTCGGGCTCTCCAGCGTGCCCTGCACCGCAACCCCGGCCGCATCCGCAAGCGGCTTGAACGCGCCCAGAAACCCCGCACTAATGTTGCTCGATACCGATTTCGCTTCGCTCCAGGTGCGGCCCATCACCCCCGCGCCATGTTCAATTTGCGACAGGCTGTCGAGATCGTCATGCGCCACGCCCGCAAAATTCGGGTCTCGCAGTTGGCGTGCAAGGATTGGGTTTCTAGCCTCCAGTTCCCGCTCATCCAGATCTGCGGCAGTCGCCCGCTGCCGTGCCGCTTCAGGGTTCGACCGCGTCAGATCCACGCCCATCCCTGCCCGCTGCGCCAGTTGCTGTGTCTGCGCCTCCGCGTCGGGATTCACCGTCGAAGCTGCAGCCACCACCGCACGCATCGGCGGCGCTTGGGGCATGTCCGGCATCGTGCCGTCTTGAATCATCTGTTGGGCGATGCTCAACCCTGAACCCTGTGAACTCATGCAAAAACCCCATGCGCACTGCCAAAGCGCGTGTAAAATGGCATCGCTAACTACTTTGATCCGAAGAGAGGTACGAAAATGCTCAGAACACTTTTAGCCGCTGGCCTGGTACTGGCAGCCAGCGCCGGAATATCGCAGCCGACGCAACCATGTACCTCTTACCTAGTGAAAGACAAGGGCATCATGGAAAGCGCCCAGATCGCCTCTCCCCAGATGTTTGGCCAAGTGCTCTCCGACATCGCCGCTAGCGGTTACGCTCCCGTCGTGCGCGAGAAGATGACCTCCTGCGCCTTCGAACGCCGCCAGGCCGCTCAGATGGGCGTAAACGCGCCACCTATTCCGACGCCGACAGTCCCGGAGACTTTCTCGCCGAGCTTCACCCTAACGCCGATGCAGATGGTTCCAGCGACCGCTCCTCAAGTCGCCCCAATGCGAAATGCAGCGCCCGAACAGATTCTCCAGACTAGTCAGATGCTCGGAAACCTCAGCGAACAACTGATGCTCATGGGCGACCTGATGAGCAGCACTCAAACGACAGTGACGCCAACAAAATGGTCCGTTGCCATGTACGCAACAAAACTGTCGGCCGAGAAAGTCTTCGACGAAACCGCTCGCATACTTTCATCAGAGAAATACACCCTGCAGTTCACCGACCGAGTCAAGGGCAGAATCAATGCCGTCGGCAAACCGTGGGGCAGACCTAACAGCTGCGCTGCCGCCTTCATCTCCATCCAGAAAGCGGGTAGCGATGCTTCCATGAAAGTTATATTTGCCACCTATCCCGGATGCGTCGCCGACAAGGCGCCGGAAAAGTTTCGGACATCTTTCGAAAAGGACCTCCGAAAACTGGCGCCCGATCTGACGACAGAAGAACAGGCCACGTCACTGCCCTAACTGCTTCTTCTTATTCAGCCACCATGCAGCGATCTGCGCCTGCGTTGCAGCTCCGCCATGCGCTACGATGTCCTGCATCGCCTCCCTGGTATATTGCGAAGGAATGTCCTTCATCTTCACCTTTTGATTTCCTACCCAAACGTGTGCCTGGTTCTGCTCATCCGGGTTCAGGATTGCGACCGGCTTCAAATCCTTGGCCGCGTTCCCTGAGGTATAGACCTTGTCGACGATCATGTCGCGCGCGATCTTGCCCTTCTCCTGCCAACTCAGCGCGCGGTTGCTTCCCTGCTGCTGCCGGTCGATCTCGTTCTTGATCGCGGTCTCTAGTTGCACGCGCTGCAGTTGAGCCGCTTCTCGTTCAGGTCCGGCCGGCACTGTGTCAGGCTGCGCAAGGTTCGGAAACTGGTTCAGCGAAAGGATGTCCGTCAGTTGATCATGGTCAACCGAAACCGTTCTGATCTTTTCCGGCGGAGCGTTTTGCAGCTTTAGCGCCTCACCCCCGAAGTGGACATATCCCTCGTCGCTCAGCTTTCCGGCCCTCCACGCCGCCTTCACGTTATCAGTGGTGAGTGGCGTCTTTCCGCTCATAAAGTCCAGCTCAGTTTGCGGATCGTTTCTTGCCTTCGTCACCTGGCTGAAGCTGTCGATGTCCTCCGGAGTCAATTTGAGCCTCACGTCACCCGGCAAACCGCTCAGCGACCGGCCATGCTCCAGGTACCAGTCGGTCGCCTGCTTCATCGCATCGGCGTGCTCCTGGTTCATGATTTGCCGGTTCGTGTTCGCGATTCCGCGCACATATCCTTCGGCGAGCTTCTGCGCGTTGGGATCGGCAACATTTGCATTGACCCATTCAATGGCCTTTTCTTCCTGCGCCGCTGTATTGAAATTCTTTGGGTCGACTGGCGCGCTCGATGCAGACCGTGGGTCGAAATACTTTCCGGTTGAATCGGCAATTGCATAATGAGTCAAGCCCTGGCCGCGATCATCCGCGCCGCTCAGTCCCAACACCTGTCCCCGTGTAATCCTCTGTCCCGCCTCGTAGTTGAAGGTACCGAGCCCGCTAAAGGTCGCGGTGTAGCCATTCGGTAACGCAATCTGGGCGGAGCGGCCCATCTTGTCATCCATCCAAACCTTCGTAACAGTACCGTCGGCTGGCGCAAAAACCTTCGTCCTAGGGGAGGCATGCAGATCAATGCCGTCCAGACCGACCGTCGTGGCAATCGTCGCACCAGGTATCGGCGGCTGAAGGACCCCAGGGCCTTTCATTCCCAGCGCCGCCTCAATGCCCTTCTCCCCAAAGATCTTCGGATCCTCCGACCGGTGCGCAGCCTTCAGGGCGCTGTCCAGCATCTCCGCATCGCGCATGTCAAGGTTAGGCTGCACCTTGGAGAAATAATCATCAGCCTCCGATAAAGCATGACGCTCCAATAGCCCCGCCATCACGCCGCGGGCCAGCTCTCCCCGTTTAGTCCGCAGCATCGCCTGCGCCACTTCGCTGTCCGGGGAGGCGCCGCTGAGCTGGGCCACGTGCAAAGTCTCCGCATCGGCTTGCACGCTATACTTCGCGGCGCCCTGCATATCGCCGTTAAGATGCGCCATTCGCGCCAGCACGTTCAACGAATCAGCGCGCGCACTCGCTTCATTCTTTCCGTATTGCACGCGCTGCACGTTCTCGTGATCCGCCATCTGGCTGCCAAAGGTGACCATATGGTCGTTCGTCACCTGGTCGAACATGCGCTGCTGAATAGGATTGGTCAGCGTTGCGCGAGCGTCCTGCCGCGCCTTTGCGATAGCCTGAGCCGTCGGGTCAAACTGGCTCGTTGCGTTGAGGCCTTCCGTCGTCCTGTACTTTCCCAGAACTGGAAGCGACGACTGTAGAAATTGGTTTTCGGCCGCCTTCGTCACGGCGTCGTTCATCGTGTCCTGGACGCGATCGCCGATCGTGTTTCCCAGACGCGCGGCCGTCTCACCAACCTGGGCAAGCGTCTGCCCCGTCTGCTGCTGGAGGCTCGGCGCCGAGTTCTTCATCGGGCTTACCCATGGGCCCGTCGCCGGTGTCATCGGCGTCGGCGACTGCGTCACACTGGGCGCAAAAGTTTCAGGGACTGTCGGCATCTTGTCTTACGCTCCTAACCGATTCCAACCTGCGGCACGGGCGATCCCTGCGCCATGCGCATCTTCATCCAGCGGCTCCAGTCCCACTGCCCAGCGATCTGCGTCGCAGATCCCAGCAGACTGTTGACTGTGCTACCCACGGGGCTGATCGAACTGGCCGAGCGCAGCGCATTCACTGCGCTTGTACGGTCCATCAAACTTTCGTTCGTGTAATTCGTTCCCTGCTCCCGCGCGGCCCAGGCCTGCCGCGTCGTGTTCGAGTTCAGCGCCAGCACGTTGAGATCCTTCTCGATATCCATGCTCGCGGCAACGTCCCGCGCACTGCCCACGCCGAGCGCAATACCCCGCGCCGCCATTGAGGCCGTCGCTCCAGCCTTCTGCTGTCCCGCCTGCATCGTGTAGCTAGCAACCTGGCTCTTTCCAGCCTCTTGAATCGACTCCGCCGTCATCTCAGCACGGCTGGCATTGATGGCGGCCATATCACTCTGAAACGTGAAGCTCGAAGCCTGCGATCGTTCCTGGTACTGCGCGGACTTCGCCGCATAATAGGTCCCGATCGCCGAACTGACTCCACCCAGCACCGCGGTAATCAGGCCAAGGTTCTTGAGTTGCTGCCCTGTCTGCGCCGTCTTCGTCATTGAAGGCGACATGCCGGTCGTGTCGCCATTCTTGCCGGTAAACCAGCTCTCGATCTTGTCCCAGCTCGACGTCAGAAAATTCGGCGCAGCCGTCACGGCCGGGTCGATAGGGCTTCCATCGAATCCGGTGTCATCCGTCATATACTGCGTGCCAAAGCCCATCTCAGCCCCCTATCGCCACTTCGAGCGTCAAGCCAACCACGTCCAGCGGCAGCGGCAGCTGCTGCCGGATAAGCGCCTGCCCTGCCTGCTGCCAGCTTGGCGCGTTCAGCACCTCGAGCTCCGCATTCACGAGCGCCGGCGGCGAGCCATACGGCTCCGTCGTGCGCTGCTTGTACTCGGTAAGGTGGTCCGCATCCGGCCCGACAAAGACTCCGCTCGATAGATAAACCTTCACCCAGGCCTTGTTGATGTTCTTCATGCGACCCTGACCGTACCCGTCGATCTGCATCACCGCCGGCAGTGTTTCGAGGTCTGAGGTGTACGGCAACCCGATCTGAAACACCTTCGCCGCATGGTCCAGCGCGATCGCGCCGCCGGTGACAACCTTCTCCGGCTGCACGGCGCCATCGGCAAGCACGGCCACCGTCTGGCCTTCCAGCCAGTCGAGGCCGCTGATCGTCGTTACCGGGTTCGTAAACGTCTGCGACGCGCCGGCATCCACAAAGAACCACGTTGATGGATCCTTCGGGTTGATGATGCGGCTGGCCATGCGCTCTACATAACGGACTGTTCTCCCACCTATCGTCCGGTTGATCACCGCATAGAGAACGTCCTCTGTCCCCTCCGCCACGCAGGCGATCGACTCAAAGGTCCCCTGCGTGTCGTGCTGATGCCAGGCGCCGAGCTGCTCGTCGGGAATGTAGGTTAGCCCCAGCAGCTTTCCGTTGCTCGAAACGAACCACACCACCGGCCAGGGCGACTTCGAATACGCCTGGTCGACGATGGTCAGGTTGTCGAACAGATGCGCGGCCCTGAGCGAAAGGTCGCCCGTCATGTAGCCGTTCACCGTCCAGGCAAAGCCGAGCTCGCGCACATGCCCACCGCGCGCCGCCGCGTACACCATCGACGTGTTGATGATGCTGGGCTGCACGCCCGAGGCCCCGATATAGCTCTGCGGAACCACGGACACGTTGGTCGGCGTGATCGCGTTGGTGCTTCCCGGCGAGGTCGCAAACTCGCTCTCGCTTGTCAGCAGGACCAGCGACAGCATCGGAATCATATGCTGGATCACGTCGGCCTGCAGCGCCGCCACGCGGAAGGCAATCCGGTCCGTATCTTTGGACGGCAGCGAATAGCTGACCATGCTCTCCGTGCCCGAATTCGTCATCCACACGTTGTCCGGGCCGTTGGTCGTGCCCGCGAAGCAGCGCCGCTGCTGGAAGTAGCAGACCGCGCCCGGATAGTTTCCCGCTCCGGAGAACACCGGATCCGGCGTGCCCGGCGTGATACTCATATCCGTCGCGATATTGGTGTCCGCAAAGGTTAAAGCTGTCGTGTTGCCGATATAGCCCCAGAGACCGTTGTACTGCTTGTAGACGTTGTAGCTCTGCGCCCCTGGCACCGCCTGCCACGCAACCGTGTTGTAGGAGCCAGGGACGTTGAGGTTATTCAGCACGCTCGCCGAAGCGCTCAGCGCGCTCATACTCACGCCGTCCGGCCCGATCGCCTGCACCGCATAAGGGCTGACGATATTGAAGATCTTGGTTCCGTACTGGATCGTGATCGGCTGGCCGCTGTCGGTCGCGGCGTAGCTGCTCCATCCTGAGGAGTCGAGCACGTTGCCGCTGTAATCCATCACGGTCAGTTCGTTGTTGATCAGGTTGCCGGAGCCGTCCACCGGCACCTTGTCGACCATATAGAAGCCGTCCATCACCGTCGCATTGCCGCTGATCGTTGCCGTCAGGTTGGCGATGTAGATGCCGTCGCCCAGCGCCAGCGTATGGTTCGAAGCGGTGGTAATCAGCGCCGGGTTCGCCGTCGAGATGCTTGCGATGATGGCCTTGAATCCAGGACTGGCAACCGCTGTCACGCCCTGCGGAGTAGCCAGCGGCGGACCGAAGGAGATTGGCACGAGCGTCCAGCTGGTTGCGCCCAGGCGCCGCAGCTCGCTGGGCGGATAGTTCGGATGCACAAGCGTCAGCACGTCCGCGCTCTGCGTGTAGTGGAGTTGGAAGAGATCGGCCGCCGCGTAGGGCGACGGGATCTCGTAAGTCAGATCGGCAGGCAGCTGCGCCCAGATCGTCGAGTCGGTTCCAGGCACCGTTGAACCACCGGCGTCGGCTGTCACCGCTGCATAGTAGCTGCCGCTGTAGCTCACCAGGTCGCCTGCGGTGTAGTAGCGATACGCCCTGACGATAGTCAGGCCGCCTCCGCCGCCTCCGGTAGGCACGTCAACACTCCAGCTCGTGATCCTGCCGGTCACATCCAGGCTGCCGCCAGAAAACGTACGGCCGGTCGCGGCAATGCGAAGCTGCAGCTGGTTCAGATTCGTAATAGGAATCTGCCCGGAGAAGCTTGCCGTCTCCGCCGCGGCCGAATAATAAAAGGGGATCCAACCCGCACCGGTCGAGTACTCATAGGCAATCGAGCAGAACCCGGCCTCGATAAAAACATCGGACTGGATGTCGACATTCAATGTCGCCAGGCCGCCACTCACAACCGTGCTCGCCAGGCCGCCGGTTGTCGCGGAGATGTCATTGCCAACCTGGTTCGGCCCAAGCGAAATGTTTGCGCTGGGAGTGCCCGATCCCGGATAGTTCGTCACCGAGCCGCCGCCGCTTGCCGGCAGCGCTACGAGTGCCCCATTGTCGAGGATATTGAAATTATCCGCGTCGATCTTTTGTACAGTGTAGGTATAGCCGACCTTGAACCCTGCCGGCAACTCCGAGGGCGCGTGCCCTCCGTACATATAGAACCGGATGGGATCGCCGGTGCTCAGCCCGTGCGCCGTCCAGGTAACGATGGTCGGCGTCGTGTAACTCAGCGAGATCGCGCCCGACGGCGCTACCCACGGCTTCAGGCCCGCGGTGGCGTACTTCAGCGTGCCGCCCTGGGTATGGAAGCGAACGTATCTATCCCCCAGCTCGATCACCATGGTCTGGTTCAGGCTGTAGGTGAAGGGAATCAGGCGCGCAACGCCGTTGTTCTTGGTCGCGTTGACGTAAGCGAACCCGGCCCGGTTCAGCGCCGCGCCGGTAGGTGTGGCAATAAAGTTCCGCAACGTCGCCGCGCCCGATTGAAACTTGGCATCGTCAATGCGGCCGTACATCTCCGGCGAGATCTCGCCGCCGGCAAAGCTCCGGTAATAACTCCGCGTGCTCGGCATCAGCGCTTTCTCCGCATCTCGTAGGGAACATCGCTATCCCGTGGCGTCTGGAAGCCGATCGCGTATCCCAGGTCAGCGTCCTTTGGCTGCTCGCCGGCCTTCAGGTAGCAGTCGTGCACCGGCGTCCTGCGGTCCAGGCGAATCGCATCCTGCACGGTTTCTGCCTCGACGAATTTGCGAAGAATGTATTTCATCGTCCCCTGATCCAGCTCACGGCCGGTTGCACGTTCGTCTTCCGCTGGTTCGCGTCGCTCGCCTCAGCCTGTCCCTTGAACGCCTTGAAAAGTCCCAGCTGCTGCTCTGCCGCTGCGATACCAGCGTCCCCTTTGAGGATCGGACCGGCCAGCATCGACGCCAGCAGGTAGCTCAGCGCCAGCGTAAACAGCGGGCTGAACTTCGATGTGTCGGTGATGATCGTCGTATAGCGCAGCGCCGCATCACACACGTTCGTCAGCAGGATCTGCGTGCCGTCCGCCTGGATTTCAATCGAGTAGGGCTGCGGTGTATAGCTGGGCGCGCCCGGTACCGGCAGGTAACCCTGCGGATACGGTGGCCCTGAAGTGCGATCGGCTGGTCCGATCCATCCCTCGTAATCGTCAGGAGCATCGGCCGGGAGAACGCCGAGGATATTGACAACCGCATTTGGCAGCGCGTACGCGTACTTCCATGTTCCACGTTCCGCGTTGGGATCAACAGCCTGTGCAATCGTCAGCGTCGGATTCGTGACCAGGGCCAGCGCCGCGCGCCGCGTAGCAAACCCCCACGGCGACATCTCCAGCATGGAGTTGCGCGCCACCGGGTAGAATCGCGCGCAGAGATTCGCCTGCACCGAACCATCCGGCGGCGAGATGCTCGCCACCGTAGCCGTATCGCCCAGGTGACTCAGCGCCAGATTGCAGATCGTCACTTCACTCATGCGTTCCTCGCAAAAGCAAAGCGGCCGGGATGCTTATCGCCGGCCGCTTCTATTTGTCCGCTGATGCAGACTGGTTACTCCGCGTTCTCGTTTCGCCGTGCCCGCTTGCCCGATTGCACTTCGGCAGGCTCGCCGGCTTCCTCCACGGGTTCCACGTTCGTGTTCTTCGGGCCGCTATAGTCGAACTCTTCGCCCTTCGCGCGGAAGCTTGAATCGATGAACATGTCCTTCTTTGCCCTTACAAGCATTTCGATTACCTCCAATCCGCCCGCGAGGACCTCTCGATCCTCGCGGACATAGTTTCAACACCCAGCCAACAGCCGGTCTAGCTGACCGTGAAGCCCGACGCCTGCGCCACGTTGCGCTGCAGGGACTCGGTCACGAATGCATCGAACTTGCCGGCCGTGAGGTCTGCCACCCCGATGCGCCACGCGATCTGCCAGTAGCGACGCATCCCCGGAGGCGGCTGCACCCTCAGCAGATCCGTCCCCGCCGTCACGCTGGCATACGCGATCGCCTTTCCCGCGACCACGTCGGCAAACGTGATGTTGTCCGCCGAATCCTGCAGCACCGCCTGGACCGTCGCCGATCCACTCGAAGTTGCCGTGGTCGAGCAGCGCGCCTGTACCCACAGGTGCTCGCCCGTCTGTCCTGCGTCGCCAAGGGTCGCGCCGCCGCTGTCGTAGGTGTTGGTGCTCGGCGTGTCCTGAGTGTGATCAGTGACCGCCTGCGCTTCGCAAAATACAACTTCGTTGTCAATCATCCCCATCGGATTCTCGCCTTCTGGGCCGCCCGCTTGAGGACGGCCCGGTTCCAAACGTTTCTCAGCTCGCGATCGCCGGCGCTTGAGCGCTAGCTGACCACCGTCTCGGCCAGGGTGATCTGGTCAACCGTCAACACGGGGACGCCGAAGAACTTCAGCTGGCCGCCCCGGATACCCGTCCCGGTGCCTGCCACAGAGCCCGCCGTCACGTTGCCGAACTGGTTTCCGGCCTGCTCCATCGTCAGACCGTAGATGGTCTTCTGCACCGCGGCCACAGAGAGCATCTCCTTGACGGTGCGGTTGGCGAGGAAGGTCGCCGTGCCCATGCCCATCGAGGGAATGCGCGCGAAAGCCTTCATCATCAGGATCGGCAGCCAGGTTGCAGCCGTGTTCGCCTGCGTTCCGGTCTGGCCCACCAGGTCGCTCACGTCCACGTTGGCGATGCGCACCGCGTAGCGCCAGTCCTTCACGTGCAACCCGAACTTCCACTGGTAGAGCTCGCCATAGGCACGATAGCGGTTGTTCGAAGCGTCGAACGCATCGATCACGCCCAGATCCTCCTGGACGAGTCCGGCCTTCGATCCCTTCGGATAGATGCCGGTCACCGTGTTCTCGCCCCACACCACGAGCCACACCGAAGTGTTGTCCGAGCCTGAGCCCGAGGCCGTGATCACGTTCGCGCCATTGGTTGCGCCGCTAATCGCGTTGTAGCGCGGCGTCAAGCCCAGCACGCCGTCCTTGTTCGTGGCCGTGTTGCCGTACATGATCTGCTGCGCGAAGGTCTGGTTCATCGACTCGACAAAGGCCAGGCCCTCCGACATGCGGAACGATGCCGCGTTGCCATTCAGGTCGGCGAGATCCTTGTCGATCTCGTTGCGGCCCTCGAGCATCGCGCACACATCCTCGATCGTGTCGCGGCCGGACTTCGACGGCGCAACGCCTTTGTAGAAGCGGCGCAGCGTCACGGTTGGGAGGCCTGCACGCACGACGCCCTTGTGCCCGGTCGGCAGGTTGCCCTCGATGAAGTTCATATACTGGATCATCTCGTTCGACTGGTTCAGGAGCTCGGCAACGATCGCCACCTTGCCCTGCGGGTCAAACGATTTCGCAATGTCGACCAGGGTGTTATGCCCTGCAACTGCTGGAAGCACAGCCATTTTCGTTTATCCTTTCTGCTTGGTTTGTCGTAGAGGACGTTCTGCTCTACTTCGTTTTGTCGTAAAGCACGCTTGCCGGGTTCGTTGTTCCGGTGCCGCTGGAGCTTCCCCCTACAAACTTGTCCTCGCTGATCGCCTTGCCGACACGGAAGAGCAGCCGGATTACATCCGGATGATTGCCCATGCCAGTCGCATCCAGCAGCGTGCGCAGTTCCGGCGTCCCGAACGTGTCGAGCGCCTTGCGGGCCACACCAAGGTTCTCTGTCAGCTTCTCGCCGCCGAACTCCTTGTCGGCAGTTGAAGCATCCAGCCATTCCTTGTGGACCGCCTGCACCTGGTCGGCTTGACGGGCGGCCAAAGCCGGCGCCATCTTGTCGATCAGTTTCTGCGCCGCATCCTGCGTCAGTGCGGCCTCCTTGGCCGCGCCGCTGAAAGCTTCCAGAACCTGCGGATCGTACTCCTTGCCCTCCGGCGCCGTGAACGTGTACGTTTCAGGCACTACGGCGGTTTCGGTCGATTCCGTTTTCTGAGTTGCTTCTGCTGACCTCTCCGTGGCATCAGCCGCCAGAGTCTGCACAGGTTGCGTCTGCTGTTGGGTAGCCGTCCCGTCGCTGGCCTGTGCCAGCAGCGTCGCGGCCGCCTGCTCAGAGGCTGTGGCGTCAGTTGGATTGGTCGCCGTTGCCGTCTCTGTCATTGCGGTGCTCCTTCTCCATCACCGGATACATCTCCGGGCATAGACTCATCACTTCGTTGAACAACTGGTTCCCCAGGTTCCGGTTCCCTTCGTTAAAGGCCATCTTCATGGCGTTCGTATCGAAGGACAAACGGAAGGCTCCGGAGAGCTCCATCACCCGCCATAAGATGCGGCGGCCTTTTTTTGAACTCATCAGCCACATGATGTCCGCGATCTCTGTCTCGCGAACCAGGCGCTTGCGGGCATCGAGCTCGGTCTTGTCCTGCTGCTGCCCGCGCAAATCGGTAGGGTCGTACCGCTGCATCAGCTCTTCTTTCCGTAGAGCAGATCCGCCGCGCGGCCCAGCAGGTCAACGTCCAGCCCGTCGACCTGCATGTCGGTAATCTGCAGGTCCATGCTGGCTTCGCTGTCGCTGCCCTGCGTCTGGTAGTCGCGGATCGACGACACCTGCGCCTTGGCCACAATCGTTACCACGGTCCCGACGGCT